>SXGR01039315.1_pt1 | contig 10172 bp, 10 predicted proteins | sample 3174711 | NCBI WGS metagenome assembly SXGR01 (sample SAMN11356860, study PRJNA531348) | freshwater metagenome | isolation source: freshwater sample F1-60 | place: China: Fuxian Lake, Yuxi | collected 2017-12-25 | reverse complement strand
CGAGCCATTGCAGCACGTCACCTTGATTGGCGACGAAGCCTTGTGCCAGCGATACGCCCTGGCGCTGGAGATCAAGGGCCTGGCGGTGAGTCGCGCCAGTGACGGCGCCACCACCCGGGGCCAGTGGCTGCTGGCCGGCGCGGCCGGGCTACTGGGAACGACCCAATGAATGCCCCCTTGACGCAATTACTGGCCCACCCAGTGGTGGCGATCCTGCGTAGCGTCACCCCCGACACCGTGCTGGGCGTGGCTCAGGTGCTGCTGGAGGCCGGTTTTCGGGTGATCGAGGTGCCGCTGAATTCACCCGCGCCGATGGCGAGCATCGAAGCATTAGCGCGTGAATTTGGTAAGTACGTGTTGGTCGGTGCCGGCACCGTGCTCAGCCCGGCGCAGGTGGATGAGGTGGTGGCTGCCGGCGCTGGGCTGGTGCTCTCGCCGAATTGCCACCTGCCAGTGATTGCCCAAACCCTGCATCATGGCGTGCTGTCGATGCCGGGCGTGGCCACGCCCTCCGAGGCGTTCGCCGCGTTGGGGGCCGGCGCGCAGACCCTCAAGCTGTTTCCGGCCGATGTCCTGGGCCCAGCTAGCTTCAAGGGCTGGCGTGCGGTCTTGCCCACAGGCACACCGATGTTTGGTGTTGGCGGTATTGGCGTCGACAACCTGGCCAGCTTTCGCCGGGCCAGTGCCAACGGTGTCGGCCTGGGCTCGTCACTCTATGTGCCGGGTATCGGCCTGCCGGAGTTGGCGCAGCGGGCGCGGCAGATGTTGGCGGCTTGGCAGGCCGCGGCTTGAGGTAGCAGTGCTTAAGGTGAGCGGGCCTGGCGGGCGATGAAATCTGTCATGGCCTGGAAAAACTGCGCACGCGCCTCAGGCGTGGCACCCAGCGAGGCACCCAGAGTCTGACCACTGCCCCAGGTGGCGCGCTGCTGGACCAAGGGGCCAAAGTAAGCGTTGTGCGCCATGTTCTCAAAATAGGCGATCTCGATTGGGGCACTGCGGTCTTGGATGCTGTCTACCCAGGCCAGAGGGTTGGGCGTCATCTCAGTCGGGCCGCTGCCGCTGTTGCAACGCTCGGCAGTGCCCGGGGGGGCGAGTTCAAAACGGATATTGAAGCGGCAGGGGTCGCTGAGTAGCCAGCGCATCATCTTGGGGTCGGCCGCGCCAAAGTCATCGAGCCGGCCAAACGCCAGCAGCAAAGGCACCCGGGTCTGGTTGGGCAGACCCAGGCCGACCGGCGTGATGCCCTCAGCAATCACGCCGCGCACCTGCTGCGGCTCTACCATGGCAGCCAGATTGGCCGCCACCGCCGCGCCATTGGAAATGCCAAAAATATAAATCTGCCGGGTGTCAATGTCCTTGCGCTGAATCGCCCATTGGTAGGCGGCCCAGGCAGTGCTGAGCAGCATGCGTTGGCGCGCTTCGTTGCTCACCTGGCGTGCCCAGAACAGTGAGCCGCGCCCGGTAAAGCGGTTCATCTCATGGGCGTCAAAGGTCAGGGTCGCCATGCCATGCTCAAAAAAAGCCTGGTCCGAAGCCAGCACGTCCTTGATGCCACCACCGCCGTGCAAGCTGATCATCAGCGGCGGCCGCACCACACCGGCCGGCAGACGAAAGCGTACCGAAGCCTGGCAGGGGTCAAAGCCCGCCAGTGTGCCTTGTACGGTATGCAGCCCCGGCCGCAGGGCTTGCAACTGGGCTTGGCCCTGTTGGTCCGGGCGACAGTCGGCCGCGCTGAGTTGGGACCCTGTCTGCGCCTGGCTTGGCACCAGGCTTGACAGGCCAAACAGCAGCGTGACAAGGACAGAAAAAACCGACATGCCGACATGATAGCGATGGCCTTATCGCCGTAACTTCTGGCCGTAACTACCAGCCGAAGCTACCAGCCGTAACGACTCGCCGCAACTACTTTTGGCGTGTGGGTTGCCAGGCTACGCCAGCAGGCAATTGCGCGAGGCCACCGCCCAAACAAAATAGCCCGAGAAAAGCCCCGCCACCCTGGTGTCGCCCAAGGATCGACAATAGGGCACTTTCACCACCCCGCTGCCCCATGCTCTACGCCCTGCTCAAAACCCTGCATCTGCTGTGTGTCATCCTCTGGGTGGGCGGCATGGTGTTTGCCCATTTCTTTTTGCGCCCCGCGCTGGCCGAGCTCGATGCGCCGGTGCGCTTGCGCCTGATGCAGGTGGTGTTAGGGCGGTTTTTTAATGCGGTGCTGGTGGCCTCGACGCTGGTGCTGGCCAGCGGGGTGTGGATGATTGGCCGCAGCGCGCGCAGCATGGTGCAAGCGGGCCTGCCATTTAGCATGCCGCTAGCCTGGTGGGTGATGGCGGTGCTGGGTGTGCTGATGCTGGCGATTTTCGGTCATCTGCGCTTTGGTCTCTACCCGCGCCTGTGCCGCGCCGTGGCGGGGCAGGCCTGGCCCGCTGGCGCAGCAGCCTTGCAGACGATTCGCCGCTGGGTGATGTTGAACCTGGGCCTGGGCATAGTGGTTGTGGTGGTGACGCTGCTGGGTGCATCGAGCTGATGCGCCCGGCATGAACCCCGACGCGCAACAACTCTGGCGCGCACCGCGCTGGGCCTTGGCGGTGCTGCTGGCCCTGCTGGGCATGCTGGGGCCGTTCTCGATCGACACTTATCTGCCGGCCTTTGGCGGCATGGCCCGCTCGCTTGGCGCCACGCCGGTGCAGATGCAGCAGACGCTGTCGGGCTACCTGTTCGGCTTTGCTTTCATGAGCCTGTTTCATGGCGCGCTGTCCGACAGTCTGGGGCGCCGCCCGGTGGTGCTGTGGGGCTTGGCGGCCTTCACGCTGGCCTCGCTGGGTTGTGCGTTGTCCCAAAGCATCGGTCAATTGATTTTCTTCCGCACCCTGCAAGGCCTGTCTACCGGCGCGGGCATTGTGGTGGCGCGCGCGGTGGTGCGTGACATGTTTGAGCCCAGTCAGGCGCAGCGGGTGATGAGCCAAATCACCATTTTTTTTGGCATTGCTCCGGCGATTGCGCCGCTCATCGGCGGTTGGTTGTATGTGCACCTAGGCTGGCATAGCGTGTTCGGGTTCTTGACCGCTTTTGGTGTGGCCCTGTGGTGGGCGAATTACAAGCTGCTGCCAGAGACCCTGCACATCACACAGCGCCAGCCCCTGCGGGTGACCAACCTCTTGCAAGGTTATTGGCAGCTGGGCCTGGATCCGCGGTTTTTGTTGCTGGCCCTGGCCAGCGGCGTGCCTTTTAATGGCATGTTTTTATACGTGCTGTCGGCGCCGGCTTTTCTGGGCGATATTCTGAGCCTGGAGCCCACCCAGTATTTCTGGTTTTTTGTGCTCAATATCGCCGGCATCATGGCGGGCGCCTGGCTGAGTGGGCGCATGGCCGGCAAGCTGGCACCCAAACAGCAGATTCGGCACGGCTTTGTGGTCATGCTGCTCAGCGCAATCGTCAATTTTGGGGCTAATTTTTTATTCCAGCCGCATGTTGCCTGGGCATTGCTGCCCCTGGCGCTGTATGCCTTTGGCTGGGCCATGATGGTGCCGGTGGTTACGCTGCTGGTGCTCGACCTGCACCCCGAGCGGCGCGGCATGGCCTCGTCGCTGCAGTCCTTCATTGGCGCTACCGCCAACGGCTTGGTGGCCGGCGTGATCGCGCCGCTGGTGATGCACTCTGCCATAGCGCTGGCGCTGGCCTCGTTGCTGATGCTGGGCCTGGGGCTGCTGGCCTGGCTGTGGGCGCACCAGCGCTGGCCCGATATCGGCCGCAGCATAGACCACCCGCGGGCCTGAGCCGGGCCTGCGCCAGCGCGCCTGTCGCTGCCGGCTCTTATCTTCCGCCCCGCCACTGGCATGGTTGCGGATGTCTTGGCTGCGGCCCATGTTGTTTTGTCGCCATGGCACTTTGTCTATATACTGTGTTTTTAACCAGTTATCAGGCCCTGTTGAGGCCAGCCCAAGTCTGCTGGGCTGTCGCAGCGCGCCATGGGCCTGCAGTTCCTCCATGAACAGTTTTTCAAAGGTTTCATATGACATCGTCCCCAAAGCCTGGCGAGCCCTGGTTGGCCGGCCTGGGTGAAGCCGTTTGGCGTGCCGATGCGCTGGGCGGTACGCCGGGGGCTACCCTGAGCAGCGGTCATTTGGCGCTGGACCAGGTTTTGCCGGGTGGCGGCTGGCCGCTCGATGCCCTGAGCGAAGTGTTGCAGCCCCCGGGCCTGCACGGCGAGTGGCGTTTGCTGTTGCCGGTTTTGCTGCGTCTGCAGCAGACCGGCAGCGGTGCGCTGGTGCTGGTTGGCCCGCCCCATGTGCCGTTTGGTCCGGCCCTGCAGGCCCAGGGGCTGGCTGTGCAGCGTCTGCTGTGGGTGAACCCAAGCCAAATGCAGGCCTGTTTGTGGGCCGCCGAGCAGGCGCTGCGTTGCGCCGGCGTGCTGGCGGTGCTGGCCTGGTTACCCCAGGATTTGCGGGTACGTCCTGAGCAACTGCGCCGCTTGCAACTGGCGGCGCAGAGTTATGGCAAGCCCTTGTTTGCGATGCGTCCAGCCCAGGCGCAGGGGGAATCATCGCCGGCGGTGTTGCGCCTGTTGCTGGCCCCCTTGCCCGGCCAGCCCGCCGGGCAGGCCCAGGGTACTGATGGCCTGCAGTTGCAGGTGCTCAAACGGCGCGGCCCGCCCTTGGCACAGCCGCTGCAACTCGCCGGGCGCCAGGGCCGCTTGGTGGCTGGGCTATCGATTGGGCTGGCACTGGCCGCGCGGTCCGCTCCACCCGGCTAGCACCATGCACTGGATCGCCCTGCAGCCCGGGGCTCAGAACCAGACCGCCGTTGCTGCGCCGCCTGCAAGCGGCCTGCCCGATGTCTGGAGCGCGCTGGCCTGGTGGGCTTTGCAGTTCACCCCGCGGGTGGTACAGCTGGAGGACGCACTGCTGTTGGAGGTGTCTGGCAGCGAGCGTTTATGGGGCGGCAGGGCCGGTTTACGGCAACTGCTGTTTGAAGAAAAAAAGCCTCCCGTTGCTGTGCGCCACGCCTATGGTGCGACATCCCTAGCAGCCAAAGCGCGTTTGCTGCCAGGGCTTTTGCAGACCCCCGGGCCTGAGCTGCCCTTGGCGGCACTGGCGGCGGCCCGTCCGCACCTTGCCACGCTGGCGGCCCTGGGCTGCACCCGCTGGGGTGAGTTGCGGGCCCTGCCGCGTGCTGGCGTGGCGCGGCGTTTTGGTGCGCCACTGTTGCAGGCGCTCGACCAGGCCTGCGGCCAGGGCCCAGACAGCTACCCCTGGCTGCTGCTGCCCGAGGTGTTTGAGGCCAGGCTGGAACTGGCCGCCCAGGTCGAAACCGCTCCGGCGCTGCTGTTTGGTGCGCGCCGACTGCTCGAGCAACTGCAGTACTGGTTGCAACTGCGCCAGCAGGCGGTGCTGGCGCTGGTGCTGAGCTGGACCATGGATGCACGCCGCGACACCGCCAGCCAAGGCGAATTGCTGCTGCGCTGCGCCGAGCCAAGTTGCGACACCGCCCACCTGCAGCGCCTGCTGGCCGAACACCTGGCACGCATCAGCCTGCCAGCGCCAGTGCTGTACTTGCAGTTGCGCAGCGTCGAGACCCTGCCACGCGCTGGGCACAGCGCCAGCCTGCTGCCCGAGGCACAGCGCCCCGGGGATAGCTTGCAGCAGCTGCTCGAGCGTCTGGCAGCACGGCTGGGGCAGCCGCAGGTCTTGCAATGGTCGCCACGGGCCGACCACCGGCCCGAGCGTATGCAGCTGTGGCAGGCGGCGTCAAAGGCCACTGTGTTCATGGCCCAAGAAGCAAGCCGTTCAGGGCCAGGGGGCTTCCCTGGCGGCACAGCCCCCAGCACTGGACCTGCCATCGATCTGGCCAGCTGCCCGGCCTGGCTGCTGGCCACGCCGCAACGCCTGGCGGTGCGCCAGGGCCGCCCTTTGTGCCCTGACCCGCTCACCCTGCTGGCCGGGCCGCAGCGGCTGGAGGCCGGTTGGTGGGACCTTGGCCCCAGCGCCCTGCGCGACTATTACGTGGCACGCAGCAGCCGCAGCGGCCTGCTCTGGGTTTACCGCGAACGGCTGGACCCATCCTCGCCCGGCTTTGACATGGTGCCGCGCTGGTACCTGCACGGGGTGTTTGGCTGAGGTGGGCATCACCCTCTACCAGGGGGAGTTCACCTTTCCCTGGCCAATCATCTCGGCGGCCCTGATTGTGGCGATCGTGCCTATTGTGGCGATCGTGCCAATCGCGATTTTGATCGCGCTGTTTCAGGAGCGCGTGGTGGGCGGCCTCACACAGGGCGGCATCAAGGGCTGAAGCCCCGCAGCTCAGGGTTTCGGGGGCGGCGCCTCGAGAGGCTCAAACTGCCCGAAGCGGCTGCGCCAAAAACCCAGGGCCGCGCTGTCCTGCCAGCCAAAATCGCGCACCGCGCAGAGCACGATGGTGTGGTCACCAGCTTCCACGAGCTGGTGCAAATCGCATTCAAACCAAGCCACACAGCCCTCCAGGCGCAGTCGCCCGCCGGCCTCGCGCTGCGCCCGCACATCGGCAAAACGCTCGCTCATGCTGCCGGTGGCAAACTGTCTGGCCAGCGCCTGCTGTGACTGCGCCAGCACACTGATGGTGAAGCCCGCGCCCTGGGTGAAGGCGGTCAGGCTGCTGGACTCGCGGCGAATGCTCCACAGCACTAGGCGCGGGTTGAGCGAGACCGAATTGAAAGAATTGCAGGTCATTCCCCAGTCTTGCCCCTGCCAGTGCGTGGTGACTACGGTGACCCCGGTGGCAAAGCATGACAGGGCTTTGCGGTAGTCAGCCCCGTCAGCAGGCGGCGCCGGTGTTGCCAGGGCCTTGCTATGGGTGTTGGTGTGAGTGATGGTGTTGGGGCAGTTGCTGTCTTGCGTATGTCGCATGGAGGTTCTTTTAAAAATGTAAATGAATAATATATGAATTTAAGTGTCGCATGAGCAAGCTCAGTTGAATGCTGCTCTGCCTTGTGCGCAGATGTCGTCGAAAAGCGCCAGCATCTGCGTGCCTGCAAGGCCGCAGCGGCCGATGCCGATGTCGCCAACGCGCCACCATTGCCCGCCGAGTCCTCGCTTGCCCCGAGCCTTGCCAAAGCCTGCGCGCTGCCGCACCACCACACAAACCAGGGTCAACCAAGCCTACCCGATTTGGACGGGTAGGCGCGGAGTTTCTAGCAGAAGATACCGAAGAAGACACCGCATAAACTACGGGGTATGAACCCAAACTCCCCTGCCGCTGACGGCATCCTTGCAAATGCCTCTGCTGCCAGTGCCGGGCCCGACCTTCAATCTGTGTCTGAGGAAGACGACGAGATCAGTCTCCTGGACCTGCTGCAGGTGGTTGCCGACAATTTGCGCCTGCTGGTTCTGGGCCCCCTTGTGGCTGGCCTGGCGGCCCTGGGTATCAGCTTTACCATTGCGCCTACCTTTACAGCCACCACCAAATTCATGCCGCCTCAGCAGCAGCAAAGCGGGGCTGCCGCCATGCTGGCCGGTTTGGGTGCCTTGGGCGGGCTGGCGGGCGCTGCCGGCATCAAGAGCCCGGCAGACCAGTATGTGGCTTTTCTCAAAAGTAACAGCGTGCAAGACGCGCTGGTAGACCGTCTCAAGCTGCTTGAGCGTTATGAGAGCAAATTTCGCCAAGACGCCCGGCTTGCGCTGAGTGGCAACGTTGTTATTGCCAGCGGCAAAGACGGCCTGATCAGCATAGAAGCTAGCGACACAGACCCGGCCTTTGCCGCCCAACTGGCCAACGCCCATTTGGAAGAGCTGGGCAAGCTGCTCAACCGCCTCGCCGTCACCGAGGCTCAGCAGCGCAGGTTGTTTTTCGAAAAACAGCTGACCAGTGCCAAAGACAGTCTCACCAAGGCTGACCAAGCCCTCAAAGCCAGCGGCGTCAACAGCAATGTGCTCAAGGCCACGCCAGCGGCGGCCGTAGAGGGGATGGCCAAGCTCAAAGCTGGCATCGCTGCACAAGAGATCAAGCTGGCCAGCATGCGAGGCTACTTGACCGAATCCGCACCCGACTTCAAACAGGCCCAAACTGAGTTGGGAGCGATGCGCGCCCAGATGGCAAGAGCCGAAAAGGAAGAGCCCGCTACCAACCCGGGCGACAGTGATTACATCGCCAGGTTTCGCGACTACAAATACCATGAGACCCTGTTCGAACTTTTTGCCAAACAGTACGAGCTGGCCCGCATCGACGAGAGTCGCGAAGGCGCGGTCATCCAAGTGCTTGATGTTGCTCAGCCGCCCGAGCGCAAAAGCAAACCGAAAAAGGCGCTCATAGCCATGGTGAGCGCTCTGGCCGCTGGCTTTGCGCTGCTGCTCTTCGTCTTCATTCGCCAAGCGCTGCGCGGCGCCAGCCAAACGCCCGAGTCTGCTGAAAAACTAAGCCGGCTGCAAGCCGCCTTCTTCAGAGCCATCGGCCGCAAGCCCTGAGGTCCGGTCGGCCGGCCATGGCCTGTTAAATCCGGGAAGTTCAAAACCATCGGGTTGCTGGCCGCTTTGCTGCTTGCGCCCCAAGACCAATGCCAGGGCTGCGGCCGGCCCCGCCTTTTTGTCATACTCTGACCCATGAAAGTGCTCAACCCGGCAAAACCGCTGCCTGTTTACATGCAAATTGCCGAGTTGCTGGCCCGCCAAATCAAGGCGGGTTACTGGCGGGGCGACGAGCGATTGCCTACCGAAGCTGAGCTCGCGCAAACGCTTGGCGTGGCCATCGGGACCCTCAGAAAAGGCCTGGCCTTGCTGGAGCAGCAGGGGGTGCTGGAGCGCATACAGGGCTCGGGCACCTATGTCCGTTCCGGGGCGGGCAAGCAGCAAATTTATGAATTGTTTCGCCTTGAGTTGACCGATGGCCCGGGTTTCCCGACCGCCAGGGTGCTGGAGCTGAGCCGGCAGGCGAGGCCTGCTGGAGTGCCCGCCATGGACCCTGATGGTCCGGGCGCCTGTTGGCGGGTGCGTCGCCTGCGCTACCTCAGCCTGGTGCCAGTGGCGCTGGAAGAAATCTGGTTTGAAGCGGGCGCCAGCGCCACACTCAGCCCGCAAGAGCTGGGTGACTCGATGTACCTGTTCTACCAGCAGCGTTTTCAGGTCTGGATTGCCCGTGTTGAAGACCAGATTGCAGTCGGCCCGGCGCCTGATTGGGCAGCAGCACCCATCGGTTTGCGCCCCGGCGCTTGTGCTGGCTACATCGAGCGCACCTCCTGGACCGCCAGCAACCGACTTGCAGAGTATTCCAAAACCTGGTTCGATTCGGCGGTGTGCCGCTATACCTCCAGGATGAGCCAATGAGCTCAGCATCAGCCGCGACAGGCCTTTGGTTGTGAATGCCACACTGCAGCAGACCGAGCCAGTGGGCGCGCCACGGGTGATTGACAGCCACTGCCATGTCATCTCACAGCGCCACTTCAGCTACCCCTGGCTGGCCCAGGTGCCGCAGCTTGCCCATGATTTTTTACTGCAAGACTATGCGCCGCAGGCCCAGGCTGCGGGGGTGACAGCTTGTGTGTTTGTCGAGGTCGATGTGCAGGCCTCGCAGATGGCGGCTGAGGCGCTGTTTGCTGCCAACTTGGGCGGCGGTGTGGTGGCGGTGGTGGCCGCGTGCCGGCCCGAGTCGAGCGACTTTGCTGCTGACCTCGAACGCATCGCAGCACAGCCGCTGGTGAAGGGCTTGCGCCGGGTCTTGCACACGCAAGACGATGCTCTGTCGCAGCAACCGGGGTTTGCCAGCAACCTCGGGCGCCTGGCCCGTTATGGCCTGAGTTTTGACTTGTGCGTCAAAGCAACACAGTTGCCGCTGGCGCGGGCCCTGGTGGCGCAATGTCCCCAGGTGCAGTTTGTGTTGGACCACTGCGGCAACCCTGACTTGCAGGGCGGCCGTCTGGCCGCTTGGCGTGCCGATCTGCAGGCACTGGCAGCCCTGCCCAATGTGGTCTGCAAAGTGTCTGGCTTGATGACCCAGTTGCCAGCCCGCAGCCCTGGTGCGCCAGACCTGCGCCCGGTGTTTGAGCATGTGCTGGCCTGCTTTGGTTGGCAGCGTCTGTTGTGGGGTTCGGACTGGCCGGTATGCACCTTGGCGGCACCGCTGGGTCGCTGGATGGACTGCACCCGGCAACTGATCGCCCAGGCCAGCGTTGACGAAGCCGCCCAATTGTTCAGCCTGAACGCCACGCGCAT
>SXGR01600579.1_pt1 | contig 10173 bp, 8 predicted proteins | sample 3174711 | NCBI WGS metagenome assembly SXGR01 (sample SAMN11356860, study PRJNA531348) | freshwater metagenome | isolation source: freshwater sample F1-60 | place: China: Fuxian Lake, Yuxi | collected 2017-12-25 | reverse complement strand
CAAGCCAGCACAATGCGGGCGCGCTCCACCATCCGCGTTTCTTCTTTACGGCTCCGGCTCATCGCCGTCAACTCAGCCCGAACTTCCGCCGAACATTCGAGGGGCACCGCGTGTCTGGGCATCTCCCAAACATTCTAATATGCTAATGATTTACTGCAAGTAAGCACTAGTAACTATGTGAGCGCAAGAGCAGCCGCACTGCCAACCGAAGTAGGGCATTGGCTACTCGCGATATGGCACCAAAATCCAACCGGGGCCGCTGATCACACACGCCAATTGGCCGCCGCGATTCGCGAAGGCTGCGTGCGCCGCCGCTACTGGCTTTGGGCCTATGCGGCATTGCCCGGCAAGTTGGCCCTACTGCTGTATCCACTCGAAAATCCAACGGCATTGCTGGCCGGCTTTGCCGCGCTGGCAGGTGGACCCCCAGACCGCGTGCGCGTACTCCACACCGATGCTGAGTTAGACCGCGCCGCTACCTACGTCGAGTCGCTGCCGGTGCGGTCGCATCTGGCGAGCCGCCCTGAAGACTACCCTTTTCCAGCGTCGGCTGGATACGCGCCGATCAGTTGGCCAGCGTCAACACGCCCCATGGTCCCTGACCAACAGCGATCTTCTTCACCACGATCCGCGTAGCCAGGTCTATCACCACCACTTCGTTGGATGGCCCGTCGGCCGCAAACAGCGTTTTGCCATCAGGCGACAGCGCCAGCCCCCACGGCCGCTTGCCTACCTCAACTGACCAGGACACCAAGTTGGTCTTCGTGTCGATGACATAGATATTCTTCCCCCGGCCCGCACTCACGTAGAGCGTCGCGCCATCCTTGGAGACGATCGCCTTCATCGGTTTTACCTTGCCGGCTTCGCCGAGGCGAATCGACCGAATCACCTGGTGCTTCACCGAGTCAACCAGCGTAACCACGCCATCGTTCTCGTTGGTCACATAGGCGCGCGAGCCATCGGGTAGGAAGGCCACCGACCGTGGCCGGCGCCCAACCTTGATCGTCTTGATCTCCTTATGCCCCACCGGATCCACCACCGTCACCGTACCGCTGTCTTCCGACGTCACGTAGACGAACTTGCCGTCCGGGCTCGTCGTCACACCCTCTGGCTCATCGCCCACCTTGACCGTGGCGACCATATTTCCCTCCGCGATGCCGGTAATACTCACCTTGCCCTCGTCTTCATTGGAAACAAACAAGAGCTTGCCGTCGCGGCTGAGGTCGAACTCCTCCGGATCGGATCCGGACTTGATCACTCGCACCACCTTGGCCTGTGTCACGTCCACCACGCCAATCCCATCGGCGCTCTTGTCCGGCGGAGGCAGCGTGCTTTCATCAACTCCAGGAGGCGCCGGCGGAGAGCCGCTGAGCGCCACAAAGAAGGTGCGGCCATCCGGACCGAGGTGAATTCCACGCGGGCGCTTGCCCACCGGAATCGTGGTGGTCACCGCCAACGAGTCTGAATCGATCACGCTGACGTCGCCTCCGTTTTCATTGGTAACGTAGATCGAGTAGGCGCCTTTCTTCGGCGTGGGCGCCGGCGCGGGCGTATTGGCGGCTTCGGGCGCAGATGCGCACCCAGCCATCACCACGAACACTGCCGCTGCCAGAACGAGGCGAAAAGACTTCATTGCCGCGACACTCCTGTAAATACAAAATCGACCGGCTTTGTTTCCGACGGCGTAAGCGTCACAGCCATCTCCCGTTGACCCAGTTTTTCCTGCCACGCCTCGATCGCATAATCTCCCGGCGGCAGACCAGCGATCTCGAACGATCCGCCGTCGCCCGTTACCGCAAAATACGGATGTTCCATTGCACTCACATAGGCGCGCATCCACGAATGCACGTTACACTTCACGCGCATCATAATTTCCGGACGCACGAATTTGCGCTCCAGCGGCGGGGCTCCTGGCTCCTGGCTCTGGTTCCACTCGCGATTCATGGTGGGCTGTGGATGGATGTTGTGAGTGACCGGATCGGAGTTGGTGATCCGAACCGTCTGCCCCACGCGCAGGCCGATCACATGCGGGTCGAAGCGGCAGCCCTTCTGATCGACTGTCACCACTTCTCCCGGCGGGGGAGGCGCGAACTTCCTGCCTTTGAGTCCCCTCTTCACGTAGACAAACACGTTGGACAATCCGCTGCTGCTCTTGACGACGAGAGATTCCTCGAGCAGACGCCCGCGGTTCAACTGAACACACGCCGGATCTTCATCGATTCGAAGGGCCTGCGGCCGGGGCCGCGCGCCCTTGAAGATCACTTTGCCGCGAATCGTCGCCGCCGTCTTCGGATCGACAGTGAAGTAGACGGGCGCGGGCGCTTCCTGCTTGACCGGTGTCTGTATCGGACCGGTGCAAGCGGACAAGGCTAGTAGTAGCGCCGCGCCCCAAGGTTTCACCGGTTGGCAGCTATCGCAGCCGCATTCGGAGCCTCGTCGCCGGTCAGCGCTTCGAGGAATGCCACAAGGTCGGCGCGCTCCTGCCCACTCAGCTTTAGCTCCTTGATCTCCTTGTCGAGATAGGGATTGGAACTGCCGCCGCCCACGTAGAAATCGACCACTTCGGCCAAAGTGCGTTGGCTGCCGTCGTGCATATACGGCGCGCTCTTGGCAATGCTACGCAGGGTGGACGTACGAAAGGCGCCCTTGTCCGTCTCAATCTTGGTTTCGTTGTAACGGCCCAGGTCGGTCAACTCGCCCTTTGAGTCCATCGCAACTCCCAGGTTATGAAACTTGCCGTCGGAAAATAGCGCGTATTTCTCCTCGATCGTGTGGCAGACGGCGCAGTTGCCACGATTCTTGTCCTTGAAAATATCGAGGCCCCGAATTGCCGAAGCGCTCATCGCCCCCTTGTCGCCGCCAAATTGATATTTGTCGAACGCCGAATTTCCGCTCACCAACGTGCGCTCAAAACTGGCGATGGCCTTGGTGATCTTGTCCATCGTTACCGGCCCGGGTCCAAACGCTTTTTCAAACAGCGCACGATAGGCGGGATCGGAATCGAGACGCTTCGCGCAATCGGCGTGCGACAGATTCATCTCCACCGGGTTGGCGATCGGCCCGGCGGCTTGCGCTTCCAGAGTTGCGGCGCGCCCATCCCAGAACTGCGACGGATTGTAAGCTGCGTTGAGTGCCGGCGGTGCGTTGCGCACTCCCTGCTTTCCACCGGCGCCAATCGAAAAACGCCGCGGGTCGGCGAAGGCCGCACGTGGATCGTGGCAACTGGCGCAGGACACGGTGCCGTTGGCCGACAGCTTCGTCTCGAAGAACAGCCTCCGCCCCAAATCTACGGTTTCGGCCGTCGGGGGATTGTCAGCCGGGATGGGCACGGCCGGCAAACCGAGGGGCGCGGCAATCTGGATCGGAACGCCAATCGGTTTGGCGCGCAGCGCTGCCGCCGCTTCCGGAGTCTGCTTCGATTCGGTGGTCGAGCGGCACGACGCTGAAACAAGCAGGATGGCAGCGCCGATCGCAGAGTAAACACTTTTTTGCATGAAATCGCAGCGGCTTGGGCCAGTCGCACTACCGCGAGCCGCGTACTCTATTTTAAGCAAAATCTCCCGTGTGCCGAGACTGAACAGAGCAGCCTGCCCAGGCCTCGCCGGCCCCCGTTAGTCGGCCCGGGCGTCCCAATAGCAACGAGCCTTACGCCCACATGCCTTAATTCGGCTGTTTCGGTTCCGGCGGCTTCGCCCCTGTGGCGATCTTCTTCTGCAAAGCCTCCATCAAGCGGTGCTGCACGGCGGCGGGCACTTCCTGCGGCTCCTGGCCCTTGTAAACCTGAATCGTCTTTTTCGTCGTATCGAAAATCACCCAGCAGTTGGGACAACTGGTGACGTGTTCCTCGACGTGACGGCGGCACTCGGGGTCCTGCGAGTCGCACAGGTACTCGTTAAGCCACCCCAGAAACTCCTTACATGTAAGCAAACAGTTCGTCCCCCTGCCGCTTGAAAAAGCGGGTGAGTTTCTCGCGCAACTGCAGGCGGGCCCGCAACAGGCGGCTTTTGACGGCGGGCACCGTAAGCCCCAACGTTTCAGCCGTCTCCTCGGTGGATAGCTCTTCGACGTCGCGCAGCAGGAATACCGTCCGGTAGATCGGATCCAACTCATCCACGGCGTTGTCCAAAATCCCACGCAACTCGGTTTGTGAAAACTTGGTCTCCGGCGTCTGCTCCCAGACGGCCACTTCGCGCACCACTTCTTCCTCGCCCGTATCGACCGGCTCGTCCAGCGAGACCAACTTGCTGGACTTGCGCTTGCGCAGTTTCATCAGTGATTCGTTCACTGCGATGCGCACGATCCAGGTGTAAAACTTCGAGTTCCCGGCAAAAGTATCCAGATGCGTATAGGCTTTCAGGAAAGCGTCCTGCAGCACGTCCTCGGCGTCTTCCTGGTTCTGCGTGATGTGCATGGCCAGACGAAAAATCTTGCCGCTGTAGCGGTTGACCAGGGTAGTGAAAGCCTCAGCGTCGCCCCGCTTGGCTTGGGCAACCAGAGCTGCTTCGGAGTCGATCAGTGGTGGAATAGGGACTGCCGACATTGGTGATTGGACGGTCCCGGCGTGAAAATCCATGTTAGCGCAACACTTCTAAGGATGCGGCAAGGCTGGGGTAGGATTCAGCAGCATGTACGTGATCATTCCGGCCCCGGCCAGGCGCCCCTTCTCGTCGAACACGTCCCTCCCCGTGAGCGGCAGGAAGTAGCTTAGCTTCATCTCCACCGTCGCGCACGGCCGCCTGCCGTAGTGAGACAGCGTGCCGAAGCCGGCGGCCAAGTCAACCAACGTCGCCGTGACGCCACCGTGCAGGGTCTTGTGGATGTTGAAAAACTCCGGGCGAATCGGGCATTCGATGGTCACGCCGTCTTCATGACGCCGCTTGAGCTTGAGCCCGAGATGGCTGTTAAATGGCAACTCGTCCATCAGACGGCGCAAGGCCGCCGTGCTGGTCTTCGGCACTAGCGGCGAGCTCCCAAGGCGCCGGGCAGCGGCCGCGGTTCTTCCCTGCCGCCCTGCTTCGGCAGCAAGGCAATAGCAATCGCACCCACGGCCGCCATGAGGAAGACCACCATCAACGCGTTATCGTAACTGCCCCATGACTGCCGCAGTCTCGCCACCGCATAGGGGAACCACGTTTGTCCAATCGTATCGGTGGGCAGAATAATGGCCATCGCGCGCGCCAACGTATTGACGCCGAACTGATCGGCGGCCATGAGCGGAATCAACATATAGTCCGCGCCCATGCCGAAACCGAACAGCAGCGCGAAAACGTACAACGTCCATTCGCCGCCCGGGCGTACGAGTAACATTAACGGAATCGTTGCGGCCACCAACGCATAAGTGGCGATCATGACGACCTTACGCGAGAACTTGTCCGCCATCCAACCCACCAGCAGGCGCCCGGCAATACTCGACCAAAGGATCAGTACGCTCGCCGTCTGCCACATCGAATTGAGCGTCGATTGATCGATGAAGCCCTGGTCTTTAAACACCAGTTTCATGTGCTGGTTAATACTGCCGATGGCGCCGATCGAACACATGCTGCCGATTAACAGCAGCCAGAACGCCGGCTTGGACAGCAGGAAGCCAAAGTCGCGCGGCGGCTGCTTCACTTCTTCGTTGCTGGCGGCTTCGCCGTCCGGATGCTGGCCAAGGTCGGCGGGCTTGTCCTTCAACAGGAAGATCGCGATGGGCCACGCGCAAACCACAACCATAATGCCGACGTACAGCAGAGCCGTCCGGAAGCCGTAGTTTTCCGCCAGCGGCTTCACGAGAAACGAGCCGAGCGAGCCCAACACCCCGACGCCTACGTAGGTGATGCCCATCGCGCTGCCGCGCTTGCGCCGGAACCAATTGGTGACGATCACCTGGTGCGCGATCGGCCCGGAAAAGATATAGCCGATCACGTAGACGAACCACCAGACCTTGTACATGAACAAGTCTCCCGTCATGGTGCTGAAGCCGTAAAAGGCGAGGAACGTGCAGGCGGTACCGGCTAGGATCATCAGGCGCGGGCTAAAGCGGTGAACCAACACCGGTCCCACCCACAACGTGAGCAGCGCCGCTAAGGGAAAGCCATAGGTGATATCGGGGCGCGCCCAGCCGAACGCCTTCTCGTAATAGTCGTAGAAGAACGGCATGTTGTAGTAGGGCAGGCCCGTTGACAAGCCAAACGTAAAAAATGCCGCGAAAGTGATCCACCAACCGTAGAATTTGTTATTCATGACAGCCCTCTTTATACCATTCCGTCCAGTCTCAGATAATGCGCAGCGTTGCCGTAGCAGATGTTCCTGATCATCGGGCCCAGCCAATCGTCACGGTCAGGGAGTAGCCCCGCCTCGACATCGCTGCCGATCATGTTGCACAATGTGCGGCGGAAATATTCGTAGCGCGGGAAGGAAAGAAAGCTGCGCGAGTCGGTCAGCATGCCCACGAAGCGCGACAGGAGCCCGGTGTTCGACAGCGCGTTCATCTGCAACTCCATGCCTTCCTGCTGATCCACGAACCACCAGCCGGATCCAAATTGAATCTTGCCGGGGATCGTGCCGTCCTGGAAGTTGCCGCACATCGTGGCGAACGCATAGTTCTGCACGGGATTCACGTTGTAGATCACCATGCGGGGCAGCAGGCCTTCGCTTTCCAGCCGGTTCATGTAAGCGCCAAGCGGAGCGATCTGGTTCCAATCACCCATGGAATCGAAGCCCGTGTCTGGACCGAGTTCCAGTAGCGTGCGCGTGTTGGCGCTGCGAAAAGCGCCCAGGTGGAGTTGCTTGGTCCACCCCTTGCGGGCGTCCAGCCTCCCGAAGAAGAGCATGAGATGCGTGGCGAACTTGCGATAGTCCTCTTCACCGGCGGAGTGGCCTGCGCGCGCACGATCAAAGATGGCCGACGCTTCGGCGTCGCTGCAGAAATCGGCGAAGGCAGTATTGAGGCCGTGGTCGGACAAGCGCCCGCCGAGCGAATGGAAGAAGTCGTGACGACGCTCCAGCGCGTCGAGCAAAGCGGTTAGCGTGCGCACGTCCGTGTTGCTGGCGGCGGCCAGGCGATCCACCCACACATTCCACGACGCAGCGTCATCCACCCGCAACGCTTTGTCGGGACGAAACGCCGGGAAGACTTTCGTAGCCAGCGGCGAGGCGCGCAGTTGCTGGTGGAAGCGAAGATCGTCGACGGGATCGTCCGTCGTACACAACGCCTTGACGTTGAACCTTTTTAGAATCCCCCAGACGCGAAGTTCGTCGGTCGCGAGCATGGCGCTGGTTCGTTCCCAGATCGACTCCGCGGTATGCTCGTCGAGAAAGTCTTCGATGCCGAAGTAGCGAACCAGTTCCAGGTGCGTCCAATGAAATAACAGATTCCGCAAGGTGTGCGGCACGGTTTTCGCCCATGCCTGAAACTTCTCTCGTGGGGAAACGTCGTGCCCCGTGCAATATTTTTCCGCCACGCCGTTGGCCCGCATCGCCCGCCATGTGTAATGATCGCCTTCCAGCCACGCATCGAACAGATTGGCGAACTGGCGATTGCCGGCGAGTTCTTGCGGCGGTAAATGGTTGTGATAGTCGAGGATCGGCTCGTTCTCGGCATACGTGTGATAGAGATGGCGGGCCGAGCCGGTGGCGAGCAGGAAATCAGCATGGATGAATACCATGGGAACCCTCCATTATGGCGTAGGGCAAAAGGAAAATGCCGCAGTGCACTTAATTAACGCCGTAAAGGGTGGAACGCCTCAAACAAGCCGGAATGTTCCGGAGCGTCGACGGTGCCGACGCGATCACCGCCCTGCGGTGCGCACACCTCACCGGACGGCGCCAACACCCCCCGCCTCAATCACCGTAGAGCGATGGTTGTCACAGGCGCGGTCGGCTCCGTCGCATCGAACTCGAGGGGAACGGCCCCGGTGCCTGCTTCGGCTGGAATCCGCAACGAGATCCGGAAAACGCCCTCGGGTTGGCCGGGTGCAGGTTCCACCGATGTCACTTCGGCGGGCCGGCCGCCCACCCGCACAGCCGGAAGGACCACCGGGCGCTTGGATTCGTTCAGCGATCCTAACCCGGAGGCAAGGAACGAAACCACCGATCCGGCGCTGGCAGGCGTGTCGGCCGAGTTCGCCGAACCGTCTTCGTTGGTGGCGGCGACGTAACCGGGGCCTCCGCCTGTCACCACCGGGTAAGGGGCGGGATTGCGCTCCACCAGTGATATCTCAACGCTGCCTTTAAGCCCGGACGCGCTGCGGATCGTCACAATCACCGATCGCTTTCCGGCCAGCGAGGCTGGCGTAATCACGCGAATCGCCCGCGGGCCGATCGACACGATCGCGGCGGGGTTGTCGTCAAAGAGCACGGTCCACCCGCCGAGTTGGTTCGGCAGGCTGCCTTGTTCGTTTTTCTGTCCTTCAGTCTCGCTGTCCACGCCCAGCTCAGGGCAGTAGATCACGAGCAACTGGCGCGGCGACACGAAACCCGATTGCCTCGTAGCGTCATGCACGACCGACTCGTTCAGGATGAACGGCACGGTGAGAAAACTGCCAGTGACCACGGTTTCCTCGCGAATGACCAGCGGTTGCTGCCCGGCGTCGCCGGTGAGGTCGCCCGTCCAGTTACCGAAGTGCCATCCGTCCCCGTTGCGGGCGGCGATCTCCACACTTTGACCGGCGTCATAGAACCGGTCTGGCTCGTCCGGCGTCACCTCGATGGTTGTGCTGTCCGGCCGGTTGCCGCTGTTGGCCGCGATCCGCGTGCGGAGATTCACCGCTAGCCGGAATTTGCGCCCGAATTCGGCCAGATGTGTCGCGGCTTGAGTCCCGGCCGTCACGGTTTGTAGCCGGGTCGTAGAACCAGAGGACCAACGGTTAAACACGAATCGATCGCCCGCAAACCCGTTGGAATCCCGGGCGTCCAAAGTGTGCGCGGATCCTGCCGTCCACTCATAGACGCACGGAGTGGTGCAGGTTCTTCCGTCCACAACCACCGTCAGGCCCGGCTGGGTGGAAGTAACCCTAGTCACGGGCGTTGACACAAAACGGCCTACGTAGGTGAGATTCTCGCGGTCTACGAAGAACTCCGCCGGGGCTTGGGCCAGTCCACGCCCGAAGATACCCTGCGCCCACGCACCGCCGGCCAAGACAAACCATCCGGCAAAGCCCAACCCGGGTCCAGGCTGCGGATGCACTTGGAGCACGGTACCCAGGCGATACCAGCCATCCGACGAGGGAGGCTCCAGGCGAACCGTGCCGGCGCCTCCTGAGGTCCCGGTTCTCACCTGAAACTCCTGGGAGAAGTTGGCCGTGTAGACCCGCGTGCCGCTGCCGGACTCCATTTCATGTTCCGCGCCGCCCTGATCGCTCCAGGCTGCAAACTCAAAGCGCGACGCCGGCTGGCCCTCTAACTGCTGCTTTCCCATCAGGGCCTTCAACACATGACGTTCGCCGGTTCCCCAAGCGAAGCGCTTGGGTCCTACCAATTCAACGCCATCGACGAGAATCTTCAGTCCGGGAGGGTGTGTGGTGACCGTGATCTCGTCATCCGGAAAACCGTAGGCCTGCTTGATGGCGGCGAAGTCGGCCGGAGAAGGATCGAAAAACGCCCGCGCGGGAATGCCGGGTGGCACCGTCTCAAAGGCCGGCAATCCATTGCTGGAAAACGCGGTGCGGGCATAATGCATCACCGATCCATAGTCGTACGGACCCAACTCCGCGCTGCCGGCAAGTTCAAGCTGAAACCAGACTCGCTGCGACTTCTGAATGTTGTGCCGCAGGATCCGCAGGTGCCGGTCCCGATCGCTTCGCGACTGGGTGTGTAGCAGCCCCAAGGCGTGTCCGATCTCGTGGATCGTGTTGGTCGTGGTACAGCTGTCTTCGAGGTTGGCGAGCCAGTCGTCGTTACGTTTGTGAGTGCAGTAGTTGTCCAAGATCACATGGATTTCTTTGTGGGGCGGCAGTTCGGCAACCACACAGTCGAGGAACTGGCGGAAATCCTCGCGTTTCTTCTGCTCGGTGGTTTTGGCGTACACCTGCCCGGTGGCGATTTCCAGGGCGGCGAATAGATTCAGGGTTCCATTGCGTTTGTAGGTGCTTTTCATGGCTCGCACCACCGCACCACTATCGGTTTCGACATAGCCGGATGGGCGCTGGAGGGCCTGGATGCTTGGCTTCTCATCCACGCTCAACACCAGCGCGT
>SXGR01651559.1_pt1 | contig 10177 bp, 9 predicted proteins | sample 3174711 | NCBI WGS metagenome assembly SXGR01 (sample SAMN11356860, study PRJNA531348) | freshwater metagenome | isolation source: freshwater sample F1-60 | place: China: Fuxian Lake, Yuxi | collected 2017-12-25 | reverse complement strand
CTAAAGTAATGGTCAACTGCCATACGGCTAGTTAAAATCACTGCTTTATGTTCTAAAATATCAATACGTTGTGATCTAAAATCTTTTACAGGAATACCTTCTATTTTAATAAACTGACGAAACGTTTCAATTAAATTATATTTTTTTGAAAGTTCGTAATAAGGATTTTTATCATTCTCAGGTTTAGGCTGAGAAATTAATATAGTTTTAACTTTATGTTTAGGGTAATTAGATACTTCAATAACAGGTTGAGGTGCTACGGCTACTAATTGTTTTTTTGTTTTAACCCCAACTTTTACAAATTTTTCGGTACTTGTACTTGGTAATTCTGCTTTAGGCGCAGTATTTTTTGCAGCCACAGGAGCTTTTACAATAACTGGAGCACTTTCTTTTTTTGCTTTTTTAGCAACAGGAGTAGGTTTTTTAGCAACAGATGCTTTAGCTACTACTTTTTTAGCCACTACCTTTTTCTTAGCAGGAACTTTAACGGTTGCTTTTTTTGCCACTGGCTTTAAAGCTTTTTTTGCTTTGGTAGCTGGAGCTTTTGCCACTGCCTTTTTAGTGATTTTTTTTGCTTTGGTAGCTGTTTTTTTTGTCAAGACTGGTTTTGACACAGTTTTTTTCACGCTAGTTTTTGCTTTTTTTGAAGAAGCTGCAACTGGGCGCGCTGCCTTTTTGCTTTTGCTTGACGAAGCTACCTTTTTTGAAGACGCTTTAATAGATTTTTTTTTCTTTGTAGGCATATAAAAATCGACGCTTAAAAATTAACTAAAAGAAATTTTATCAATACTAACATTGGTAAAATTTCCAAGGCACAAAGGTACAAAAAAATATAGAGAATTCCTATGCTTTGTTCGGTGGTTGAGATAATAAAGCCTCTAAACATTCTTAAACCGTAAAATCCAGCACAAATAATCAACGCTGGGTATAAAAACCACTCGGCTGGGTATTTTGTAAATTGCAGGCAAATAATTAAAGGAAAGATAACAATGCCTATGGTTTGAGCAAAAACAAATACATTAAACAAATATTCCCTCGATAATTCGTTGTTTGATGAGATAAAGGCTAAAACATAATTGGCAAAAAATTTAACCAAATAAACAAGGCTTACAACCATTACAAAAAAGCCATATTGTTGTAAGTGAGAGTAATCATGCAGGATAAGTCCAAAGTATTGATTAGTGAATTGGATTAAAAAGGCTACAACCAATATAAAACCAATTCCTAATAAAATAGACAACCTTTTGGTGAGTTTAAATTCCTCTCTAAACAGTTGTTTAGATTCTTGAAGACTAAATACAGAAGTAAAAACTTTCAATATTTTTCTGGGTTCAGAAACCCGTATTAAAACATAGATCGAAAAAATAACAAACAAAACAACGCCTTGCCAATATGTTGACTCAGTAATTTTGAGCATGGGAGTTGGGTGAACAATTTTAAGGGAATGTCCTGAAAACACAGATGGATAATATTCTGTGTGTATCCCTTTTAATTTTAAAGAGTCGTTTTCTGTATGTAAAATAGAATCCTGTTTGCTCACAAAAGTTACATTTAGTTGTAAAATCTGATTATAAACTAAAGTTTAAATAGTGATTTTTCAACTGTCAAATATAAAAAATTTTAACGCAGACCAATAGGACTGTTGACAGATGTTTTAAGCAGTTATTCCCAATTTAGCAGGATTTTGAGACTATTGATTTAAGTATTTTGTGATGAGCTGTGGTAAGCCAAAGTTGTTTAAATCGCTACGTTTTATTTTTACTAAAGCTTTACTTTTTAAATCCGTTTTTAGATCTAATTCATAAAAGGTTGCATATAAGTGTTGATGAGATAAAATATGTTTTTTGACAGGTGTAACTGATTTTACTTTAAAGTTTGAAACTAATCTCTTAAGTGCTTTATCTTTAAATAATAGCTCTGCTGGCTCTGGCGAAGCTGTCTCAATCAAATAAAACTCATATAGATTTTGCCAAATATCTTTTTCCGTTCGTTTTTGAATGTAAACGTTGTTTTTGTAATTAAAGATGAAGTAATGTAAGTACCTGTTTTTTATCTTTATTTTTTTATCCTTTACCGGTAGTTGAGCAACGGTTTTATTTTGAAAGGCTAAGCATTGAGCTTGGAGCTGACATTCTTCACATTTTGGGTTTTGAGGGCGGCACCACAAAGCTCCAAATTCCATAATGGCGCTATTATGCAAGGCGGGTTGCTTTTTATTTAACAACTCATCTGCCAGTAATTGAAAATCTTTTTTGCCTTGAGTAGAATTGATAGGTGTGTCTATATTAAATAAACGAGATAGCACTCTGTAAACATTTCCATCAACTACGGCATGAGGCAAGTTATATGCAAAAGATGCGACTGCCGCTGACGTATAATCTCCAACACCTTTTAATGCTTTAATCGATTCGTAGGTGTGTGGAAACTTTCCTTTATGATTTAATTTAATAGCTTTTGCTGCCGCATGCAAATTTCTGGCTCTTGAATAATAACCTAAACCTTGCCAAAGTCGCATCACTTTATCTTCTGGTGCGTTTGCTAAATCAACAACCGTTGGAAACGTTTCTGTAAACTTTAAATAGTAATTTAAACCTTGAACAACTTGTGTTTGCTGTAAAATAATTTCTGATAACCAAATTTTATAAGGATCGCTAATATTACGCCAAGGCAAATCGCGGTTGTTTTTTTTGTACCAGGAAATTAGTTTATCAGAGATTGGGTGCATTAATGATTAGTCCTCTACAGCAAAAATTTTATTAATAGCGTCTATATTTTTTTCTTTAATGATTTTACGCTTTAAACTCATTTTTGGCGTTAATTCGCCACCTTCAATGCTCCATTCTTTACTTAAAATTCCTACACGTTTTAATTGTTCATACGGGGCTAACGATTTATTCATCACTTTAACGTGATCGTTAATGAGTTTTTTTAATTCTTCGTGAGCACTCATTTCTTCGTTGTTAGTCCAAGTAATATTATGGTCTTTACAATACTCTTTAAAATTAACAAACGAAGGAACGATAATAGCGGAAGCAAATTTTTGATTTTCGCCAACCACCATACTTTGTTCTACAAAACGGCATTCTTTAATTTTGTTTTCAATCATTAAAGGAGCAATGTACTTTCCGGAACTTGTTTTAAAAATCTCTTTTTTTCTATCTGTAATTTTCAAGAAACGTCCCTCTATAAAAGTTCCAACATCACCTGTGTGAAACCATCCTTCGCTGTCCATTACTTCTGCTGTAGCTTCTGGATTTTTGTAGTAACCCATCATTAAATTAGGTCCTTTCACTAATATCTCACCATCTTCTTCAGCAATTTTTACATCTACACCACTAATTACAGGGCCACAAGTTCCAATTCGGATATTATCTTCTCCGTATCTATTTACACTTACAACCACACATGTTTCCGTTAAGCCATAACCTTGTAAGCATACAATATTTGCACATAAAAAAATACGTTCTAATTTTGGATTTAATGCTGCCCCACCCGAGGCTATACAAACTAAATTGCCGCCAACTGCTTCGCGCCATTTACTAAATACGAGTTTATCAGCAATTTTATGTTGAATTTTATACCACAAACTGTTTTTATTGTTAAGCTCGTAAGTATTGGCAATGCGCATACTCCAATCAAAAATTTTACGTTTAAAGCCTGTCAATTTTTCTCCAGTAGCGGTAATTTTTTCATACACGCGTTCAATTAAACGAGGTACTGAAACAAATATTTGAGGTTTTATTTCTTTTAAATTATCGCCAATCGTTTCTAAACCTTCGGCATAATAAATAGAAATTCCTTTATATAAATATAAAGTGCTCACCATTCTTTCGTACACATGATTTAGCGGCAAAAAGCTTAAGGCTTTCCAGGTGCTTTGAAACGGAGCAAATCCTTGGCAAGCAGTAACATTAGACACTAGATTATGATGCGTAATCATTACTCCCTTTGGTGTTCCTGTTGTTCCTGATGTATAAAGGATTGTTAAAAGGTTGCTTGGTAAAATTGCTTTTTTTGTTTCTGCTAATTTTTGAGGGTTGGCGTTTTGTTCCCCTAATTTAATAAAATCAGCAAAAGACATAACGCCCTCTATAGGATTAAAACTAATAATGTGTTTTACATTCGGAATTTCTTTTTCAATCGCAACTAATTTCGCATAAATGGATTTATCAGAAATAAAAATGGTGGTTACTTCACCATGATTTAATATAAACGTTAAGTCAGTATTACTAATTGTTGGAAAAATTGGAACTGTTACAAGATTAGCTTGCTGGGAACCGTAGTCGCAAAAGTTCCACTCAGGACGGTTGTTTGAAATAATGGCAACTTTATCTTTTTCGGTTAGTCCAAGCGACATTAAGCCATAACTTACAGAGTTAGTTTTGGTAATTAAATCGTCGCTACTATATTTTTTCCATTGTTTGTTTTCTTTGGCAGATAAAACGTCTTCTTTTTTATAAGTTGTTTTATATAGTTCTAAAATGTCAAATACACGAGTAATTTCCATATAATAGTTTAGTTTTTAGAAAGTAAAAATTAGTTGTTATTCAAAGATTATCAAATTAAAATGAATATACAAATATGAGGCTAAAAATTATTGCCCCATCAATTTAAGAATTTGATTTAAATACAATGCATCTGTTTTATCAAAGGTGGCATATTCATCACTGTCAATATCCAATACACCAATAATTTCATTTTTAGAATTATAGATTGGCAATACAATTTCTGATTTTGATAATGAGCTACAAGCAATGTGTCCTGGAAATTTGTCTACATCATCCACAATAATCACTTCATTGTTTTTCCATGCTGTTCCGCAAACACCTTTTCCTAAATGGATGCGTGTACAAGCTACTGGCCCTTGAAATGGCGCTAGCACTAATTGATTATCTTTTACTAAATAAAACCCAACCCAAAAAAAATTGAATCCATATTTTAAGGCAGCACAAATATTTGCCATATTGGCAATAGTGTCTGTTTCCCCATCTATTAAAGCTTTTATTTGCGGAATAATTGACTGATATTTTTCCTCCTTAGTGTTTCCTTTAATTTGAAGATCTTCTGCCATTGGTAATATATTGTTTTGTGGTTAAGTAAATTTGATTATTTTTATATACAAATATAGTAGTAAATAGTTTGCTACATTTCTTAATTTTTACTGATTGATGCTGTTAGAATTTATACAATTAAATATTGCTGTTTCTTATGAGATAGGTATAACTGAAGTATTAATATTTTTTGCATTGATAGCTTTTGTTTTATTTAAACTAAGAGATAAACGTTTAAAAAAAGCAAAAAACGAGTTAGAGAGAGTTGTTGAAGAGCGCACGGCTGCTTTAAAGCATAAGGAGCAAGAAGTAATGGATAGTATTAGATATGCCTTAAGAATTCAATTGTCTATTATTCCCACTCAACAACATGTAAAATCTCTTTTGCCAAAAAGTATGATTTATTATCGTCCAAAAGATATTGTGAGCGGTGATTTTTATTGGGTAGATGAATCGGAAGACAAAGTGTTTTTTGCAGCAGTAGATTGCACAGGGCATGGTGTGCCGGGAGCTATGATGAGTGTGATTGGATTAAAATTATTAAATCAAGCTATTCAAGATAAAAAACTCAATGTTCCGGCAGATATTTTACAATATATTGATGCAGGGGTGAATGATACATTGCGTCAATCTTATGATCCTAATGCAGTAAAAGATGGAATGGATTTGGCATTATGTAGTTTAGATTATAAAACATTAACCTTGCAATATGCTGGTGTATTTAACTCGTTGTGGCTTTTAAGAAAAAATATTTCTACTACATACAAAGTTAATTCGGACAGACAGGTATTTTATGGAACAGACTTAATGGAAATTAAAGCAGATAAATGTTACATTGGTAATAACAAAGATGGAATAGCTGATATATTTACAAATCATACTGTTCAGCTCCAAAAAGATGATTGTGTTTATATTTTCACTGACGGCTATGCGGATCAATTTGGAGGACCAAAAGGTAAAAAGTTTAAATACAATAAATTTAAAGATATTTTAGTTCAGTCGGCACATTTGCCTATCGACGATCAATATAATGCGCTTAATAAAGCATTTTTAGATTGGAAAGGTAATCAGGAACAAGTGGATGATGTATTAGTAATTGGCGTGAAGATTTAATGTTACAAAAATATTTCATTGCCATAGTTCCTCCCGAACCCTTATTGTCTGAGATTCAAAACATCAAGCAATCTATTTCTGATAATTACCAGTCAAAAGGAGCCTTGCGTTCTCCGGGGCATATTACTCTTCACATGCCCTTTTCTTTTGATGAAAGTAAAGAGAATAAATTAATTGAATGCTTGAGTGATTTTAAATTTAAAACACAGTTTCCAATTTCCTTAAATAACTACGATTGTTTTGAGCCTCGTGTTATTTTTATTAATGTTGAAGAACAAACAGAATTGTTTGATTTGCAAAGGCAATTGGTGAGTCATGTAAAACGTCATTTGAATATTTTTAACCAATCAGATGATATGCGTGGTTTTCATCCACATATCACTATTGCTTTTAGAGATTTGAAAAAAGCTGTGTTTTATAAAATATGGGAAACTTTTAAGGGTAAATTGTACTACAAATCTTTTTCTTGTCATTCCTTCTGTTTATTAAAGTATAATGATGAGAGATGGGAAGTGCATAAAGAGTTTCTTTTTAAAACATAATAGTTATATCTTAGCATTTGGCGATAAACTTTTCAAATAGGTATCTATTTATTAATTTTTAGTTTTTGTTGTGAAAAAAAAATTACGCTTTATATTATATCAAACCTCAGCGATATCGGCCTTACTTTTTGGCAGGAAGAGGAGGTTTATGAATTTAGGTTATGATACAGAAGACAATACAATCATTAATATAACTGATCAAAAAGATTATCATCATATTTCATTATATATGAAGTTGCTAAATATGGTGCCAGGCATTAATGATGTCGGGAAAAATTGGAGTGCACTTGAGTTTGGTTGTGGTAGAGGAGGAGGATGCTATGTTATGGAAAATTACTATGGCATTTCAAAAATCACAGGCATCGATTTGAGTTCAGCAAATATTAAATTTGCATCTAAATTTTTACCAAAAATTCGTTTTATAACTAGTGACGCAACAACATTTAATGCCGAAGAAAAATTCGATTTAATTTTAAATTTAGAATCTTCACATGCTTATTCGTCTAGACTAGAGTTTTTTAAAAAAGTAAAGTTATCTATGCATAATACTTCTTTTTTTGCTTTTGGCGATATTATTAAAAAAGAAAACCTTGAAGAAGTTGAATTGATGGTTAAAGACCTCGGTTTTGTAATCATTAAAAAAGAAACAATTAATGAGCGTGTTGTTAAGTCAATTAAGAAAAACAGTATTAAGCAATATTTTTTGCCAACAAAATTTCCTTTTTTGTTTCCAAGGAAACTACATAGTTTTTTTGTTACGGTACATTCTAGAGCATTTTATAAATTAACTGCAAAAGATGTGTTGTATCAGTTGTATTTAATTCAAAAGAAAATTTAGAAGTTTTAGCGGTTAAAGTTATTTTGATATTCCGTAGCATTTAAAACTTTGTTTATTTGAAAATCCATATAAACTGCTATTTTTACAATACAATTCTAAATTTATTTTTTATGCAAAAACCATCTTTCAGTGAAAAAACGCGCTATTATTTTGAAAATACAATTGCCTCAGGACCGATGGGAGTTATTAAGTGGCTTGCCATTTTTTCCTTATTCTTGGTGTTGAGTTTAGGTGCTATTATATTAATTTTTGGAATCACAAGTTCGGATGAACCAGGCGCAGAAGGTTTAGGCTTTATAGAAGGCTCTTGGCAAATACTAATGTCAACCATAGATCCTGGTGCAATGGGTGGTGATGGGCCAGTGTGGGCATTTCGTGCGGTTCGTTTAATTGCTACATTAGGAAGTTTATTTTTAATCTCTATTTTAATTGGTACAATTTCTTCTGGCATTGATGGAAAAGTTAGAAGAATTAAAAAAGGTCGTTCGCGTGTTTTAGAAACAAATCACACTTTAATATTGGGTTGGTCAGAAAAAGTATTTTCTATTATTTTAGAAATTATCGAAGCTAATTCTAATCAAAAAAATCCAAGCATTTTGGAGTGGCATTAAATCCTCATAAAGCTAACACAGTAAAATTTAGTGAAGAAGATTTTATCATTGATGTAGCAGAAGATTAGGTTCTCTTTTTAATAGGAACGCCGATGAAACGGATTTGACAAATTTACACAGATTGAAAAATTCATGCAGATTGACTATTAAAAAATCTGTGTAAATCAGCTTTATCCGTCCGATCCGTGTTCCTGTTTTCTAATCATAATTTATCATAATCATTTTTGTTATCAGTGTTCTATTAACTAAAAAACAAAAAGGCCCGCTTATCTTTCGATAGCGGGCCTTTTCATTTATTGCGAAAATTATTTTTTCATTAAAACTTCGTCAATCATACCGTAGTCTTTTGCTTCTTGAGCAATCATCCAGTAATCACGATCACTATCAGCCCAAACTTTCTCATAAGTTTGTCCGCTGTGTAAAGCAATAATCTCATACAGCTCTTTTTTCAATTTTTGAATCTCACGAGCAGTAATTTCAATATCAGAAGCTTGTCCTTCAGCACCACCTAATGGTTGGTGAATCATCACACGTGCATGTTTTAAAGCTGTACGTTTTCCTTTAGCACCAGCGCATTGTAATACAGCACCCATACTTGCAGCCATACCTGTACAAATAGTAGCTACATCTGGTTTAATAATTTGCATAGTATCATAAATACCTAAACCAGCATACACGGATCCGCCTGGAGAATTTAAGTAAATTTGGATATCTTTTTTAGGATCTACTGATTCTAAGAATAATAATTGAGCTTGAACGATATTAGCAACTTGGTCGTTAATACCAGTTCCTAAGAAAATAATACGGTCCATCATTAAACGAGAGAATACATCCAGAACCGAAACGTTCAATTGTCTTTCTTCAATAATATTTGGAGTTAAATTTCTAATTCCAGGAGTAATAGCAGATACATAACTATCGTAAGTTAAGCTATTGATGCCAACATGTTTAGTGGCGTATTTTTTAAATTCATTTTGATCAAACATAATCTGAGGGTTTAAGTTGTTAAACAAATATACTTGTTGGATTGGGTAAAGCCAAATGAATGCCAAAAAGTTTTTAACGTCAATTCGTCAGTATGAAAAGACTTATTTTGTAAAAATTGTTACTTATTATATATATGTATATCGATTTCCAAAAAATCGCTTACTTTGTATAAAAAAATTGCAAAAATTACTCATATATATATGTATCGTTTTTTTATGTGCACAATGCGCTCAGGTAACTCCTTTAACAGGTGGTAAAAAAGATGACACGCCGCCTAAGGCTTTAACTTATAAACCAGAAAACGCTTCTTTAAATTTTAATACCAAGGTTATTGAAGTTCAGTTTAACGAATACATTGTATTAAAGGATGTGGCAAATCAATTTATTATTACACCGCAAACTAAAGAGATGCCAGATATTCAAGCATCTGGTAAAAAATTGAAAATTACATTTAATGAAGAACTTTTGCCAAATACAACCTATAAAATGGCTTTTGGTAATTCAGTAACAGATTTAAACGAAGCTAATGTGTTACAAAACTTCGAATACATCTTTAGTACAGGCTCAACCATTGATAGTTTAAAGTTATCAGGACAAATTTTAAACGCTACAGATAAAAAACCTGCTTCACAAATTTTAATTGGCTTATATAAAGCAGATGCTAATGATAGTATTATATATAAGGACAAACCATTATATATTAGTAAAACAGATGGCGCTGGAAATTTTAGTCTCAATTATTTACCCGATTCTAAATTTAAGATAGTGGGGATTAAGGATCAAAATAAAAATTTAATGTATGATGGCTCCGAAGAACTAATTGCATTTACAAAAGAATTGATAAGTGCAAGGGACAGTCAACGCATTGAATTAACTCTATTTAAAGAAATTCCAAATAAGAGCTTTATTAAAAAGTCATTTTCACCTGAATATGGTAAAGCATATATAATTTATAACAAACCACAAACGAGTATTAAAGAAGTGATCGCTAAAGGATTGGTGAATTATAAATTAAACACATTAAAAGATACATTG
>SXGR01240342.1_pt1 | contig 10178 bp, 7 predicted proteins | sample 3174711 | NCBI WGS metagenome assembly SXGR01 (sample SAMN11356860, study PRJNA531348) | freshwater metagenome | isolation source: freshwater sample F1-60 | place: China: Fuxian Lake, Yuxi | collected 2017-12-25 | reverse complement strand
TGTCGCATTACCTGCCGGCGAAGACGATGCGGCGGCTGGGGCGAGCCGGCTCGGGGCGTCCCCAAGCGCTTTAGCTGCTCCAGCAAGTTGCTCACTGGGTTGCTATCTTGGACGAGGAAATACATGCATACCGACATATCGGGCATCGTCCACCAGGAGTTTTGGCGTGTGCTGTTGTGGTGTGCCCGGTGATCGTGTGATGATCAAGATTCACGTTCAAATAACCCGAAGGGTTTACTATGAACAGCAATATCAAGTTCGCAGCACTTTTGGGGGCCGCGGCCCTGGCGATCGCGGGCCTGAGCGCCTGCTCATCAGGTTCGACCACCGCGGCAGCATCGCCTGAAGCCTCCATGGTTGGCGGCATGACCACCTGTGACCTACCCGCTCTAGACTCCTCCCTTCAAGCAGCGGCGCAGGCACTGGGCCCGGACAACGTCGTCACCGGGGCGAGTGTGGAGTGTGCTGATGGCTGGGCGGTTGTCTCTGGCCTCCTGGGCACCGGCGAAACAGCAACCGATGCACCCCAGGGCGCACCCACCTCGTTCATCTTCCAGGCCGAGGGCCAGTTCTGGATCCCCAAGGCCCGTGCTGATGTTTGTGGCAAGGGTGGTGGCACCGAGGTGCCAGCCGATGCGCTCATCCCTGCCGCGTTATATCCAAGTGGCTGCCTAGCTGGCTAGGTATTGCAATTCGGCACCCGGGGTGTTGAGATTTGGGGTAGCGGGAGAGCCCGCGCTGCCAATGCCTAGAAGGACGTGAACCCAATGCCAAGCAATGACGTGCTCGCACCTGTTAGTTCCGCGCCGGTGCACCCGATGTTTCGCGGGCACTGAAGAGTAGTTGGCCGTAAGCCCCCGGTAGCCTGTGACGGGGGAAGCACTTCGTGGCGGTTGGAGTCCGAATGAAACTTGCGAGCCCGCGCACCGTGGCGAAGCGTCTGCACGGCATGGCGCGCCCACCGGTCACCATCACCGCGCCGCCTACCGGTGTCATCGCCGAATGGAATGTGCCGATCACCGCACGCGATGGCACGGTACTTAGGGCAAATGTCTTTCGGCCCGCACCGGGTAGCCCGGGGGATTTGATCCGCGGTGGCGGGCCGGCGCCGGTAATAATGTGCGCGCACCCCTACAACAAGGATGCGCTGCCGAAGAAAGTGCCGTGGGGTTACCTGCCGTCACCGCAGTACCGGGTCTTTCACCAACCAGAGCCAATAACCTTCTCGGCCTGGACCGGGTGGGAGGGGCCAGACCCCGCGCGCTGGGTGCCGCTGGGCTACGCGGTGGTGGTCTGCGATTTGCGCGGGTTCGGCGCCTCAGAGGGCACCGGCACCATGCTCTCGAAGCAAGAGGGCGAGGATTACCACGATCTGATCGAGTGGGCCGGCACCCAGCCCTGGTCCAACGGCAAAGTCGGCCTGTTAGGTGTTTCATACCTAGCGCTCTCGCAGTATCGGGCGGCCGCTGAGCAGCCACCGCACCTGGCGGCGATCTGCCCATGGGAGGGCTTCTCGGATGTCTATCGCGATTTCGCCAAGCCCGGTGGGGTGCGCGAGCACGGCTTCTTTGCGATGTGGGGGAAGATCACCAATAAATCCGGACGCACCACGGAGAATTTGTACGCGCAGGCGCTGAGCCGACCCGAGCTCGATGACTGGTGGAAATCCCGGATGCCTGAGCTTTCGCGCATCAACGTGCCGATGCTGGTCTGCGGTAGCTTCTCCGACCACCTGCTGCATACCCGCGGCTCCTTCGAAGCCTTTCGACGAGTCTCGTCGAAACAGAAATGGATCTGGACGCACCGCGGCGGCAAATGGTGCGTGTTCTACGGCGATGAAGCCAAAGCGACGCAATTGCGCTTCTTCGAGCACTTCCTTGCGGGCGCCGATAACGGCTGGGAGCAGGTGCCACCGGTGCGCATCGCAATCCACGAAACCGGCGATGCCCCCGCTGAGATCCGCATGGCGGCCGACTGGCCACCACCTGATGTCACCTACCAGTCGCTGCATCTGCACGCGGGCGGGCAATTAACGCAAACCCCGGAGACCGCCGATACGTCGCTGGCATTTGCGAATTCGGATGGGGCGCTGAAATTCAGGTGGCAGGTGCCACGGGCCCTCGACCTCATCGGGCCGATGACATTCAATGCTGATGTCAGTCTCGAAGGCGCAAGCGATGCGACCTTGTTAGCGGCCGTGCGAGTGATTCGCGCGGGAGTTGAAGTCCCCTTCGAAGGGTCCTATGGGTTCGGGCACGACGTGGTGACGCACGGCTGGCATCGGCTCGCGCATCGCGAGTTAGACGCGGAACTGTCCACTCCTTGGCAACCGGTGCACACCCACGCCAAGGCCGAGCCCTTCAGCCCCGGTGAGATCGTGCCGATCAGCGTCGCCCTGCTGCCGCAGGCCACCAGGTTGCGCGCCGGTGATGTCCTGGAGTTGGAACTGCGAGCACGCTGGTTGTTCGCAGTGAACCCCTTCACCGGGCAACTGCCCGCCCGGTACGTGACCTCGTCAACCGGATCGACACGGGTGCACCTAGGCGGCGCGCAGCCAGGTGGCGGGCGGGTGGCCGAGCTTCGGGTTCCGGTGGCCAGCGCTCAATGACCGAAGAATCACCGCGGGGCCCGTCAAGACCATTGATCGACAGCGCACAGCGGATGCCGATGCGCAAACTGCTCGCCTTGGTTGGAGCCCAGACGGTAGCTTTGACGGTCATCCTCGCCGTCAGCGGGCTGCTTGAGGGTGACCTCAGCTTTGTGCACACGCTGCTGGTGCCACCGCTTGTCAGCTTCGGGCTGATCGTTGCGCAGCCTGAACTGCCGGGGAGTCGGCCGCTGCGAGTACTCGGGGCCTATGCCTTGACCGGCTTCTTGGGTATTGGTCTTTCGCTGCTGCCGTTGTCGGGCATCGTGCTTGGGGCCATTGCCGGCGCCACCGCCTTGTTCTTCATGTACCTACTCGGAGTGCTGCATGCACCGGCGTTCGCGGTGCCCTTCTCTGCGATTTTGGCCGGTTATGTGCTGTCAGATGCCCCGAAGGCCTATGGAATCTTGATGATTTACACCGTCTTGGTCATCGTCATGGCGGCGGTCACCAATCGGGTGCTCGGCTATCGCTCCTACCCGGATAAGTGGTGGTAGCCCGCGGGGCCGCGTGAATTGGCAAAAAGAGGCAGCGGATTCAGGTTTGATCTTTAGGAATTCGTGGTTAACGTGTGCTTACTATGGCCAACACATTGATGCCAGTTTCGGCTTAACCCAAAACCAACGGACGGGAAAATTAAAGAATGAGCGAATTCGAAGGCGACCAGATCGACGATGACACCCCCGCATTTCGGGGGCTGAGTCGCCGCCAGCTCCTCGCCAGCGCCGCCGCCTCGGCCGCCGGAATCGCAGCGATCAAGGGGGCCGCCCCGGCGGCCGCTGCGGACTACCCGCTCATGCCCTTCAAGAGCCGGGGCCGGCTGACCAAGCGCCCCAACTTCTTAGTCATCATGATCGACGAGCAGCGCCAGCCGGTGCCATTCGAGTCACGCGCCCTAGGGGTTTGGCGAAAGCGGAACCTCAAGGGTCAGCAGGCCCTGATGGCCAACGGCATGGAGTTCGCCAATCAGCAGATCATGTCTTCTGCCTGCGCACCAAGTCGCGCCTCCTTTTGGACCGGCCAGTACCCCTCACTGCACGGTGTCACTCAAACTACCGGGGCCGCCAAGAGCGCCCTCGAAGAAGATACCTACTGGCTGACCCCGAATACCGTGCCAACGATGGGCAACTACTTTCGTGCCGCCGGGTATGAGACCTGGTACCGCGGCAAGTGGCATGTCAGTGACGCCGACCTCTACATCCCCGGCACCAACACCCCGATCCCGAGCTACCGCGATAACGGGGCGCCGGATCTGCGTCTTGAGAAGCTCTATGAGGACGTAAACCGACTCGATGCCTTCGGCTTCAATGGCTGGGTCGGGCCGGAGCCCCACGGTTCCAACCCCTATGACAGCGGTTCATCGGCGCCGTACTTCGTCGGCCGCGATGCCACCTATGAGCGGCTCGGAGTCAAGACGATCAGGAACCTGCAGCGTGGGCGCAAGCCGTGGCTCATGGTCACCTCATTCGTCAACCCCCATGACATTGTCCTCTGGGGCCGACTGTCACTCTTGATGAACAACATGTGGTTGCGCCAGCAAAACGAGCGGTCGAATGTGCCGCTCGAATTGTTCCTCGACACGATGTGGTCACAGTTAAAGGATGAGGATCTCAGCTCCAAGCCCACCGCGCAGGCAAGCTACCGCGAGACTTACGCCAGCGCCTTCCAGCCCAATGACAACACCCACCCGTACCACCAGTTCTACTACGCGCTGCAGGAGACCGTAGATAAGCACGTGTTCGAGGTCTTAAAGACTTTGATGTCAAACCGGCAGTCTTACCGCGACACCATCGTGCTTTATGCCTCTGACCACGGCGATCTGCTCGGCAGTCATGGTGGGATGTATCAAAAGTGGCACAATGCCTATGACTCAGTGCTGCGCGTGCCGCTAGTGGTTCACAACCCGATTCTCTTCCCCAAGGCCGAGCAGACCGAGGTGCTCACCAGCCACGCCGACGTGCTGCCGACCATGCTGGGCCTCGCAGGTGTCAATGTTGAGGCCTTGCAGCGCCGCCTCAAGCTCACCCATAACGAGGTGCATGATCTGGTGGGCCGTGATCTCTCCGGCTTCTTGCTCGGTGAGCGCAAGGCCGAAGCAGTGACCGGACCGGTCTACTTCATGACCGATGATGAGCCAACCCGCGGTGACTACCAGCTGGATCCATTCGGCCGCTATTACGAATCGGTGGTTCAGCCAAACCACATTGAAGCGGTGATCGCGCAGCTGCCGACCGGTGCCGGTGGGTCCATGCAGCAGTGGAAGTTCGCCCGCTATTTCGACAATGACCAATTCTGGAGCTCACCGGGCCAGGCTGACGTGGTGACCAATCTCGTCGGCTCGCAGGCCAAGCCCGGTGCTGTTACCGGTGCCACCACCGTGAAGATCCACCGAGCGACCGCTTTCACCGTGACCCCGCCACCGGATGAGTACGAGCTCTACAACATGACGGCTGACCCGATTGAGATCGACAACCTCGCGGGAAAGCCGGCTTATGCCGCGGTCCAGGCCCAAATGGCAAACCTGCTGGTTTCGCAGCGCAACCTGAAGCGCGTTGCGCCATCAGGGCGTGGTGATGTCACCACCCAAAACGCCCAGGTGAGCCAAGGGCCGATGCCGGCCCGGCCTACCGGTGCTGAGCAGTTAGTCGGACTAGATATCGTTCAGCAATTAAGTCGTGCCTGACCAACGGAGATAGGTGACATAAGGGCACTTGGGCACCGATGAACTTTAAGTGCTGCCAACACCAAAAAACTGGAGGATTCATGCGCGGTAGATATCACGTAATGGGCACAACGCTTGCCGCGGTAGTCGTGTTCGCCATGGCCTCCGGGCCCCCGGTTTCGGCAGCCCCGTCCGTCGCGCCGACTCATGGTCACACCGAAAAGTGCGGTAAGCCCAAGAAGAACCAGGACGGCTCGATAAGCAATGTGCTGTGCTCGAAGGGCAAGGCCAATTCTCAGGTCCGCAAGTACTTGGCCGGCCAGTCCTCATTCGTGATGCAACTTGGTGCCGATGCCACCGTAGCGGACCTGTATGTGGCCGTCTGTGGTGATCTCGAGGGTGTCACATACCCCATCGTGCTAAACGCCTATACCTATGTATACGCGGCCAATCAGTACAAGGCGCCCCTGCCTACGGTGAAGGCGCTGGGCAGGGCCTTAGTCAGCGATAGCAACCCACTCGGCTGTGCGTCAGCCGGCGGGGGTGGGGGCTAGCCCCGCAACCTTTCGCCGACGTCGCCGCTAGGGGCGCTGGCGCCGGGTCTGGTGCTGCGGCCGGCAAATTGCAGTTTATTATCTAGAAACTATCGAAGCACTAAGAACCTGGAGCCAACTTGAAGCAGTCTCGAGCTCACGGCGTACGCGGCAATTTGCCGGCGGTGCTGCCCCGACTGGCTTTGGCTTTGCTCCTGGTCGGGGGCTGGGCCACCTTGGCCTTAGGACTGCCGGCCCAGGCGGTATCAATCGTTGCCGAGGATGACGATGCACCGGCTGAGGCACCGGCTGAGGCACCGGCTGAGGCACCGGCTGAGGCACCGGCTGAGGCACCGGCGGATGACCCGGCTGAGGCACCGGCGGATGAGCCGGCTGAGGCACCGGCGGATGAGCCGGCGGATGACCCGGCTGAGGCACCGGCGGATGACTCAGCTACGGGTGCGGATGCGGACGCGGACGGTACGGATGAGGATGCGGACGCGGACGGTACGGATGAGGATGCGGACGGTACGGATGAGGATGCGGACGCGGACGGTACGGATGAGGATGCGGACGGTACAGATGAGGATGCGGACGCTACGGATGCGGATGCGGACGCTACGGATGCGGATGCGGACGCTACGGATGCGGATGCTCTTGATGAAGCTGGTGAGCCTGTCGTTGATGAAGCAGGCGCCGGTGCTGCCGTTGTCACCATAGATATTGTTGCAGAAATCGGCGTACCAGCCGGCGGGTCAGCGGTGAACGTCACCGCGAATGGTTTGCTCCCGGGTGGTCGCGCCGTGCTCCTGGTCTTTTCCACCCCACAAGTTATTGGTGCGGCAACCGCTGATGCCGAAGGCGCGTTGTCGATGTCGGCCGAGTTGCCTGGTGACTTATCACCCGGTGACCACACCTTGGTGGTGCAGGCGGTTGACTCAACCGGCGCACCCACCGAAGTCGCTACTGGCTTTGTGATCGCCGCGGACGGCACCTTGGCGTCGGTGACCCCGAATGCTTCAACCAAGGGGTTGGCGATGCCGAAATTTTCAAGTAATCCCAAGGTTCCTGCGTACCCAGCGGTGGTGGCACTGGATGCACCAATGGTGGTTGCCGCCACTTCTATTGCGGCGCTGACGATTGCGACGGTCGCTTCGGCCGCAGGGGCCGGCCATGGCGGCGGGGGCAGCCGTCGGACCGGCGGGGCAGGTGCTCAAGTCGGTCCAAGTGGGGAGAGCATCGACACCGCGGTGCGCGCCCGACTCGACAATCTTGATGAATCGGACGAAGTGGTTATACCGGTGCAAGCGGGTTCGCTCTTAGCCATTGCCGGGGCCAGCGGCGCGGTTGCCAGATTCAGCCCACTGCTGAGCCGGACCTTAACCGATGCGGCACCAGTTCGCGCCTTCACCGGAGTGTTCAGTTTGCTCCTGCCGTTGGCGGCTTTGCTGCTGGGGATCTTTGCCGCCGTCAGCGTCGGTGGTCGGGCGGAGCCGGCGATCCTCGCATTGATGATCCCGCTGCTGGTTATCGGTGTCTTAGATGCGTCCGCCGGGTTAATCGGGTCGCTGGCATTTGTTGTGGTGGTTGCAGTGTCCGGTGGAATCGTCGATGCGGCCAGTGTGCGCACCCTGATTGGCGTTGGCTTGATCATAGTGGGCCCGGGGTTGATCGCCGGGAGTTTCCGTGACATTCGTCGCCGGCGAGCAACTGGTCCAGTGGCGATATGGGAGCGCCTAACCGATCTCGTTGTGGTTCCGCTGATCGGCGCCTGGACCACCATTGCCATAGTCTCGTCACTACCAGATCTAGGTGCCCTCGACTTCCCGATTGCCGAGCAAGCCAGGCTGCTTGGCATTGTCACCCTGATTGCCTTAGTTTTCAAAGTGCTGCTCGAAGAGGCGGCGGCCCGCAAAGTGCCGGCGCGAATGCGGGCGCTAGCACCTACCGATATCCCGGAGCCAGGCACCACCCAACAGGTGGTATCCGCACTTGTTCGCACCGGGGCATTCTTGTTTGTCGCAGCGGCCTTCGTTGGCAATGTGTGGCAGCTTTGGGTGGCGGCGCTGTTCTTCCTGCTGCCCGGTCTACTTTCGTTGCTCGCGCATCGGTTCAAGAACTCCCCGGCCATCTGGCAGGCGCTCCCCGAAGGGGTGCCCCTGTTTGCTGTCCTCCTGGCATTCGGGTTGATTATCTCGTTGATCTTGGAAAATCTCCTGGGTGATGTTCCTGACTTTGCGCAGATGACGTTCCTCTGGATGGCCGTGCCCGGTTTCCTGCTCGCTCTCGTCGGGATGTTTGCGCGGGAGCCAAAAGCTGGTGACACGCGCTGGTATACGAGGGAGTCGATGACCATGTTCTATCGCGTTGGCGGCGTGCTCATGTTGATCATCGCAGTCGTGCTCGCCGCCAGCGTTTAAGTCAACTCGCCATTAATGCGTCGGGGCAGCGCCCAGGGGTTGTCGTCCGAAATTGCAATCGGTAGGAGTTGGTCAGGGAACCCCTGATAACTCACCGGACGCTGAAACCGGTAGATGGCCAAGGTGCCGACCGATGTGGTGCGGGAATCCGAGGTAGCCGGGAAGGGCCCGCCGTGGACCATCGCGTGGTTTACCTCAACGCCGGTTGGCCAGCCATTGAAGATCAGCCGGCCGGCCTTGCGCTCCATTATCGGCATAATCGCTGTAACCTGCGCAAAGTCGGATTCCACGGCATGCACGGTCGAAGTCAACTGGCCCGGCATTGCTTCTAAGGTGGCCATTAAGTCTTTAAGATCGATATAGGTAACGATCATGGCTGATGCGCCGAAGACTTCTTCCTGTAAATCGGGGGTGGCCCGCAGGTGCGCTGCTGTGGTGCGGTAAATCGTCGGCGCCGGAGCATTTAAGGTAGAACCGGGCGCCCCGGTGGCGATGAGCTCAGCCCCACGGTTGTCAAGTCGCTTGTTACCCTCGTGAAAGGCGTGAAAAATCCCCGAGGACAGCATCGTCTGACCGGTGAGTTCACCAAGTGCGGTGATGATTACCGCGGTGATGCTGGGTGCATCCACCGGTATGAAGATCAAGCCCGGGTTGGTGCAGAACTGACCGGCGCCAAGGGTCAACGAGGCCACGAAGCCGGCGGCCAGCGCCTTTGGATCCTTGGCAATGGCGCCGGGGAAAAGCACCACCGGGTTCACGCTCGACATCTCTGCGTAAACCGGGATCGGCTCGGCCCGCGCGGCAGCCGTGCGCATGAGGTCGGTGCCGGCGCCTTGGGAGCCGGTGAAGGCAACTGCTTTTATCGCCGGGTGCGCAGCGAGGGCCTGGCCCACACTTGCGCCCGGCCCGAAAATGATCGAGAAGACCCCGGGCGGCAAATTGCAGTCGGCCACGGCTTTGGTAATTGCCTGACCGGCTAGCTCACAGGTACCAGCGTGCGAGTTATGGGCTTTGACAATCACCGGGCAGCCGGCGGCGAGGGCCGATGCAGTATCACCGCCAGCGACGGAAAACGCGAGCGGAAAGTTGCTGGCACCAAACACCGCGACCGGCCCAAGCGGCACCTGTCGTTGCCGGATATCTGGCCCTGGTGTTGGCAGGCGCTCTGGCAGCGCGGTGTCAATGCGCACCTCCTGATTGGCCCCGAGACGCAGTTCCTTGGCGAAGAGCCGGAGTTGACTTGTCGTGCGCCCGTGCTCGCCTTCAAGGCGGGCGGCGGTCAGGCCGGATTCTTGTTGGGCCCGCGCCACGATCTCAGCCTTCATTGCATCAAGGTTCGCCGCGATCGTCTCGAGGAAAACTGCACGGTCCGCCGGCGGCGTACTGCGGTAGGTATCGAAGGCGGCCTGTGCTGCCCGCGCGACCTGGTCGATCTCATCGACGCCGATGAAATAGATCGTCGGCTCCAACGCCTCGCCGGTGGCGGGGTTGACGGCATGTGAGGTGCCACCTTGGCCGCGCACCGGTTGGCCCGCGATAGTTGATCGGCCGGACAGGCTCATGGTGTTCCCTCGTTCCCCTGCTTGCTCGAAGGGTGGACTGATGCCAACAGAACCTATCGGGTGGTGCCCGGGTGGCAGTGGCGGGTAGTTAGTGGCCTGCCCCCGTTTAGTGTGCCAGTTGATATGACCCTTTGAAAGTGGTCGTTGTTTATGTGAGTTGTGGCAGGTGTATCGAAACGCTCTGGGGCCGAATGCCAAACTGAACTCCTCAAATGCAAAAGCTGGACAACAGTCGTTGAACTAAGCGTCGCGATGGCTGAATATATAGTGAAATTCCACCACCTGACCATTCGCTACTCATCACTAGATATGCTGGTGTTGTCCAAGGATAGAACCGTCAATGGAACCCAGCTA
>SXGR01471534.1_pt1 | contig 10182 bp, 10 predicted proteins | sample 3174711 | NCBI WGS metagenome assembly SXGR01 (sample SAMN11356860, study PRJNA531348) | freshwater metagenome | isolation source: freshwater sample F1-60 | place: China: Fuxian Lake, Yuxi | collected 2017-12-25 | reverse complement strand
CTCCATCGGCGCGTTCCCGGACACCCTGTTCGTGGGCTCGAGCGGCACGATCTCGGCGACCACCACCAGCTCGGACTCGAGCACGCCCCAACTCTTCTGGACCTCCTCGAATCCGGCCGTGCTGACGCTCGCCGACTCGGTGGCGACGGCGGCGAGTCCCGGTACGGCAAACGTGATCGCGTCCGCTGGCGCATTCGCGGACACCGTGAGCATCGTCGTGATCGTGCCACCCGTCGCGACGGTGCGCGTGCTTCCGGACAGCGCGGACGTGGTGGTGAACGGAACGCGCACCTACACGGTCGAGCTACGCGACGCGGGCAACAACGTGCTCACGGGCCGCGCGGTGCTCTGGTCCACGGCCAACCCGAGCGTGGCGACGGTGACCCAGGCAGGTGTGGTCAACGCGGTCGGCGTTGGTGCCACGACGGTGCGCGCGACGAGCGAGGGACGGCTCGACGACGCCGTGGTGCGCGTGGTCAACGTGCCGGTGCGCGCGGTGCTCGTGTCGCCGGACAGCGCGGTGGTGCAGGCGGGCAACACGACGGCCTTCACGGCGGTCACCCGCGACTCGATCGGCGGCGTGCTGACCGGGCGTGTGGTGACATGGTCGACCGGCAGCCCAGCGATCGCGTCGGTGAACGGCTCGGGCGTGGTCACGGGCGTCGCGGCCGGCACAACGACGGTGACCGCAACGAGTGAGGGCGTCTCGGACAACGCGACGGTGCGGGTAACGAGCGTGCCGACCGCGGGCGGCGGGATCACTTGGACGGCGATCCGCAGCGGCAACTGGAGCGACCCGACGGGCTGGAGCCTGGGCCGGATCCTGCAGGCGGGCGACACTGTCTACCTGACGCAGAACGACGACCACACGATCACGCTCGACGTCAACGCGACCGTCGCACGGCTCGTGATCGGTGGCACCGTCGACCTCATCGGTCTGAACATCGGCAACAACGTCCTCACGGTCACGAATGACATCGACGTGAGGCCGCTTGGCCAGCTGCAGGTCAACAGCGGCACAGTCTCCGCGAACGTGATCCTGAACGACGGGACCGTGCGCATCCTCGGTTCCTCGACCTTCAACGCCGATATCGAGAACTACGACGACTGGCGCATCTCCGGGCTCAACGCGTCCATGACGATGACCAAGGTCGGAGGCGGCTACTTCTACAACGAAGCCGCGCTCTCGATCGATACTACCGCGGTCCTGAACATGGGGCCCGCAGGCTTCCTCGAGTTTGCGGGCGGTACCGCGTCATACTCCGATGCGGGGGTGACGCTGATCGGGCTGGGCGGCAAGCTGATCCTCGACCAGGACCTGACCATCGACGGACCGCACGTCATCATCGCCGACGGTGAGATCGACGAGTTCGCCCTGAGCCGCCTCACGATCGGTCCGCAGTCGGTGATCCAGATGGTGAGCACCGCGCAACAGGGCGTCGTCTACCCCACGCTAGAGGTGCAGGGTGCCTTCTTCGTGTCGGGGCCAGACATGATCATGGACGATTCGCTCATCGTGGCTGTTGGCGGCATAGTCGCCGTCGACGGCAGCAGTGGACCCACCGAGCTCGAGACGGAAATTGTGGTGAACGACGGCATCATCCTGCTGTCGGGTGCCGACTCGGTCACCTTCGGGCCCGGCGGCGCCGCGCGGTCGTTCATCAACCGCAGCGGGGGCATCATCCAACTCGCGCCTGGTGGTGAGCGCGTCCTCAACGGCGAGCTCATCAATCAAGGAGAGATCGTCGTCGCGGGACCGACGACGCTGCAACGCGGGCTCCCTGGAGGCACTAGCCACGTCACCGCGAATCACGTGAACAGCGGCCTCATCGAGTTGATCGCGGGCGGCTCATTCGATGTCGTGCTCGGGGGCGTCTCGCCCACCTTCACCAACGCCGACTCGATCTTGGTCGGAGCCGGATCGACGCTCTCGGTGTCGAACTTGGCGGGCCCAGCGGGCTCAATCATCAACGCCTCCACGGGCGTACTCGCGGGCGACGGTACCGTCGACGTCCGCTCCGGCGTGCCGAGTGGCGTGAACAACGGCGTCATCGCGCCCGGGCAATTCGGTGTAGGGATGCTTACGTGGCTGGGTGCGATCCCGATGGGTCCAACCGGCCGTATCGAGATCGAGCTGGATGGGATCTCGGCCGGCAGTCAATACGATCAGCTGAACGCGAGCTTCAACCTCGTGCTCGACGCGTTCGGGCCGACGAACGGTATCCTCGACGTGACGGCGCCGTTCTACACGCCGGCCCCCGGCGAGCGCTACGCGGTGCTGACATTCGCGCAGCGGCTCGGAAACTTCGCGCAGGTCAATCTGCCGACGTTCGCGGGGGTGGTGCTCGACACGGTGTGGGTGACGACCCCGTCGACTTCTGTGGCGGATACGCTGGTGATCGTCGCAAGTGGTGGGCCGAGCTGGGACTTCGAGGCCGACTTCTCGTACACGAGCCCGACGTTCAATGCATGGACCGTTGGAAGCCGCACAGCCACTGGTCCGTTCGTGCCGGTGCTTCCCGCGGACAGCGGGTCCGCCGGCGACCTCTTTAACTGAAACCCCGCTCAGGGCAGTCATTCGAGGAACCGATGCGCCTCGAGCGTGAGCGCATTCAACGCCGTATGGGCGCCGGGACAGACATCGTTCCATCCGGGACCCAGCGGCAATGACGGCGCAGCGATCCGTTGGACCTCGCCGATCACCGGACGCGTGCTCGTCACCGCCACGTTCACGGGCATCTCGACGCAAGTGGGCCAGGGCGCGACCGTGAACATGCACGGGATGTTCAACGACGTCGAAATCTGGACCGACTCCATTCGCGGCTCGGTGGTGATCCCGCTGGGTCCGAAAGCGTCTGCCGTCTTCAGCGGCGCCGTCGATGTCACGGTGGGTGACGACCTCGACTTCTGGTAAGACCACGCCGGACAGTTCTTCTCCGACCAGGTCGGCGTGGACTTCATCAACATCGACGGCGGCGAAGGCGGCACCGGCGCGGCGCCGTTCGCCTTCAGCGACCACGTGTCTCTTCCGTTCAAGATCGGGTTCAGTCGAGTCTACCGGATCTTTGCCGAGCGCGGCGTGCATCAAAACGTCGTGTGGCTCGGTGCGGGTAAACTCGGCTTCCCCGACAGCGCACTCTTCGCGTTCTGCCTCGGAGCGGATATGGTGAACGTCGCCCGCGAGGCGATGATGTCCATCGGGTGCATCCAGGCGCAACGCTGCCACACGGGACACTGTCCGACAGGCGTGGCCACGCAGAACAAGTGGCTGGTGCGCGGCTTGGATCCGACGGACAAGTCCGCACGCCTCGCTAACTACGTCATCACACTGCGGAAGGAGCTCATCCGCATCAGCCATGCATGTGGTGTGGATCACCCCGCCCTCTTGAGCGCCGACCACCTGGAGATCCTCGACGGCGAGTTCGGAAGCCGGCCTCTTCGCGAGGTCTTCGGCTACGAGAAGGGATGGGAGACGCCCACGATCGAGAATGCGGCCGCCCTACGTGCCCTGATGGGCGGGGGCGGAGACTCTGGCGAGCCCGGCGTGTACGTGGAGCCTTAGGGTCGATACCGCAAGCGCACCATCACTTCCGTCGCAGTTCCTCCAACTCCTCCAGGGTGCGCGGCCAGTCGTCCCCGAGTAGCCGAGACATGCCCCGGTCGGCGAGGACCTTTCCGCCCGTCTGACAGGTGGCGCAATAGTTCGTTTCGTGCCCCGCGTACCTGATGCGCTGGATCGGCGATGCGCAGCGCGGGCACGGCTCTCCGTACTTCCCGTGCGCGGCCATGGCCGGGTGGAAGGCCGTGATCTTCTCGGGAAAGCTCTCGCCGAACTCGGTCCGCAGGAGATCGGTCCACTGGGCGAGCGATGCACGGCTGACCTCGCGCAACCGCGCGATCTCCTCGCGCTAGAGGCGTTGCGTGAGCTGGAGGGGCGATAGGCCCGCGAAGAGCAGGATCTCGTCCGAATGCGCGTTGCCGATGCCCGAAAACACACGCGGGTCGGTCAGGGCGCGCTTCAGCGTTCGGTTGTCGCGCGTGAGGGCAGCGGCGAACTCATCGAGCGAAGCCCCCGAAAACGTCGACGCCGCCCGGATCGAGATCTGCGAGCGCGTCGCGTCCACGCACGACATGAAGCGAAGCGCGTTTTTGCGTCGACTGCTCCGTGAGAAGGACCGTTCCGTGCGCGAAGTCGAAAGCTACGTGGGCGCGCTTCTTGGGTACCGCCACGCCGGCCTTCGCCCACTTGAAGCGTCCGGTCAGCATGAGGTGAAAGACCAGATAGAGGTCCCCCTCTAGGGCCCAGACCACACGCTTCCCGACACGCTCGAGCCCAAGTACTGGCCGACCCAGGGCGGCGGACACCGGCGGGTCCCAGGTACGCAGCAGCGCGACCGAGCGTACGCGCACGCCGGTGATCGGATGGCCTAGGATCGTACGCTCGAACCCCTCCAGGTACGCCGTGATCTCGGGGAGTTCAGGCACGCTCGGTGCGTCCGGTGGTCAGCTTCCTTCTGAGCGCGCGGCCCTGAGTCGCGTCAGCGAGGGGCCTGCTGGAGGCTCCGCCGTACGGTCAGGTCGTCGTCGGTGCCGAGTTCGCCGTCCGCACCCAGGGACCCGACCGTGTAATCGCGCCTGCCCATTTGGAGGAACCAGGGGTTCCCCCACGGATCCGTCTCTGGGCCCGTGTAGTCCCTCCGCAGCCACGCGCCGAAGTTGTCCACAGGCAGTCGCTCGGCACGGCTGAGCCGCACGTCGAGCTGGTTGGCCATCGCGTCCAGGCGACGCGGGACCAGGCGGGTGCCGATCTCATCCATCACCGGCTGGATCGCACGTTCTTGGATCTGCGCGCGCGTGCTGGGCACGGCCATGCCCACCCCGAGCACGACGATACAGAGCATGAAGAGCTTCATGATCATGGCCTACAACCTTGCCGAAATCCCCCGCGAGTGCCAGAAAAATCGTCGAAGACCCGCGCTTCGCTCAATCGGCCAGAAACCCGGCTACCGCCTCCAGCCAAGCGCCCGGCGCCTCGAGGTGCACCGTGTGCCCCGCGCCTGGCACGACCACCAAGTGGGCAGCAGGCATGGCATCGCGCATCCGCTCAGCAATCTTTACGTATTTGGCATCGAGCTCGCCGACCACCAACAGCGTGGGGGTCTCGATCTCGCCGAGGCGTTCCCAGAGCGCCGGAAGCTGCCCGGTCCCCAGTCCGTCGAGCGCAGCCGCCAAGGACCGCGGATCGTTCCTCTTTCGCAGATCCGACTGGCGAGCAACGTCCCTCGGGTCGGCGTGGGCCCGAGACTGGAAGAGCGGCTGTGACTCCCAGTGGGCCACGAACCAGTCGACACCGTCTGCTAGGATGCGCTCAGCCAGCTCACGGTCCGCGCTCCGGCGCTCCGAGCGTTTGACCTCGCTCCCCAAGCCCGGCGAGCCCGACTCGATCACGAGCCTTCTCACCAACTTCGGATACGATGCGGCAAAGTGAAGGGCGATCCGCCCCCCCATGGAATAGCCGATGAGGTCTTCGGGCCACGCTCCGGCAGCGACGATCCGTTCCAGCGTGGCCGCGAGCGTGAACTGGGCAGGATCGAGGACACCGACCTCCGCACCGTGCCCAGGAAGGTCGACGGTCACGGGCGTGAGCCCTGCCCCGGCGAGACCATCGATCAACCGGGGCCCCCAGGAGGCAGACGCGCCGGCGAATCCGTGCAGGAGCACGGGAAAGCGAGTCGTACGCGTCACGAGTTGCCCGCGGGCCGTCGCCAGCCGAGGTTCGCGGCATGCGCATCCTCGTAGTAGGCGCCACGGGCACGATCGGCAGCGCCATCTCGTCGGCACTCGCCAGCCGCGGCCATCATGTCCTTCGCGCCGGCGCCACACGCTCCGAGTTGATGATCGATCTGGCCAGTCCGGAGTCGATCGAGCGGCTCTACGCCGCGGCGGGCCCGCTCGACGCTGTGGTGTGCGCCGCTGGACAGGCGCAGTTCGGCCCGCTCGAGGGCCTCACTGATGCAGCGTTCCTGTCGGGCCTCGCGAGCAAGCTGATGGGCCAGGTAAACCTGGTACGTCGGGGGATCGGGGTCGTGCGCGAGGGCGGGTCGTTCACGCTCACGAGTGGTGACCTCTCGCAGAGTCCCGCGCCCGGCTCGACGCTCGTCACCACGACCGGGGCGGCGGTCGAGGCGTTCGCGCGCGCAGCCGCCATCGACCTCGCAGGCCGGTACCGCGTCAACGTGGTCAGCCCTGGATGGGTGGCGGAGTCGCGCGTGCGGGCGGGCCTTCCCGCGATGCCCGGCATTTGGGCGAACGACTTGGCGGCGCACTACGTGGCGCTCGTCGAAGGGTCGGCAACCGGTCAGGTCGTGGCGGCAACCCGTTCGCCTTGATGGGTCCAACGCGGCACTAGATGCGCTGGTGGTCCGCCCGCCAACTACGTACCGCCCGCTTGATATCCTTCGGTGCAGCGAACTCCATCGCGAGAGTTCTGCGCACGAGGTCCGCCACCTCGTCATCGGACGCGAAGCGGAGCGCCACCAGCTGCTTCGCCGTGAGCTCCAGCACACGCGCCCGCAAGTCGGCCGGGAGAATCCGCTCGAGGCGCATGCGTTCTTCGAGGCGAATCAGGCGGTCCTGTACGCCCAGGGGAAAGGCACGCAGCCAGTATCCGGCGAGGACCACGCCGACGGAGAACAGGAGCACCGCCAGCGAATCGATGCTGAAGTCGGCAACGGCGCGGTAACCGAACCAAAGCGTCGGAAACATCAGGAGCGCGGTGGTCCAATAGTGGTATCCGGGAACGAACTTGGCATGGTTCTCGAATGACTGCGCGGGCAACTGGGGTGACTCGCTCATATGGGCTCCGGCAACCGGCGTTTGGGGGTCGGTGCAACCTAGTGCGCGGGAGGGGCCGGCAGCCATGCCGCCCCCTGAGGATGCCGACGGCACGGTCTCCTTGCTGCCCGGGCCTTTTTTCGGGAGATTGGCGCTTCGGCTACCAGGCCTAGGAGACGGGTATCTTCATGTCCGACAACAACAACGAGCATTCTTTCGCAGGTGCAGGAACCGAGGCTGGCGCCCCGGTCCGCCGCTTGGAGGTCGAGGAGGCTGATTCGCCTCGGCAGGCCATCCCGGCTGCGATGGAATACGACTATACGAATTTCTACTTCGGGGCCGGCGACGACGCCTTCGCCCTACTGGCACCGTTCGACGATTGGTGGAGCCAGGTCAAGCCGGCCGGATACTATCTCTACGAGCTTCCGCTCCACACTGCGCCCAGCACTCGCGTCGACATTCAGGACACCAAGACCGGCGAACTGCGGAAGGGGCTGATCAACTTCGCCTCCTACAACTATCTGGGCCTGTCGTATCGCCCCGAAGTGAAGAAGGCGATCCAAGAAGCGGCCGAGGTCTATGGCGGCGGCTCGTCCGGCTCCCCGATCTTGAGCGGCACGACCGAGCTCCACCGTGCGTTTACCGAGGAGCTGTCTGCCTTCAAGGGCAAGGAAGCGTCCCTGGTTTTCCCAACCGGCTACAGTGCCAACGTAGGAACGATCGCGGGCCTGATGCGCTCGGGTGACCTCATCGTCGCCGACCAGTTCGCTCACGCGAGTATCGTGGACGGCATGATCCTGTCGAAGGCGAAGTCGCGCTTCTTCCGCCACAACAGGGCGGATGACCTGGATCGCAAGCTCTCCGGCGTCACCGGCAAGAAGCTCGTGATCGTCGAGGGCGTCTACTCCATGGACGGCGACGTGCCGCCGCTCGCGGAGCTCATCGAGGTGTGCAGGAAACACGGCGCACGGTTCATGATCGACGAGGCGCACTCGGCGTTCGTCTTCGGGCCGACCGGCAAGGGCGTGGCGGAGCAGCAGGGCGTGGATGATGAGGTCGACATCCACATCGGCACGTTCTCCAAGAGCCTCGGGGGACAGGGCGGCTACGTCACGGGCTCGCAGAAGCTCATCAACTACCTGCGAGGCTTCTCCCGCTCGCGCTTCTTCTCGTGCGCACTCTCACCGGTGGTGGTGGCCGGCCTACGCGCGTCGCTCGAGCTGGTGCAGAAGGAGCCGCACCTGCGCGACCAGCTCTGGAAGAACGTCGCGCTGATGCAGAAGCTGCTCGCCGAACGGGGCGTCGCCATCGGAGAGTCGACCTCGCAGGTCATCCCCATCATGATCCGCGACGATGCGCGCATCTTCATGATCGGAGAGGAGCTCTTCCGCGAGGGCGTCTTCATCAACCCGGTGCGCTACCCGGCGGTCGGCAAGCACAAGTCGCGCTTCCGTATGTCCATCTCGGCCGCGCACACCGAACAGGACCTCGAGGAAGGCGCGAACACGATCGCGCGCGTACTCACGAGGTACGGGATATGCCAGTCGTAGGGAGCTACCGCTTCCACACAGGGGTCAGTGCTTTCTTCGAGATGGCCACCTCGGATGCGAGGGCAGTCCTGCCCTCGCACCTCGAACCCATCGAGGTGCGCCACGAGCGAAGCGTGCTGTCGGTGAATGTGTTCCTGTTCGACGACAGCGTGGTGGGCCCTTACACAGAGGTCATGTTCGCGGTCATCGTTCCGCCGTCCGTGTTGGCGTGGGGCGAGCACGCGAAGGCTGGGCTCTTTCCGTTCCTGTGCGCCACGAGTTCCGAGGAGGCACGCCGCATCAAGGGCGAGCGCTTCCACTTCCCCTATCACGACCAGAACATCGACGCGCAGTTCATCGAGACGTCCGATCGCCTCCGCATCCGGGTCTTCGGTGCGAGCGCGCCCATTCTGGATCTGAGCGTGACACCGGAGTCGTGGGAAACCACCACCCACCTGCTCCAGGGCTTCATGATGAACGGTGCGGAGCGCCTCCGAACGATCCTCCAGATCAGCGGCGACTACACCGTGCACGAGAACGAGCGGGGCGACATGAAGCTCTTCCCGCACCCGATCACGAATGAACTGCTTCGCCAGGACGTGTCGCCCTATCCGTTCCGGGAGCACTGGTTCAAGAACGGCACCGAGGTCTTTCACAAGCTCGAGGCGTTCTAGTAGGTCGGCGGGGCGTTCCTGGGTTCGCCGTCCGCGCCGCCCACCCATGAATCGAGCCCGCTCCTCGTTCGCCCTCGTCTGCCTGGCACTCGCAAGCCTCGCGGGTTGTGTGCCGGACGGCGAACGTCCTCGTAGCGAACGCGGCGCCGCGGGCTTCCCGCTGGCGCGGATTCTCGAGGCCGAAGACGCCCGCCCGGCGGCAGGCCCCGATCTCGATGCGCTGATCGCGGGCGCGGGCGCGGGCGCGGAGGACGCTCGCCTCCGGCGAACCGCAGTGCGCGCCCTCGGACGCCTCGAGAACGCTGCGCTGATCTCCGACATCGAGCCGCATCTGGGTGACATCGACCCGGGCGTGCGCGCGGCTGCCGTCGAGGCGCTCGGACAAGCCGTTCACGGCCGCGACGGGTCGACCGTTCTCACCCGCCTGCTGGCGCGCGTGGAGATGGAGCCCGACCCATCGGCGCGCGGGGCGCTGGCGCGCTCCATGGGCAGGCTGACACTCGAGGCGGCGGACCGCCGCCGAGCGGCGGAAGCGCTCGCGCGTTTGGCGGGTGCAGACGGCCTGGTCGGGGCGCCCGAGACCTTGCTCGGGGTCGCGCTCGGCTTCGAGGCATTACTGCGAGGCTCTGGAAACGGCCCCGACCGCGACGGACTCGACCGTGCGGCCGCCGATCGGCTCGAAGCGATGGCCGCGTTTCGCGCTGACAGCGGGGACGACGTCGACGCCGCACGCATTCGCGCCCTCGCGGTCGCGTCGCTCGGCCGGGCCCGACGGCTCGGCGTCGCCGTCGTCGAACGCGCCGCGGCGGACTTGGATCCCGAGGTGCGGCGGGCCCCACTTCCCTTCCTCGGCGCCCTCGCCCCATCCCAGCGGCCGGCGATCCTGGAACGGGCCCTCGGTGACCCATCGCCCCGCGTAGCCATCGACGCGCTGCGCATCGTGGCCGCGGGACCGCGCACCTCAGAGTCGTGTGCGCAGCTGTTCCAGGCCGCTGCACCGCCGTCCGCACCCGCGGTCCGCGTGGTGGCGCTGGAAGCGCTCGGCCGCCCCTGTCCCGACGCGCGCGAGCAGCGGGACCTGCTTCGGCGAACGGCGGCCGAACTCCCGGCCGGAGATTCGGCGGTATGGCAGCCGGCCGCCCAGG
>SXGR01182956.1_pt1 | contig 10182 bp, 8 predicted proteins | sample 3174711 | NCBI WGS metagenome assembly SXGR01 (sample SAMN11356860, study PRJNA531348) | freshwater metagenome | isolation source: freshwater sample F1-60 | place: China: Fuxian Lake, Yuxi | collected 2017-12-25 | reverse complement strand
TATTGAATTCTGCTGTTTGGTAGCATGCAAGTGTAGGTTGTAAAGGCTGTGTGCCACTAATATCCCAAGAGCACGATGTTGTATTAAAGGTTGCAGTTTCATAACATGCTACGGTTGGTTGAGGATCTTGTGTGCCACTTACATCCCAAGAGCACGATGTGGTGTTGAATACTGCTGTTTGGTAGCACGCAAGTGTTGGTTGTACAGGTTGTGTGCCACTTACTACCCGAGAAGCTCTTCGGCTACCAGGGGACCGAGGTCATCGGGCAGAACGTCAGGATGCTGATGCCCGTCCCGTTCCGTGACGAGCATAACCGCTATATCGACCACTACAACCGGACCGGCGAGCGCCGGATCATCGGCATCGGCCGCGAGGTCACCGGCCAGCACAAGGACGGGAGCACCTTTCCCATGCACCTCTCGGTCGGGGAGGCGACCCACGGCGGCGAGACGAATTTTGTCGGGGTGATTCACGATCTCACCGAGCGCACCCGCGCCGAAGCCCGCGTCCGCGAGCTCACCGCCGAGCTGGTCCACACCTCCCGGCTCAGCGCCATGGGCCAGCTTTCCTCGTCCATCGCGCACGAGCTGAATCAGCCGCTGACCGCCGTGATGAACTACGCCGAGGCGGCGCGGCAGATGCTGGCCTCGATGCCCGAGGCGCCGCCGAAAATCGGCGAGTTCCTGCAGAAGGCGGCGGCCCAGGCGGAACGCGCCGGACAGATCATGCGCCGCCTGCGCAGCTTCGTGGAGAAAGGTCCGGCCGAGCGCTCCGCCGAATCGCTCAACCACATCGTCGAGGAAGCCAGCGCTCTGGCCGCCACCGGAGCCCGTCTCGACGGCATCGAGGTGATCTTCGAGCTGACCGACGGAATGCCGCCGGTCGAGATCGACAAGATCCAGGTTCAGCAGGTGGTGGTGAACCTGGTCCGCAACGCGATCGAAGTGCTGCGCCAGGTGTCGAAACGCCGCCTGGTCATCCGCACACGGGCGGCGGAGGCGGGGCAGCAGCAGGCGTCGATCATCGATAGCGGCCCGGGTATTGCGCCGGAGATCGCCGCCCAGCTATTCAAGCCCTTCGTCACCACCAAGAAAGACGGCATGGGAATCGGCCTGTCCATCAGCCACTCGATCATCGAGGCGCATGGCGGAAGGCTGTGGGCCGAGCCCAACCCGGGCGGCGGCACGATCTTCCACTTCACCGTGCCGCAGACCCAAGCCGAGGAGAAGCCATGAGCGCCGCGCCACGGGTTTTCATCGTCGACGATGACGAGGCGGTGCGCGACTCGCTGCAGGCCCTCCTTGAAGCCAAGGGCCACACGGTCAGCGCCTACGAGCACGCCGAGGCGTTCCTCAACGCCTATCGCCCCGGCCAGCCCGGCTGCGCCCTGGTCGACCTGCGCATGCCGGGCATGGACGGCCTCGCCCTGCTCGAGCAGCTGCGGGCCAAAGGCTCGCAGCTGCCGGTGGTCATGGTCACCGGCCATGGCGACATCGCGCTGGCCGTCCAGGCCATGAAGAGCGGAGCCATCGATTTCATCGAGAAGCCCTATTCCAACGACAGCATCCTGGCGGTCGTGGACCGCGCCCTGGCCATGGCCGGCAGCTTCCTTGCCGAAATCATCCCGGCCGAAATCGCCGGACGTATCGCCGAGCTGACCCCGCGCGAGCGCGAGGTCCTCGAGCTGCTGGTCGGCGGAAAACCCAACAAAATCATCGCTCATGAGCTCCAGATCAGCCCGCGGACCGTCGAGATCCACCGCGCCAACCTGATGAAACGGATGCAGGCCGACAGCCTGTCCCACCTCGTGCGCATGGCCCTGGCTGCCGGAATCGGCAGCCGGAAGTCCTAGGTAACTTTCCTTAATTGCCCGCCGGCCCTCAGCCCTTATGTTCAAGGCCATGGCCGATGAAAGGAGGACCGTCTGTGTCGTCGACGACGACGAGGTGGTCCGCGATTCCCTGGCTGCGCTGCTCTCCCGGCAGTATCCCGTGCTGGAATTCGCCTCGGGCATGGATTATCTGACGCGCGCCGCGGGCATCGTTTCGGGTTGCCTGCTCCTCGACATGCACATGCCGGAAATGACCGGCATCGAGCTGCTGAGGATCCTGCGCGCCCAGGGCAATGACGTGGCCGCCGTGATGATGACCGGCCGCAAGGATGCCGCCATCGAAGCCGATGCCAAGGCGCTGGGCGTCGTCGCCCTGCTCGACAAGCCGATCCTGCACACCGTGCTTTACGCCGCGATCGAGAAGGCGCTCGGCCGCGAAGCGGCCTGATCCGCCGCTGTCAATTAAGGGGAATCCCGTAAGCATCTTCCCTGAATAGCCGCCCCGGTCCAGCCGGGCCGATAGTGCCGCCATGGCCGATACAACCAGTGCCCCGCCCGCCGGAACGGGCGACCGCCTGCTGCCGCATTTCCGCCGTCTGCGGCGCGGCATCATCGCCCTGGTGGCCGTCCTGATGCTGGGCCACGTCGGCAACGAGATCCAGGGCGCCCTGGTGGACCGGCGCGAGGCCATCGACGACGCCGTTCACCACGCCGAAATACTGCTGACCAGCCTCGACGAGCACCTGACCCGCACCGTGCAGGCCGCGGAGTCCATGATCCGCCTGGCCGCCGGGCAGGTCGAGGACGGGCTGCGGAAGCCGCAGCCCGATACGGCTTCCCTGCGCGCCGCCTTCACCAAGATTCATCAGGGCACGCCGCAGCTCGGCAGCATGGTTTATATCGACAGTGCCGGCACCCTGGTCCTGGCCAGCGTGCCGCGCACCTCCTTCAACGTGAAGGATCGCGAGTATTTCGTCGCGCACAGCCGTGATCCTTCGACCGGGGTGCTGATCGGCAGACCCACCACCAGCCGCGCCACCGGCAAGATGATCGTGCCGCTGACCCGCCGGGTGAACCATCCGGACGGCCGCTTTGCCGGCGTGGTTCTCGGCACGCTCGAAGCGGACTATTTCGACAGTTTCTACGCCCGGCTGGGCGGCGGCACGCGAGCTTTCACCATCTTCGGCGCAGACGCCGTCCTGCTGGCCCGGTTACCCGCGGATACGATAGCGGTCGGCACCTCGTTTGCCCAACAGCCCCTGTTTCGCGACCACCTGAACCTCCGCACCCAGGGCTCCTACCTGCGCCCGGCTGACCACAACGGACCGGACCGGCATATCGTCTATCGCCGGGCAAACTACGACCCGTTCGTTCTGGTCCTGACCCTCGAGGAGGACGCGATCCTCGCCGCCTGGTACGAGAGGCTTCCCAAGCAGCTCGCCGGGATCGGCGTCGTCATGCTGGTCATGGGTCTTCTCGCCTTCCTGCTTGTCCGCGCCACCTACCGCCAGGACCGGCTGGCACGGGACCTGGCAAAGAGCGAAGCGGAGTTTCGCAACTTCGCCGAGGCCTCGTCGGACTGGATGTGGGAGACCGACCCGGAGCACCGCTTCACCCATTTCGTCGGCAAGGCGGACCGGCTGGAGGACCTCAAGGCGACCTATATCGGCAAATCACGCTTCGACGTCGTCGATCCGGTCAATCCGCCCTCGGGCTGGCAGCAGCATGTCAAGGAATTGCGCGCCCTGCAGCCTTTCCGCGACTTCGTCTATCGCCGGATCTCGCCAGACGGCGTGGTCCGCTACGTCAAGACCAGCGGCAAGCCGATCTTCGATGGTGACGGCAGGTTCCTTGGCTATCGCGGCACGGCCTCCGACATCACCGAGATCATGCTGGCGCAGGAACAGGCCACCGCCTCGCGCCAGCGTCTCGATGACGCGATCGAGACCCTGCACGAAGGCTTCGTCCTGTTCGACGCCCAGGACCGCTTCGTCCTGTGCAACCGGAAGTTCCGCGAATTCTATGCTGAATGCGCCGACCTCCTGGTCCCGGGAACACGCTACGAGACCATCCTGCGGCGTGCCGTGGAGCGCGGCCAGTTCCCCGAGGCCAGGGGCCGGGAAGACGAATGGATCCGGAGTGCGCTGGCCCACCATCACATCAAGGCGAGCACCCGCCAGCGGCTGCTGCCCGACTATCGCTGGGTCGAGGTGCGCGAGGTCAGGCTCGAGGATGGCGGCTCGGTCGGTATCCATATCGACATCACCGAAGGCAAGCGCGCCGAGGAGAAGCTGCGCGAAAGCGAGGAGCGGCTGCGCAGCATTGCCGCCAACATGCCGGGTGCCGTGCTCGAATACACGCTCGGCGACGACGGTGTCATCCGTCACCTCTATGTCAGCGAGCGCATCCAGGAGATCACCGGCTACACGGCGCAGGAGATCATCGACGACCCCCTGATCACCGTCGGGATCGTCGGCGAGGAAGTCTACGCCGCCACGGCCGGGCGACTGCGCGAGGCCGCCCGTGACCTGACGCCGCTGGAAAGCGAGTATCCCTTCACCCGTCGCGACGGCGCAAGGCGCTGGGCGCGCTCCTCGTCGCGGCCGCGGCAGGCCCCCGGCGGCGTGGTGCTGTGGGACGTGCTGCTGCTGGACGTGACCGAGCAGAAGAGGGCCGAGGCCGAGCGCCGCGAGCTGGAGAACCAGCTGCGCCACCTGCAGCGGGTCGAGGCCGTGGGCACGCTGGCCGGCGGCATGGCGCACGAGATCAACAACAAGCTGGTGCCGATCGTCACCTTCAGCGAGCTGCTGCTGATGTCCACGCCGGCGGACAGCAAGGATCGCAAGCCGCTGCAGACGATCCATGACGCGGCAGGCCGCATCCGCGACCTGGTCGCGCGCATCCTGACCATGAGTCGCAGCGAAACGCCGGGCACGGCGGCCATAGACCTAAAGACCGTGGCCGTCGAGACGATGGCCCTGCTGCGCGCCACGCTACCCCCCAATGTGCGGCTGTCGCTCGACGCCGCGACCGAGGGCCGGGTCCTGGGCGACGCCTCGCAGATCGAGCAGGTCCTGGTCAATCTCTGCACCAACGCGGCATACGCCATCGGCCCGGCACAGGGCGAGGTGCGCATCGCGCTCGACGAGACGGAGCTCGGCGACGGCGGCGCTGCCGGCGCCGGACTCCTGCCGCGGGGCCGCTATGTCCGCCTGCAGGTGAGCGACACGGGCTCCGGCATGAGCCCGCAGACCCTGCAGCGCATCTTCGAGCCGTTCTACACGACCAAGGGACTGGGCGAAGGCACCGGGCTGGGCCTGTCGATCGTGCACGGCATCGTCACCGGCCATCGCGGCCGGATTACCGTCGAGAGCGAGCTCGGCCGCGGCACCACCTTCACCATCCTGCTGCCGCTGGCCGCCGCCAACGACAGTGGCAACACGGCGCTGGTCCCCGCTGCGTCTATGTAGAACCGCTTAGGTATATCTCCGGAATTTCCGAACGCGACGGCCTTCCCTACCTTATCCCGCGACAAGGACACGCCCATGGCCAGGATACTGATCATCGACGACGAAGAATCGGTACGCGAAGCCATCGAGGCGCTCGCAGCAGCGGCCGGCCACGAGACGCGGTCGGCCGCCGACGGCCGGCGGGGTCTGGCCCAACTCGCCAGCTTCCAGCCCGACCTGGTGGTCACCGACATGCTGATGCCGGAAAAGGAGGGCCTCGAGACCATTGTCGACCTGCGCAAACAACGGCCGGACCTGCCGATCATCGCCATCTCGGGCGGAGGCCGCGTCGGCAACCTGAACTTCCTCAAGGTGGCCGAGCATTTCGGCGCCACCCACACGCTGACCAAGCCCTTCTCGGCCGGCCAGCTCATGGCGGCCTTCGCCGCCTGCCTGCCGACCCCTGATAGTCCGGCGCACTGAGCACGGAGTGCGCCATGGCCAGGATCATGATCGTCGATGACGAGCCGCCGGTGCGCGAGGCCCTGCAGGCCGTCATCGATGCGGCCGGGCACGAGACCTGCGCCGTGTCGGACGGAGGGCGGTGCCTGGCCGAGCTGGACAGCTTCCGGCCGGATCTGGTCATCACCGACATCCTGATGCCCGGCATGGAGGGCATGCAGACCATAAACGAGCTGCGCAAGCGTCAGCCCGCCCTGCCGATCATCGCCATATCCGGCGGGGTGTGCTTCGGCGACATGAATTTTCTCCGCACGGCCGAGCGTCTCGGGGCCAGCCATTCGATCCTCAAGCCGGTGTCCCCGCAAGGCCTGATCACCGCCATCGCCGCCCTTCTCGGCCATAACCGCGCACCCAGTCGCCCGATCGGCTAGATCGTCCGGCTCCCCGCGGCGCAAGGCGGGCGAGCCCTGGCCCCGGAGCCCCGTTCCGCCGGGCGCCACCTGCGGTATGGTGGCGCCCATGGCCGGGAAAGCCCTCGATCCCGAGATAGCCCGCGCGCTGTTCAACGAGACGCTGCGCAGCGAGCGCCTGCGCACCCGCATCCTCTTCGCCGTGCTGTGCGCACTGATGGCCATCGCCATCGCAGCCATCCTGCTCTTCGGCGTGGACTGGTTCGAGCGGGTGAGCGATGGACGCTTCCGCCCGTGGATGCCGCTCGCCCTCATCGTGCCGTTCCTGTTTTACGAGGCGCTGGTCGGCTTCGTGGTGCTCGACCGGTTCATTGCGCGCGGCGTGCAGCCGCCGCTGATCGCGCGCTATGCCAACGCCACCATCGAGACCACGGCGCCGACGGTGCTGATCCTCTTCCTCTTTGCCATGACGGGCTCGTCTGCCGCCTTCGGCGCCTGGCCGTCGCTGGCCTATTTCCTGTTCATCGTCGCGGCCACCCTGCGCCTCGATTTCGCGCTGCCGGCTTTCACCGGCGCGATAGCCGCCCTGCAATATGTCGGCGCGGCGTGGTGGCACCTGCCGCTCGAGCGTATGTCCCCAGACCTGCTGCTCACGCCGCAATATCACATCGGCAAGGGGCTGGTGATGGTCGCCGCCGGGCTGATCGCCGGCCTCGTCGCCCAGCGCCTGCGCAGCCAGCTCGTCCGTCTGCTCGAGGAGATGCGGGCGCGCGAGCGCGTCACCAGCGTCTTCGGCCAGCACGTCTCGCCGGCGGTGGCCGAGCGCCTGATCCATAGCGGCGAGGTGCGGGGAGAGACGCGCGAGATCTCAGTGCTGTTCCTCGACATCAGCGGCTTCACCGCCCAGTCGCGCCAGCGGCCACCCGAAGAGGTCGTCGCCTATCTCAACCGCTGCTTTGCCGCGATGATCGAGGCGATCGACCGGCACCACGGCATCGTCAACAAGTTCCTCGGCGACGGTGTCATGGCGGTGTTCGGAGCGCCCCTTGATGACGCCCAGGCGACGCACCACGCCGTGGCGGCGGCGCGCGACATCCTCGCCATCGTCGACCGGGGCACGGGCGACCCGTCCTGGCCGCTTCGCGTGCGTATCGGCATCCATTCAGGTCCGGCGGTCACCGGCAATGTCGGCAGCCCGCGCCGCCAGGAGTTCACGGTGATCGGCGACACGGTGAACCTGGCGGCCCGCCTCGAACAGCTCAACAAGGAGCTGGGCTCGCGGCTGCTGGTCTCGGAGGCAGTGGTGAGGGCGTTGGGCGAAAGAGCCGAAATCCGCGAGGTGCCGATCCGCGGCTACGACCAGAAGATGCGCGTGGCGGTGCTCGACGCGGGACAGCGCCCGGCCTGACTCCCTAGGCCGATTCGTGGACGTATTCGATCAACCGCTCGACCGAGCGGATACGCAGCAGATGACCATGTCCGTCGACGCCGAGGCGGCTCAGCTCACGGAAAGCACGGCTGCCGCTCGACGGCACCATGCCCAGCCAGGTCGCCAGGATCTGACGCTCACAGGGCAGCTCGACGGTCATCTCGCCCTGGCAGCCTTCAACCATCGAAACCAGAAACGCCGCCAGACGCTGCGCACCGGTCTGCATTTTGAGGCTCTTGACCTGGCCGACCAGGGCCCGCCAGTGCACGGCGGCACTGAGATTGATGGCGCGCGACAGGGCAATATCCTCCAGCGCATGCCGCCGGAAATCGGCGCCGGGAATCAGCAGCACGTCGCCGGCCTGAATCACCTGCGCCGCCATGAGGAACGGCTTGTCGAGCAGCACCGCCGCCAGGATGAAGGGCTGGCCCGGCGGCACGAACTCGATGACGTATTGCTGGCGCTGGGCGCCGGTCGCCTTCAGGCAGACCGTGCCGCCGAGCGCGAGATAGAGGTAGTCCGACGCATCGCCTTCGCGGAACAGCACGCTGCCGGCACCGAAATGGTGCACTCGCGCCCCGCGGAAAAGACGCTCGCCGACGCGCGCCGGAAGTTCGGCGAACAGCGGCAGACGCTCGACGGCGGCCAGCTGATCCGGATTGAGCGACACGCGAAACCCTCCGGGTGTTTACCTCGCGAGGACTGTCCCACTCCTGTCTTACTTAAGTATTTTCGGGGTAGTGGATTAATAATGCCCTAATTATAGGCGCTCCATAACTTGCCTTTTGCCAAGCAGGAAATTGCCATCTGCCATCCCAGTCTTGGCGATTATCCCATTCTTGGTGCGCTCGCGAATTCAGAGGCCTTTCAAGCACGTCCGCTAAAACCGAACCTCCAGGCGCACCACGCCCGTTCCGGGACCGGGGGAGCAGCCCAGATTGAGGAGGAAGGCCGTGTCATCACATCGCAGTGTCTCCGCCTTGTTCAATCTCCGCATCCGCGGCCGGCTGATCGCCGGCTTCGCCGCCATCTGCCTCGTGCTCGCCGCCGCCGTCGGCTACACGGTCGTGCAGGTGGGTAGCGTCGCCACGACCACCGAGCGCATGGTCAATCTGCGGGCGCCGGTCGCCCAGACCAGCACAGAGCTGGTCGCCAATCTCTACTCCACGCTGTCGACCCTGCGCGGCTACCTGCTGACGGGCAATGCCCAGGGCAAGGCCGATCGCGCCGCCATGTGGAAGGAGCTCGACGAGAACGCGGCGACCTTCGACCGCCTTGCCAGCCGCTTCACCGATCCGGCGAACAGGGAGAAGTGGCAGCAGATCAAGGCGCTGCTGAGCGAATTCCGCGCCGCCCAGGACCGGGCCGAAGCCGTCGCCTTCACGGTCGACGCCTACCCGGCGAACAAGATCCTGCTGCAGGACGCGGCCCCGCGCGGCGACGGCATGAGCCGGGACATCACCGCGATGATCGACGACGAGGCGAGACAGGACGCCACGCCGGCGCGCAAGGAGCTGCTCAAGACGCTGGCCGACGTACGCGGCAATCTCGGTCTCGCCCTGGCCAGCATCCGGGCCTTCCTGCTGAGCGGCGACGCCGCCTTCAAGGAAGCGTTCACGCAGCGCTGGACGATCGTGCAGCGCGCCTTCGCCGCTGCCGACACCCAGAAAGCGCTGTTCACCCCGGCCCAGGCGACCGCCTATGAAAGCTTCGCCAAGGCCTTCGCCGAGTTCGGCCCGCTGCCGGGTCAGATGTTCGCCGTGCGCGAATCGCCGCAGTGGAACATGCCGGTGCACCTGCTGGTCACCGAAGCGGCGCCACGGGCCCTGAAGATACTGGACATCCTCGACGGCCCGAAAGGCGCGGATGGGACCCGCTCGGGCGGCCTCAAGGACGCGCAGCAGAAGCTGATGGCCGCCGACGCCGCGGCGGTGCTGGGCGGTATCGACTTCCTTCAGCTCGCTCTCTGGGTCCTGCTGGCCGTCGGCATGGCCCTGGCCGGCACGATCGCGACCTTCACGGCGCGCTCGATCGTCAACCCGATCGCCGGCATGACCGAAGCGATGAAGCGCCTCGCCGGCGGCGACAAGAGCGCCGACATCCCCGGCGGCGGACGGACCGACGAGATCGGCGACCGGTCCGGCGCCGTCCAGGTGTTCACGGAGAACAGGATCAAGGCCGACCAGCTGGCCGCCGAGCAGCGGGCCGAGCAGGAACGCAAGGAGCGCCGGCAGACCGCAGTCGAAGGCTTCATCAAGGAGTTCGACGACTCGGTCGGCAGCTCGCTCAACATGCTGGCCTCGGCCTCCACCGAGCTCCAGACCACGGCGCAGTCGCTGACGGCGACCGCCGAGGAGACGCAGCGCCAGTCCACGGCTGTGGCCGCGGCCTCGGAGCAGGCCTCCACCAACGTCCAGACCGTGGCCTCGGCCAGCGAGGAGCTTTCCAGCTCCATCTCCGAGATCAGCCGCCAGGTGGCTGAATCGGCGAAGATCGCCGGCCAGGCCGTCGAGGATGCCGGCCACACCAACACCCAGGTCCAGGCCCTGGCCGAAGCGGCGCAGAAGATCGGCGACGTGGTCAAGATGATCAACGACATC
>SXGR01624609.1_pt1 | contig 10187 bp, 8 predicted proteins | sample 3174711 | NCBI WGS metagenome assembly SXGR01 (sample SAMN11356860, study PRJNA531348) | freshwater metagenome | isolation source: freshwater sample F1-60 | place: China: Fuxian Lake, Yuxi | collected 2017-12-25 | reverse complement strand
CACGGTGGGCACCGATTGCTTCTGGCGGCGCTCGCGCAGCTGCGATCGGCGCTGCCGCACCTGGTCGATCTCACGCTGGACGGTCTGGATCCGCACGCGGATGCGGCGGCGATCGGTTTCGAGCTTCGTTTCACCGGGACCGCGCGTCCCGATGCCGCCGCCGAGGCGCGACAGCGCCGCGCCCGCGCCGACCAGCCGCGGCAGCAGGTACTTCAGCTGCGCGAGCTCGACCTGCCACTTCCCTTCCCGCGTCTGCGCGCGGCGCGCGAAGATGTCGAGAATCAGCTGCGTGCGGTCGATGACCTTGCGTTCGAGCTTTTCCTCGAGCTGCCGCAGCTGACCCGGCGTCAGCTCGTTGTCGAAGATGACGACGTCGATATCGGCCGCGGCGCATTCCGCCGCGAGGGCCATGACCTTGCCGCCGCCGATGAACGTGCCGGGATCGGGCCTGGGGCGCTCCTGCAGCATCCGCAGCCCGACGGTGGCGCCGGCGGCATCGGCCAGGCCCGCAAGTTCATCCAGTGAATGATCGGCTTCGACACGGCGCATCGAGCCGGTAACCAGACCGACGAGCGCGGCACGTTCAGCTTTCGACGCCCTTCGACTATCGCTCAGGACCGCGATTGTACTTTAGGATCACGCGCCGATGCCGCGCCCGTCACGGACGCATCCGCCGCCGCTGCGCATGTCGCCGTTGAAGATGCTCGCGGTGGACCGGAAGGTACCCGCCGTGGACAGGTACGGATCGCCGTTGATCACGAGGTTGCCTTCGCGGCAATCCGTCAGCGTCGCGGTGATCTGCATCAGCAGCGTGAAGGTGGAGCCGACCGGGTCGTTGCCGGTCATGCTGCCGGTGATGCCAACGCGGCCGCCGTTCGTGCACGGCGCCGACACCGAAATGGGCACGTTGATCAGGCTGGGCTGGAAGATCGGCGCATCACCCTCGCCCCTGAACGAGATTCTCGAGAACGCGTTCGCGATGGCCTGGTCAGCACCATCGGAACCTTCAGCCCTGCATGCCGTCTCATGACCTGCCTCCTCCCCTATTGACGGACGAGGTCGCATGATTCCCGTCGCTCTCCGCGCGCCGGCGAAAACCAAGAGCGCCATGGAGGAACTACCCGTCACCCCAGGCGATCGCCGGGTTCGCTCCGTCAGTCTCCTACCGCGTGCGCTGGTAGCGCGGGGTCTTACACCACCGGCGGCCGCGCGCAATTCGTTGTGCACGGCCGTCGTTCGTACGCCCGGAGCCGGCATAGAATCGCGGCGGCACAACCAGTCCAACCCACCACACGAGCGCTGTACGAGGCTCAATGGGAGGAGTCCATCCATGCGTCCGCTGATTGTGTGCGTCCTCTTCGCGAGTGTGATGGCGTCGCCCGCCGCCGCGCAGGAATTGCCGACGACGCCAGGCGCCGTGGCGACTTTTGAGGTTCAAGCGGCGAACGGTGTGCTGCGGACGCTGACGGATCAGTACGTGAGAGGCGACTGGGAAGGATTCGCCGCCACCGCCAGGGGCCTCGTGACCGGCATCGCAATGGCATGTCCCACCTGGGTTCGCGCGCCGCAATCGGCTGCCGATTGCCCCGCCCTTCAACGTGACTTCGTGCTGCTCGTGTGGCCGGGACGGCTTCCAGCGGCCACCGATCCCACCCTCTTGAACGCGGTAGTCCACCGCGGCAGCCGCGAGCCCTACTCACGCGTACTGCCGGGCCTCGACGACGATTCCCGAGCGAAGCTCCTGGAAATTTTCGTCTCGGACAACACGAATGCGTCGATCGTCAGCTACTACGTCTCCAAGCCGTTGCCTGATCCCGTGCTGGCGCAGGTGCCGAACGTCGTCGGTACGTTCGCCGGACCGCTGTTCACGGCGCTCAATGCGGTTGCGGAACAGACCACGAACATTCCCGGCTTCACGATAAAGGGCGTCCCGGATCCGACGGCTGCGCCAAGCCCGACCACCCCACTGCTGGCGGCGGTGCGCCGACTGAGGCTGCCCGAACCACGCGCTGGCGTCGAGGCCACGCTGAGCGCAACGCTGCCGATCACCGAAGACGATTTCATGACTGAGCTTGAGAAGCTCGGACAGGCGCTGCTCGACCGCGGACTTGGCGACGGCGACCGGCTGCAGCCCGCGCGCGAGCAGTCGGTAGATGCGATTCGGGATGCCGGAGCGCGCTGCCAAATGGAGGGGACCGATGCCGGTGTGTGTCGCGGCCAAATGCATCGTGCGATTTCGGACGAAATCGGTCCAGTCCGCCGCGGCTCGCTCGAGGAGTGGGAGCGCACGGCGCTCGAGATGCTGGAGGCCTCGCTGCGTGCGTTCGTGGATCGGCTGCAGCCAAAGACGGTGGGCGGCAAGGCCGTGCTCGACAACTCGCCCTTGACCAAAATCGGATTCGGAGTACTGACCGCATGGGCACTCAACCCCGCGGACAACCGTCGGGCCAAGATCGACAAGGACGCGGTCGTCCGCGACTCGCTGTCGCGCGCGCTGCAGATCGTGACGTTGAACTGGACCCCCTGGGGGATTCAAGACAAGACGACGCGAAGCTCGCCGGGGTGGCGGGCGGCCGTTCGCCCGTTTGTGGGCGTCGCGTACAGCCCCAACATCGGGGTGTCCGGAGGCGCGACCGTGATGTTCTGGTCGAATTTGGGAATGAACGTCGGCTGGACCACGCTCTTCGTGCCTGAACCGAACGCGCCGCTCGAGTTCGGCGACGATCTGAACCTCAAAATCGGCCCGAAAGACGCGGACAACAAGCCGACGCTTCCCTACAAGTTCGATGAGGGCCTGCGCAGGGATCCGCTGCGGCTCGACCCGGTCGGCTCGTGGTTCGTCGGCCTCAGCTACAACTTCAAGTAAGCGTCCGTTGTCTTACGACCGCCGCGGTCGCTGCTTTCGCGGAAACGAGGGGTGGCCTGGCTCGTGCTCGGGCCATTGCACCCACTCGCCGTCCGCGGGCTTCATCCCAACGCCGGCGGCGTAGAGCACGCTCTCGGTGATCCCATCGATCCGCAGGGCCTTCTCGATCTCGCTGTCGGCGAGCGCCATCGTGCAGAACGGCGCGAGGTTGAGCCAGGTCGCCGCGAGGCAGAAGGTCTGGCAGACATGCCCTGCCTCGGCCAGCACCGACCGGTACGCCCGCGCATCGGTGTAGGTCCACTGGGTTCTCGCCCACACGGCGGTCATGAACACCACGGCGGCGGCATGCTTGAAATACCACTGCTGCCCCAGCAGACGCTCGACCTGCCGCGGCGCCACCGGGCCGCCGACGCGCTCGAGCCGATGCCGGTCTCCGGCGTAGCGATACACGCCGGGAGCGACGCCGGACACACGCCGGGCGACGATGTAGAGCTCGAGTGGGTGCTTCGAGCCTGCCGACGGGGACGTGGTAAACGGCACGCGCACGTTACCCGCGCCGCTCGTCCCCCACATCTGCACGCCGGCAGTGAGCCCGAGCAGCGTGCTGAGATCGGCAAACGCGACCGGGCGACGGGAAAACGTCCGCCAGGTGCGCCGCGCCAGCAGGACTGCTGGGAATTCGCCGTCACGCCGCACTGCGGCCAGTCGAAGCGACGGACCGCCGCGCGGTTTGACGGGCGGAGGCACGGACGCCGTCCGCGCCTTCCGCACGAGACCGCGCATGAGCGCTTCCCGTTCGGGAGGCGCGGCCCAGCGCTCGCCGCGCGTCGCTGCATGGAAGAAGCCAGCCGCAGGGTTCCAGCCGTTCCACGTGGCGTAGGCCGCCTCGGCGCCGCCGACCTTCCGATCCGATCGGTGAAGGAACGACGCCGAGGCCAGCACCTTCACCACGGCCCGCACGATCTGGTTCGGCAGCCCCTCGGACTGCCGGACGATGTCGTCGAGGCCGCGCCAGGTCCGACAGGCGTGCAGGATCGCCAGAATGACAGGATTGGCGGCGGCCCGGTTGCCCACGGCGAACTGGTGGATGACGAGCTGATCCTTCTCCCAGTACGCGACGATGTGCGGAGACGCGCGGTACCGGACCGCGGACATTTACTTCTTGCGCGCGGCGCGCGGCTGGGCCGCGGCGACCGACTTCCTCGCGGTGACCTTGATCCGGTACGCCTGCTGTGGCGTCGGGCCGCCGTCGGCCTTGTCGAGCAGCCTGAGGAGCTCCCTGAGTAGTTTTCTGAGCGTGTCCTGACAATCAAGGGTGACCTCGCCGATCGGCATCTGCTTCTTTGCCATACGTCTCCTTGTCGCTGAAACCGGTTAGGGGAGCCGGGTAGAAAAACCCATCCTGCGAATAAGGGCCTGGAGCCGCGGTTCGTGGCGCACGGTATCGAGCCGCGGATCGACGTTGACGTTGACGAGCGTCTGGTCCTGCTGCGCATACGCCTGCTCGAGCTCGTCGAGAGCGCGGTCGCCGTCGCCGAGTGCCGCATGCACAAGGGCAATGGAGTACGGCGACGTGTAGTCGGTCGTCCGCAGGCGCACCAGCACCTCGATCGCCTCGCTCCGCCGCCCGGCGGCGGCGTAGGCATAGCCGAGCATGGCGAGATTCACGGCGGCGTTGAGATCGAGCCGACGCAGCTCGGAGATGCCTTCGTCGTACATGCCCTGCTGAATGAGGGCGCGGCCCAGCAGCGAGCGCGCCGGCCCGTACCCTGGCGTGTCCACGAGCGTTGCGCGCAAGTGCTGGACGGCGTCGCCGTACCGGCGCTGAAAGAACAGGTGCCAGGCGACATCGCGCTCGAACAGCAGCGACAACGGCTCCAGCGCGACCGCGGTGTGAATGTGCTGGTTCGCCTCGTCGAAGCGGCCCTGTGAGTTGAGGAAATCGGCATACCAGTGATGCGCGGCGGCGTAGTTGGGATTGAGCGCCAGCGCCCGCTTGAAGCGCTCGTCCGCCGCCGCCCAGTTCCAGTCGTGGAAGTACGCGAGAAACGCCAGCGAGGTGTGCGCGTCGGCCAGTTGCGGGTCGAGGTCGAGCGCGCGCAGCGCCGCTTCGCGCGCTTTCGCCCCAACGTCACGCGGCGGGACGATGCCGAACGCACCGCGGGCAATCCAGACGTCGGCCAGCGCGGCCCAGGCGGCCGCGTAGTCCGGCTGCTGTGCGATCGCCGCCTCGAGCTGCTCCGACGCGCGCGACAGCGCCTCGCCGGTGCGCTCCTCAGCGAGCTCCCGGGCGCGGGCGTAGTGGCCGTAGGCGGCGAGATCCACCGCCTGACCTGCCGGTTCCGAGCGCCTGTCCGAGAGGTTCAGCGACTCCGCGAGATCGGCCGCAATCAGCCGCGGCAGAGACGCCGCGTCGGCGGTGCGGCGCTCATACGCGCGCCGCCACAACTCGCGTCCGGACTTTGCCTGAATCAGTCCGACGTCAACGGAGAGGCGATCGTCCTCGACGCGGACGGATCCCTGCACCACGGCATCGACGCCCATCTGCTCCGCCAGCGTCACCGCATCAGTCCCCTGCTGCGCCGGGAATTCCTGACCTTTCACGAGCAGACCGGGCCCGTCGAGCGCCGACGCGAGGTCGCCGGCGAGCGCCGACGCGAGCGCGCGCCAATCCGCCGCCGCGTTTCCGACTTCGAACGGGGCCACGGCAATGCTGCGGACCGCCGGCGGGCCGGACAGGACACCGCTCGTGACCATGAAGACAATGGCTGTAACCAGCATGACGACCGCAGCTGCACCCGCCAGGACCATGCGGCGCGACAGCGTGCGTGCTGGAGTAGACGGACGCGGGACCGGCGCCTCCGCCGCGAGGGCTTCCGCGCGTTCGAGATCGAGCGCCGAGTCGAGCAGCGCCGCCATCGCTCCGGCCGTCTCCGGGCGGTCGGCGGGATTCGGAGCCGTCGCCCGATCGACCGCGCGGAGGAACGCGGCCGGAAGCTCGGGCCGGACATCGCGCAGCGGCGTGCCCCGACCGGCGGCGTGCTTCGCGCGAATCTCATCCAGCGAGCTGCCGGTCACCGGAAACTCTCCGCTGACCAGGAAATACAGCAGCACCCCGAGGCTGTAGAGATCGCTGTGGATCGACGGCGCGCCGCCGGCAAGCACTTCCGGGGCGAGGTAGGCAGGCGTTCCGCTCAGCGGCGACGTTTCCACAGTGTTCGCGGCCTCGCCGGCGCCAAAATCCATCAGCACCGTCCGTCCGCCCGCCTCACGCATGACGTTCTGCGCCTTGATGTCGCGGTGGACGAACCCGGCCTTGTGCACGGCGGCCAGCGCACGGCAGAGATCGCGGCCCACGATCGCAGCCTCGTGCGCGCCGAACGGTCCGTGCTCCTGCACGATTTCCTTGAGCGTCCGGCCGCTGACGAACTCCATCCACAGACCGACGCGTCCCTCGACCGCGTCGGCGCCGTACACGGTCACGACGTTGGGATGGCGGATCTGCGCGAGCAGGCGGCCTTCCTTGATCACCGTTGTCGCGGACGAGGCCGCGCGGCCGGCATCGAGAAGCTTGAGCGCCACCTCGCGCTCGAGGCGGGTGTCCCACGCGCGATAGACGGTGCCGAAGGAACCCTTGCCGACTTCGCCGCGGATCTCGAGCGCGCCCCAGGCGGCCCCCTGGGCGCGGGCCGCGGCACGGACGCCCGCCAGCTGCCGCAGCTGGCGGATCACGTCACGCTCGGCGCCCGCTTCCGCGCTCGACTCCGCGTGCGCCCAGTCGATCGCCGATCCGTCGGCGACAGCTCCAGCCAGCTGGAGAAGGCCGTCCTCCTGAGAGTCCATGTCTGGGGGGTTCGTGGCGCCGATGATACCCGCAGCCTTGTCGCCAATCCAGCAATGGATCAGCGCGTCGACATGGCCTGTGCAAGCTTGGTCAGCGCCCGCGACACGGTCATCCGCGCGGCGTCGGCGCTGGGCTTGTCCACGAGCGCGGCGATCTCCTCGTACGAGGACCCGAGCTCCACGCGGGCAATCACCGCCTCGCGCTCGACGTCGCTGAGCGTCGCCAGCGCCGCTTCATAGCGCTCGAAGGTCTCGCGGCCCACCGCCGCCTGCAACGGCGACAGTTCTGTCGCCACCGCATCCTCAGGCATCTCCTCACGCCTCGGTCGCGCCTGCACGCGCCGCAGCTCGTCGCGGATGCGGTTGGTGACCGCGCGCCGCAGGTACGCCTGCAGCGCCCACTCCGCCCGGTGCTCGAAGGCACGAAAATTCTTGATGGTGCCGATGAGCGCCTCCTGCACCAGGTCGTCGGTGTCGGTCATGTCGCGGGCATACCGGGGCAGCCGCCCGCTCGCCCACCGCTGCAGGCGGGGCCGGTAACGCTCGAGCAGGCGCTCGAGCGCGGACGAATCACCCGCCTGCGCGCGCTCGATCAGCTCGAAAGACGACTCGGGATCCATGGCGAATCGCCGCCATCATACCCGCGCCGTTCGCTTTCCGGATGGGGTCCGTTTGGGGTGTGTTGGCACACACAGACAGGAGGATCACGTGAACGGGACCACGACCCATCCATCCTCGGAAGCGCTCGACGTGCTGTCGCAGATCATCCGCGACGTCGTTCGCGCGCGCCGCCTGTCGCCGGAAGACGGCGACGACTTCACGCAATCGGTCCACCTCCGGCTCCTCGAGCGCGACTACGACGTCTTTCACAAGTTCACGGGCCAGAGCTCCCTGCGCACCTACCTGAGCGTCGTCGTGACCCGCATGCTGCTCGACTGGCGGAATGCCCGCTGGGGCAAATGGCGCACCTCCGCGGCCGCGCGCCGGCTCGGGGACGCCGCTGTGGCCCTCGAACGGCTGATTCACCGCGACGGGTTCACCAGCGACGAAGCCATCGAGCTCGTGGCCGCGACGCGGCACGCGCCGCCGCTCGAGGAGCTGCGCGGGCTGGCCGGACAGCTGCCGGCGCGCATGCGCAGGCAGATGGTCTGCGCGGACGATCTTCATGAGACGCTGGGAACCGAATTCGATGATCCCCTCGCCGCCGCCGAGCAGCGGCAGGCGCAGGCACAGCTGCGCCGGACGCTGCGGACCGCGGTCCGCCGGCTGTCACCGGACGATCAGAGACTCGTGCAGCTGCGCTATCAGGAAGGACGGTCGGTGCAGTCGCTGTCGCGAACGCTCCAGACCGACCCGAAGACGCTCTATCGCCGGTTCGAACGCGTGCGGCGGACGCTGCGCCGCTCCATCCTCAGCCCTCGTCAACCGCCGGTTCAGGCTCCACGTGCGGCGCACGCTCGACCATGACCCGCCGGACGACCACCGCCAGCGCGACGAGCGTCACGACGCCGGCCATGAACACCACGCGGATGCTGCGGGCGCCGACGAGGCCGCTGAGCACCGGGCTCGCGGCGACGCCAATCAGCTGGGCGCTCGTCAGGAACCCGAACGCGGTGCTGTGCACTTCGCGCGGAATGACCGCGCTGGCGGCGGTGTAGGCGGTCGTCATCGACGTCCCGATGCAGACGCCGAACACCGCGAGCCAGATGCCGAGCAGCCACACGCTGCTCGAGACGACGACGAGGGCGAGCGCGCCGGCGGCGACGAGCGCGGCCGTGGCAATCACGGAGCGTGGCGACGCCCGGGATACGAGCGGCGCGGCCAGTTGATTCCCCGCCGCGGCCGACAGCGCCGTCACCGAGAAGAGAATCCCGACCAGCAGCGCGACGTCAGCCTCCGGATAGCCGAGCTGGCCGAGATACAACGCCAGCACGGGCCCGAAGCTCCGATCGACCATCTGCAAGCCGAAGATGACCAGCATCAGGAGCAGGAAATTCTCGAACGTCAGGATGGTCCCGAACGAGGCGCGCCGGTCGCCGCGCGGAAGTTTCGGCGCCCGCGGCGGCTCGCGGTAGAACACGGTCACCAGGACGAGCGCGGCCGCGTAAAAGCCGGCCGAGACCAGGAAGGCGTTGCGGAGGCCGACGAGCGGCGCGAGCATGCCGCCGAGCACGGGTCCAATCGCCGGCCCGAGGCGATGGGCCGTCTGCACGGTGCCCACCGCGAACGCCGTCTTCTCTGGCGGCGCCGACATCGCCGCCATCGAGAGCGTCAGCGCGCCGTAGCCGGCAAAGAACCCCTGGATCGCGCGCAGGGCGAACAGATGCCACGCCTCGGTGACAAACGCCATCGCGCTCATGATGATGACGAAGCTGACGAGCGACCGCTGGACGAGGAGCTTGTTGCCGAAGCGGTCGCCGACGCGCCCCCAGAGCGGGCCGACCAGCGCCGCAATCGCCGGCGAGGCGCCGAGCGTCATCCCCGTCCAGAGGGCGATGTCGCCGACGTCGGTGACGCCCAGCTCGCGGATGTAAAGGGGCAGGAACGGCATCACCAGCGTGAAGCCGGTGAAGCCGACGAACGCAGCCGCGGTAACGGCTACCTGATTACGGCGCCAGTCGTGCACGGGTAGTCGGCAGTCAGCAGTCGGCAGTGACCAGGAAAAGCATTCTGCCCTCTGCCCACTGCCCACTGCCCACTTCAGAACCTGATCTTGACATCCTTCGACGTGTTCACCTGGATGCTGTCGATGAAGCGGATCTGGTGCGGATGGGTCTGCATGATGAGCGACGTCGTCCGCGTGCCGTCGCCGAAGAAGCGGACGCCGCGCATCAGCGTGCCGTCGGTCACGCCGGTCGCGGCGAAGATGATGCGCTCACCCGAAGCGAGGTCCTTCGACCGGTACACCTTCTTCGGGTCCGTGATCCCCATCTGCTTGCAGCGCGCTTCCTTTTCGGGGCTGTCGACGACGAGCCGCGCGTAAATCTCGCCGTTCAGGCAGCGCATCGCCGCGGCGGTCAGGACGCCTTCCGGCGCGCCGCCGATCCCCATCACCGCGTGCACCCCGCTCCCGACGACGGCCGCGGCGATACCCGCCGACAGGTCGCCGTCGCCGATCAGCCGGATGCGCGCACCGGTCGAGCGGATGTCTTCCATCAGCTTCTCGTGCCGCGGCCGATCCAGCACGACGACCACGAGGTCCTCGACGCGGCGCCCGAGCGAGTGGGCGATCGCGCGCAGGTTGAATTTCACCGGCGCATCGATGTCGACGGCGTCCCGCGAGCTCGGACCGACCACGAGCTTCTCCATGTAGAGGTCGGGCGCGTGCAGCAGGCCGCCGCTCTCCGACGCCGCGAGGACGGCGATGGCGTTCGGCGCGCCCGTCGCGCACAGGTTCGTGCCCTCGAGCGGATCGACGGCGATGTCCACCTTCGGGTAGGCGCGGCCGTTCGGCGCCGTGTGCGCCATGCCGACCTGT
>SXGR01141467.1_pt1 | contig 10187 bp, 8 predicted proteins | sample 3174711 | NCBI WGS metagenome assembly SXGR01 (sample SAMN11356860, study PRJNA531348) | freshwater metagenome | isolation source: freshwater sample F1-60 | place: China: Fuxian Lake, Yuxi | collected 2017-12-25 | reverse complement strand
CCGAGCCTCTGCGATGCGCGCATGGTCGCCGACGGCGTCACCCGCTCGCGCCTGCCTGCCGAGAACCGCGTGATCTGCATGCTGGACGATCCGCTGGTCCCGGGCCTCGCGAAGAAACTCGGCAACACGCGCTCGGCCGCCGCGATTGACCTCTGGCTGCCGAATCTCGGCGGATCCGTGGTCGCGATCGGCAACGCACCGACGGCCCTCTTCCGCCTGCTCGAGATGCTGGATGGCGGCGCGCCGAAACCGGCGCTGATCCTGGGTTTCCCGGTTGGCTTCGGCGGCGCCGCCGAGGCCAAGGCGGCGCTCGCCGAGGACAGCCGCGGCATCCCCTTCGTCGCCGTCCGCGGCCGCCGCGGCGGCAGCGCGATGACCGCGGCGGCCGTAAACGCGCTGGCGACGGAGATCGAATAGATGGCTGGCCGCCTTCTCGGTCTCGGCGTCGGCCCGGGCGACCCCGAGCTGATCACCGTCAAGGCGCTCCGGCTGCTTAGGGAAGCGCCGGTGGTCGCCTATCTCGTCGCCAAGGGAAAGAAGGGCAATGCCTACTCGATCATCGAGGCCCATCTGGACCCTAAGCAGACGATCGTGCCGTTGACCTATCCGGTGACGACCGAGTTCCTGCCGCCGCCGCTGAGCTACGACGAGATCATCGCCGCCTTCTATGACGACGCGGCGGCGAGCGTCGCCGCTCACCTGGATCAGGGGCGCGACGTCGCCGTGATCTGCGAGGGCGATCCGTTCTTCTACGGCTCCTTCATGTATCTCCATGACCGCCTCGCCGCACGATATCCGACCGAGGTGGTGCCGGGCGTCTGCTCGATCGTCGCCTGCTCTTCGGCGCTGGGGACGCCGCTGACCTACCGCAACCAGAGCCTAGCCGTGCTTTCGGGCGTCCTTCCGGAAGAGGAGCTCGCGACCCGGCTCGGCCAGGTCGACGCCGCCGCCGTGATGAAGCTCGGCCGCAATTTCGAGAAGGTCCGCCGCGTGGTGACCCGGCTCGGGCTCGCCGACCGCGCCCTCTACATCGAGCGGGCGACCATGGAGAACCAGCGCTCGCTGCCGCTGGCCGAGGTCGACGCGGCATCGGTCCCCTATTTCTCGATGATCTTGATCCCCGGTCAGAAATGGCAGGCGTAAGCGGCCGGCCGCCCGCGATCGTCATCCTCGGCGACGGCAGCCTTCCGGCGGCCCGGCGCGCAAGAGACGCGATCGACGGTGCGGCCATCCACGGCCTCGCCGAGCGCACGACAGGCGCCGATCTCACCTTCGCCAATTTCGGCGACGCGCTCCGCCAGCTCTTCCGCGACGACGTGCCGATCGTCGCGTTCTGCGCCGCCGGCATCGTGATCCGGACGCTCGGCTCCCTGCTCGAAAACAAGCGGGCCGAGCCGCCGGTGATCGCCGTCGCCGAGGACGGCAGCGCCGTGGTCCCGCTGCTGGGTGGGCTTCGCGGCGTCAACGACCTCGCCCGGCGGATCGGCGCGGCTCTCGGCACCCAACCGGCTATCACCACCACCGGCGAGATCCGTTTCGGCGCGACGCTCGAACAGCCGCCGCCCGGCTACGAGGTGCGGAATCCCGGTGCCGGCAAACGCTTCATGTCCGACGTCCTTGCCGGCGAACGCATCCGGCTCACCGGCAGCGCGCCGTGGCTGTCGGAAACGCGGCTCCCATTCGATCCGAACGGCCGGCTGTCGATCATCGTGACGGTCCGCGACACCGAGCCGGCGGAACGCGAGCTGGTGTTCCATCCGCAGTCGGTCGCGGTCGGCGTGGCCGCCGGCGCGTCAGACCTACCTCATCGAGTGCTGGATGCCTTGAAGCGGCACCAGATTGCGCCGCAATCGGTCGCCGCCATCGTCGCCGCAGAGAAGGACGCAGCGCGTCCCGAGATCCATGCGGTTGCCGCCGCCCTGTCGCGGCCGCTTCGCTTCATGCCTGGAAGCGGCGACGCCGCCGTTCTCGTTCGCGCCGCAAGACCCAACCCCGTCGAAGCGCCGCCGCCCGATGCCTCGGTCGCCATCTCGATCGCCGCCGCGCCGATCGGGATCGCCTCGATCGGCCGGGCCCGTGGGCGCCTCTCGGTGGTCGGCCTGGGACCGGGGACCATCGACTGGCGGGCGCCGGAGGCGGTACGAGCCCTTGCCGAGGCCGAGGACATCCTCGGCTACGACACCTATGTCCGCATGGCCGGACCGTTCCGCGACGACCAGACGATCCATGCCTCCGACAATCGCGAGGAGCTTGACCGGGCGCGGCATGCATTGTCGCTGGCGGCGCAGGGACGCTCGGTCGCTGTGGTGTCCTCGGGCGATCCCGGCCTATTCGCGATGGCGGCGGCGATGATGGAGGCGCTCGATGGCGTCGACGATCCCGCCTGGCACGGCGTCGAGCTCCGGATGATCCCCGGCATCTCGGCGGCGCAGGCGGCAGCCGCCCGCGCCGGTGCGCCGCGCGGCCACGATTTCTGCATGATCTCGCTCTCGGACAATCTTAAGCCGTGGGAGATCATCGAGCGGCGGCTCGATCTCGCGGCCCGGGCCGACCTGGTGATCGCGCTCTACAATCCGATCTCGCGTGCCCGGCCGACGCAGCTCGGCCTCGCGATCGAGATCCTGCGCCGCCATCGCGGACCGGAAACGCCGGTCGTGCTCGGCCGCGACATCGGCCGGCCGGACGAGACGACGGCCGTCGTGACCCTGGCGACGCTGACGCCCGAAGCCGTGGACATGCGGACGGTGATCCTGGTCGGATCCTCGACGACGCGGACCTTTCCGCGCGCCGACGGAACGTCCTGGGTCTATACGCCGCGCTGGTACGGAAAGCGCTAGTCGACGATCGCCTCGGCTTCGATCTCAATCGCATAGTCGCCGACCAGCCGGCCGATCTCGAACAGGGTGTTCGCGGGCCAGATGTCGCGGAAGTAGCGGCCGTGCACGCGCGACGCCGGTTCCCACTGGTCGGCGTCGGCCATGAACACTCGCGTCCGCACCACGTCGTCGAGGCTGCCGCCAAGCGCGGCGAGGCTGGCGGCAATCTTGTCGAGGATGAAGACTGTCTGGCCGCCGACATCGCTCGGGCAGACCATCTTGCCGGCGCCGGCGGTTGCCGTGGTGCCGCTGACCAGGATGCGCTTGCCGATACGGACGGCGCGGCAGTGACCTGCGATCACCTCCCACTTGCTGCCGGATGAGACCCGCTGGCGATCCGGCCGGCCGGGCACCTGGGTCGCGGTGTAGATCTTGGGCACGGCACTGAGGTGATGGCTCAGATCGCCGGAAGCCGTAAGGAACGGCGGCTTCCGGTACTCGTCACCGCAGTCGCCTGGGATCGGCGACGCGCCGGCGAGGGTGTCCTCGATCGCGGCCATGTCGTCACGGTCGAGCGCGAAGGAGAAGAGGCGCAGGTTGTCGGCACGATGCTCGCGCTCGCCGAGCCGGGCGCCGACGATGATTGCCGCCACCGCCGGTTGCTGCAGGACCCAGCGCGTGGCGACGTTCGAGATCGAGACGCCATACTTCACGCCGATTACGGAGAGAGTCTCCAGCAGCCTCTGCAGCATCGGCCAGCCGCCGAACACGTCGATGAAGCGCTTGTACTTGGACTTGCTCCAGTCCGGCAGGCTCGCGGGCTCGGGCTTGCCGAGCCAGGCATCGGCGAGGAAGCCGCCGCCGAGCGTGCCGTAGGCGAGCAGGCGAACGCCGTTCTCCAGGCAGAACTCGCTCATCAGCCCGGCAGCGCGGCGATCGAGCAGCGAGAACGACACCTGGTTGCTGGCGATCGGGATGCCGTGCTTGACCGCGACGCGCACGTGATCGGTGTCGAAATTGGTAACGCCGACATGACGGATCTTTCCTTCGGTCTTGAGCGCGGCCAGCTCTTCGAGCGCTTCCAGGTAATTCAGATGATGGAAGACCCACCAGTGGAACTGCAGCAGGTCGATGGCCTCGACCTGCATCCGCTTCAGGGAACGGTCGATGCCGGCACGGACGATCTCCGGCGTCATCGGACCGGGCGTGGGGCACCACTTGGTGAAGGCCCGCGCGCTGCTCGGCGCGCCTTTGAGGAAGTGGCCGGTGATCACCTCGGCGCTGCCGTAGTGGTCGGCCATGTCGAAAGTGTCGAAGCCGGCGGCGGCGTACTCGGCCATCGCCTTGGCGGCGACCACGGGATCGAGTTTCTTGCCGTCGCGCTCCTGGTCGCCGACCTGCCAGAGGCCGGTGACGATGCGGCTGATATCGAGGCCGGGCGCCAGCGTGGTCCGTTCGGGAGTCGTCATGATCAAGCCGCGTTCAGATTGTACTTCATGATGCGTCCATGGCGGCCGTTGCGGTCGCGCTCGAGTTCGAAGGTATCGCCGCGCGGCCCCTGCCGTTGCGCGATCACCTGGTCGATGGCGGTGCGGTCGGCGACGTCGAGATGCACGTCGAATATCTTGAGGTCGGCAGCAAGATGGTCGGCATACCGGGCGCCGACGATGATGCCGGCGACGCCGGGACGGTCGAGCATCCAGCGGCCGGCGACCGCCGCGATGGTGACGCCGTGCCGCCGCGCGACCGCGTCGAGAATCGCGAGCAGCTGCTGGAAGAGCGTCCATCCGCCGAAATCGTCGATGACCAGCTTGTACTTGATCAGCGAGCGATTGGTCAGCGTGCCCTCGGCCGGCTCGGGCTTGTTGAGCCAGGCGTCGGTCAGGAAACCGCCGGCGAGAGTCCCGTAGCAGAGGATGCCGAAGCCCTTCTCACGCGCGAGCTGCACCATGCCGTTCTCGGCCCGGGGATCGATCATCGAATACTGGATCTGCATCGAAGCCAACGGCACGCCGGCATCGATCAAGATCCTGGTATGCGGTGTATCGAAGTTGGTGGCGCCGACCTTGTCGATCTTTCCGGCCTTCTGCAGGTCGCGAAGGATCAGTGCCGCCTCGGCTACGCCGGATGCGGCGTAGTTCCACCAATGGAACTGGACGAGATCGAGCCGCTCCATTTTCAGGCGCTGGAGCGAGCGGTCGACGATGCCTTCGACATAGGAGCGGTCGATGTTGCCGAGCCTGTCCCAGTCGGGAACGAACTTGGTGTGCACCTTGAGCGCCCTCAGCGCGTCCCGTCCGCGCTCGCGCTCATAACGCTGGCGGAACTCGCCGATCATCTCCTCGGCGCCGGTGTAGATGTCAGCGCAGTCGAAGGTGGTGACACCCTGGTCGACGAACTTGGCCATGTCCTCGACCGCGCGTGTGCGGTCAACCGGGCCATGGCCGCCGGCGAGCTGCCAACCGCCGCGAAGCAGGCGCGAAATCTCATAGCCCGGCGCCAGGGCGTGACGTTCGACGGCCATCTCAGCTTTTCTTGTCCAGGGGAACCGCCGTCGTCTCGGCGTGAGAGAACCCGCGCTTGCCGGTGCGGGTGATCCGGAACCGAGTCGGGCAGTTCGGATCCGGACAGGCGACCTCGGCGTCGGTCGACATCCAGTCATTCGCATGGGTCGGGCGCTGCTTCGCCGGCAAGAGCGGCAGCAGAGCCGCCAGCGAGTAGATCGAGAAGCCCTGGCCGGGCGGCAGGTGCAGCATCTCTCCCTTGAGCTCGAAGGAGTCGCCGGCCTTCGCGCCGCAATAGACGCGGGCGTCCGGCGGCGCCACGACCTCGACCTTGAGGTCATAGAGCTCGAAGCGATCGTCGGTCACATTGCCCCCATGAAGTTGGGGCCGGCCAGCGCCTGCCGGCCGGCCCCTGAGACGTTCAGCCGTCGATCTTCTTGAACAGCGCCTGCATCTCGTCGATCGAGATTGTGCGGTCGGTGACGATCTCGCCGTTGGTGATCTTCCACACCAGCGCCGGGCCGGTCACGTCACCATTGGCGTCGAACTCCAGAGGACCGGTGGCGCCGTGATACTTGATCGGCCTGCCGGCCTTGATCAGCTCGACCGCCTTCTTGAACTCGTCCGGGCCGGTGCCGACCATGGCGCCGCCGGCGGCATGGACCTGGCGCACCGCGTCCTTGATCGAAGGACCGGTCAGATCCTTGGCGATGTTCATCGCGAGGCCCAGAACCATCATCGCGTCGTACTGGGTATGCACGCCCGGGCCCTTGCTGTCGTACTTGTACTTTTCCTCGAACGCCTTGTTGAAGGCGTCCACGGTCGGTCCTGCGACCTGGGCATTGTCCATGCCGAAGGACTCGTTGAGGAAGCGACCGCCGACGCCGTCGACGAAGTCCTTCACCCGCATCGAGTTGTTGAGCGCGATCTTCTGCGTGCCGCCCAAGGACAGCCACTCGCGGACGATGGTCACGGCGTCCTTGGGAAAGCCGATCAGAAGCAGAGATTCCGGCTTCTCGGCCAACGCCTTGGTCACCTCGGCGCGATAGCTCGGCTGGTTGTCGGTGTAGGGCACCTCGATCGCCACGTCGCCGCCGAGCTTCGGCAGCGCCACCTTGACGAAGCGGAGCATGTCCTGGCCGAAGTCGGTGTTGACATAGATGATCGCCGTCTTCTTCAAGCCCCGGCGGGTTATCTCATGCGCGGTCGCGACCGCCTGGGTCTTGCTGGTCGGCAGAGTGCGGAAGAAATAGCCCTGGCTGCGCCCGTCGAGGGTGAACGGCGTCGCGGTCGAGCAGCAGCTGATCTGGACGACCTTCGACGGCGCGGTGATCGAGGAGATGATCGGGCCGGTGACGCCGGACGAGATCGTCCCAGTGAAGGCCGGCACGCGCTCGACCTCGACCAGGTACTTCGCCGCATCGACGCCGACCGTCGGCTGGCCCTGGTCGTCGCGCAGGATGAACTGCACCTGGCAACCCTTGACGCCGCCGCCGGCGTTGATGTGCTCGACGGCGAGCTGCGCCGACTCGGCGATCTTCTTGGTAATCGGCCCCATCGATCCGGTCAGCGGCAGCACGCCGCCGATCTTGACCGGGCAGCTGACCTGCGCCGACGCATCCGCCGGCGCCAGCATGACCGCCGCAGCGAGAGCGGCCGGAATTGCGATCCATCTTTTCATTGATGAGTCTCCCTGTTTGGCACGCCAGACGTGTTTATGTGGCCAAGCTTAATCGTCGGCGTGGCGCGAGACCACCGGAACCTCGCCGATCAGCCCGCGGGGCCTGAACAGCAGGGAGGCGATCAGCAAAAGGCCGATCAGGATCACCTGGACCGCGCCGCCCTGGGCGGCATAGGCCGGCGGCACCAGCTTGGCGATCACCACGCCCGAGACCGCCCAGATCGCCCAGACGGTCAGCGCGCCCAGAAGCGCGCCCTTGTTGTTGCCGCTGCCACCGACGATCACCATCGCCCAGATCTGGAATGTCAGGATCGGCAGAAAGTCGAACGGGCTGACGAAGCCGATGAAGCCGACATAGAGCGCGCCGGCGAGGCCCATCAGGGTCGATCCGAGCACGAAAGCCTGGAGCCGGAAGCTGCGGGCGCTCTTTCCGAGCGCGATCGCCGCGGTCTCGTCCTCGCGGATCGCCTTCAGCACGCGGCCCCAGGGCGAGCGCAGGATCCGCTCCAGCGCCCAATAGACGGCCGCGACCACCGCGATCAGGACGGCGAGGTAGAAGAGATTGAAGCCGAGCGGGCTTCCGAACCACCAGGCCAGGGGGCGCGGGATCGGCGAAAGGCCCTGCGCCCCGCCGGTCAGGCTGTCCCAGTTCAGCGTCACCAGCTGGATCGCGGTCGCGATGCCGAAGGTGGCGATCGCGAGGTAGTCGCCGCGGAGCTTGATGGTGGCAAGCCCGACCACCCAGGCGGCGAGCGCGCTCGCGATCATCGCCCCCAGGATGCCGACGACCCAGGGCAGGCCGAGATTGCCGATCATGTGCGGCTGGGGGGCGGTCACGATGATCGCATGCGCATAGGCGCCGACCGCGTAGAAGCCGACGACCCCGGCATTGAACAGGCCGGTGTAGCCCCATTGCAGATTGAGCCCGAGCGCCACGACGCCGAGGATCAGCACGATGCAGAGGAAGAACACGAGATAGGAGAAGACGCCGATCACGGCTTGTCCCCGAACAGCCCCTGCGGGCGGAAGAAGAGGACGAGCAGCAGCAGCATGAACGGCATCGCCGTCTTGTAGCCGGGGCTGATCACCAGCACCGACAGGTTCTCGGCGAGGCCAACCAGCAATCCGCCGACCACCGCGCCTGCCAGCGATCCGGTGCCGCCGAGGATCGCCGCGGCGAAGAGGGCGAGCAGCAGGCTGAAGCCCATCTCCGGATGAAGCTGGGGCGTCAGCCCCAAGAACACGCCGGCCATCGCCGCGAGACCGCCGGAAAGGATCCAGGTCCAGCGGATGACGCTCTCGACCTCGATGCCGCAGGTGCGCGCCAGGAACGGGCTCTCCGCCATCGCCCGCATCGCCATGCCGGTGCGGCTGTAGGTCAGATAGAGGTGGAGGGCGACGACGATCGCCAGCGTCAGGCCGAGGATGAAGATCTGGTCGGGCAGCATGCGAACGCCCGGCAGCACCTCGAGGGAGAACTGCAGCTCGCGCGTATAGTAATGCGTGCCGTGGCCCCAGATCAGCACGACGACGTGCCGCATCACCAGCGCCGCGCCGAACGCCGCGAACACCAGCGAGAGCGGATGCGCGCCGGCACGCCTGAGGCGCCGGAAGATCAGCAGATCGACCAGCCAGGCGAGGGCGCCGGTCAAGAGCGCAGCCAGGATCATCGCGGCAAGAAGCTGCCAGCCGAAAGACAGCTCGGCCGTCGGCGTGCCCGGCCCAGCAAAGGCGACGAACACCAGCGCCAGATAGGCTCCCCAGGTCAGCAGCTCGGAATGGGCGAAGTTCGCGAACTTCAGGATCTGCAGGCTGAACGAGACGCCGATCGCGCCGAGCGCGATGATCGCGCCGGTCAGGATGCCGTCGGCGAGGACCTGCCCCAGCATCAATGCCTCCGTCGCCCGCCGAGGAACGCTTCGGCGAGCGCCGTGTCGGCCAGGAGATCGGCAGCCTTGCCATCGGCGCGGTTCCGGCCTTCGGCGAGCACGCAGCCGCGGTCGGAGATCGCGAGCGCCGCCCGCGCGTTCTGCTCAACCATCAGCACCGCGACGCCGGACGAGGCCAGCCGCCGGAGATCGCGGAACACCTCACCGACAATCTTGGGCGCCAGGCCCGCCGTCGGCTCGTCGAGCACGATCACGGCGGGCTCGGTCATCAGCGCTCGCGCGATCGCCAGCATCTGGCGCTGCCCGCCGGAAAGGACCTGGCCCCGCTGACGGCGCTTCGCCGCCAGCTCCGGGAACATCGCATAGGCGCGACCGAGCCTGGGCCCGAGGTCGCCGCTGACGGTGTGGGCGCCGACGACGAGGTTCTCGTGGATGGTCAGCGAGGCGAAGATGTTCGCGGTCTGCGGCACGAAGGCAATGCCGGCCCGCACCAGCTCATGCGCCGGCGCCCCGGTGATGTCGCGGCCAGCCAGCGTCACGCGGCCGGCATCGATATGGAGTAATCCCACCAGCGCCTTGACGAAGGTGGCCTTGCCGGCACCGGTCGGGCCGACGATGGCGATCGTCTGGCCGGGCTCGGCCACCAGCGACAGGTCCTGGATCAGCGGGCGCTCCGGGTCGTAGGAGAACGAGACGTGGTCGAGCTCGACCCGGCCCCGCACCCGGTCCGGGACCTCGGCGTCGACCGGGTCGGGCGACTGGTCCGGCCAGTCGAGGAGGGCGAACACCCGCTCGGCCGACGCGACGCTCGACTGGAAGACGCTCACCATCGACGCGAGCTGCGTGAGCGGCTGGGTGAACTGGCGGGAGTAGGTGATGAAGGCCTGGATGTCGCCGATGGTCATGCGCCCCGACGACACCTGGAGCCCGCCGACCACGGCGATGATCACGTAGTTCAGGTTGCCGAGGAACATCATCGCCGGCTGCACCGTGCCCGACAGGAACTGGGCGTCGTCGGCTGCCTCGAACAGCTCCTGGTTCTTGGCGTCGAAGCGGGCCTCGGCCGCCGCCCGCTGGCCGTAGACCTTCATCAGGGTGTGGCCGGTGAAGGCCTCCTCGACCTGGCCGTTCAGCGCGCCGGTGTGGGCCCACTGGGCGATGAACCGCTTCTTGGAGCGGCTGGTGATGAACTTCAGCAGCCGCAGCGAGGTCGGGATGGTGATCAGGGCCACCAGGGCCAGCGGCCACGAGATCGTGAACATCATGATCACGACGCCCACGATGAGCAGCGTCGAGT
>SXGR01008605.1_pt1 | contig 10187 bp, 7 predicted proteins | sample 3174711 | NCBI WGS metagenome assembly SXGR01 (sample SAMN11356860, study PRJNA531348) | freshwater metagenome | isolation source: freshwater sample F1-60 | place: China: Fuxian Lake, Yuxi | collected 2017-12-25 | reverse complement strand
GCTTCGTTGCCCTTCGAGGCGCTCGCGCCGCTGCGCGCGGTGGAGCTCGGTTTGTTCACCGCGGACGAGCTGGGCTTGCCGCCAGCGGGCTTGCACTACGGCTTCGTGGCCTTGCTGCTAGTCGTGGGCTTCGCCTGCGGCGTCGCGGCGACGGCGCTACTCGCGCATGGCGCGCGCGAGCACGAGGACGATCGCATCGACGCCTTGCTGTCAACGCTGCCGGCGCCCTTGGCGCATTCCGTCGAGGCGTTGGTGCCCGAGCGCGAATGGGCCCAACTCGGGCTGCACGGCCTGCCCCAGCGCAAGTTGGCGCGGCGCTTGGAGGAACTCGTGCGCGAACGAGCGCGCGCGCTCGAGCAAGCGCGGCTCGCCACGCGCACCCCCGAAGTGCAGGCGTGGTTGGCGTTGGACCAGCCGACGAAGGACCGAGGCCCATGAACATGCGCAACTGGATCGCCCGCGGTGCCGCTTGCGCGGCCGCGGCCGTGGTCGCGGGCGCCTTCGGCGCGCACGGCTTGCGGGAGAGCTTCGACGCCAAGCAGATGGAGTGGTGGAGCACCGCGGTCGACTACCACTTCTGGTCGACGCCGGGCTTGCTCTCGGCCGGCTTCTTGTCGTCCACGCGGGCGTCGCGCGCGGCCGCATGGTGCTTGATGCTGGGCGTGGTCGTCTTCAGCGGCACGCTCTACGCCATGGCGCTCGGCGCGCCGCGCTGGTTCGGCGCCATCACGCCGATCGGCGGGGTGTTGCTGATCGTCGGCTGGTTGCTCCTCGCTTGGGCCGCTCGCAAGCACGCGGCGGAGCGTGCCTGAACACGCGCGGCTTCAGCGTGGCGCGCAGCTCTCGCGCAGGAATCGCGCCAATTCCGGGTCGCCGTAGGCGCGCGTCCAGCAGTCGTGTCCCACGTTCGGATAGAGCGACAAACGCGGCGCGGCTCCTCGCGCGCGCAACGCCTCGACGACCACTTGGGTCAAGGACGCGGGCACGGCGGCGTCGGCGTCGCCGTGCACGGCCCACACGGGCGTCGAGCCCAAGGCGTCCGCGATCGGACCCGCGGCGGGTGACTGGTGATCGAGGCCGAAGTCGCGGCGCGGTTCGAACTCGCGCCAACCGCGCAGAGGAGCGGCGGGATAGCCGCACATGGGCACGACCGCGCGGAAGCGCGCTGGGTGGCGACGCGCGAGTTCCCAAGCACCATGGCCACCTTGCGACAGGCCGGTGATGGCGACGCGGGCGGGATCGGCGCCATGGCGCTCCACGGCTTCGTCGAGGATGGCTAGTACTTGTCGCTCGTAGTGTTCCCAGTCCTCGTCGGGAGAGGGCTTCTGCGGACACACGACGAGGAACGGCCACTCGGCCGGGGCACGCAGCAGCGCGGGCGGCAAGCCGACGGCGAGCTGCAGCTGGCCGTCGACGCCGCACTCGCCACGTCCGTGCAGGAACAAGATCGCCGGTCCACCCGGCTGCCAGTCGCGCGGCACGTGAGCAGCCCACTTCCATGTTGCCTCGCCGAAGCGGGACTCTTCATACACGAAGCCCTTTTGCATGCGCGGCTCTCCTCGCAGGTGCTTGGCCCACAAGCGTGTTTGGAAGTAGGAAGCGCCCGTTTCGTCGCGGAAGTCCGCCAGGAGCAAGGCGTCCTCGCCCTTGCCCGCGACTTCGATGGACATCCAAGTCTGCTCCATGCCGCGGTCGAAGACGAGGTTCGCGTGCGACGCATCCGCCTTGGCGCCGACCTTCTGGGCGGCCGGAGAAGTGACCAGCTCGGTCAGCTCGTACCCCACCATGTCGCGCGTATCGTGCCGCACGAGGCGGCTGCGGTGGATGTCGCCGGAGGCAAGCACCACGCCTTGGATGCGGCGCGCGCCGAGCATGCGGAACAAGCGTTGGCGTTCATGGGGCCACGCGCCCCAGTAGTCGGTCTTGCCCGGTCGCGTGGCGTCGTTGAAGACCATGCCCGAGCCGAGGATCTTGAAGCTCGCGTCGCTCTTCGCGAGGCCCTCTTCGAGCCAGCGCCATTGCGCCTCGCCAAGCAATCCCGGACGTCCTTGGGCGTCGCGCTCCGTGTTCGCGTTCCAGCGCGCATCCAAGAGCCACACTTGGACCTCTCCACGACGGAAGCTGGTCCAGACCCCATCCTTGCCGTCGCCGCACGCCTGCTCGGGATGCGCGGCCACGAATGCCGCGCGCGCAGCCTGCTTGCCGGGCAAGTTGCCATCCGTGTTGTTCAGCCCGAAGTCGTGGTCGTCCCACACGGCGTAGACCGTGCATTGGCCGCGCAAGAACGCCATGGACGGATGGTCGCGAAACGAGCGGTGACGCTCGGCAAGAACGCTTGGGTCCGTTGAGTCGATGTAGGGCGTGTCGCCTAGCAAGGCCGCCGCGTCCGGCCGCCATGCCGCTGCGGCCGCGATGGCGGCCAATCCGGGATGCATGCGCTCGTTCGCACAGGAAGCGAAGACGAGCTTGGTCGACGGCACCGGGAGTTCTGCCTGCGTGCCAAGAAGGGCGAGAGCGAAGAACAGCATGACCCGGACATGGTGCCGATTCGCCGCGTCGATCACTACACTTGGTCCGCATGTCCAAGCCGCGTCCGGCCAACTACTGGGAGTACATCCGCGTCGACGACCTGCTCGCGCTGCAAGGCGGGCTGGAGCGCGACGAGGCGCGGCTCAAGAACGACGAAGTGCTGTTCATCGTCGTGCACCAGGTCTACGAGCTGTGGTTCAAGCTCGTCTTGCGCGAGCTGCGGACTTCGCGCGACCTATTCCGCCAGCCGCGCGTGGCGGAACAAGAGCTGTCCGGTGCCGTGCGCAGTTTGAAGCGCGCGACCGCCGTGTTCCGCGCCAGCCTGCCGCATTGGGAGGTGATGGAGACGTTGACGACGCGCGAGTTCCTCGCCTTCCGCGACAAGCTCTTCCCCGCCAGCGGTTTCCAGAGCGCCCAGCTGCGCCAGATCGAGATCGTGATGGGCTTGTCGGAGTCCGATCGCATCGGGCTGGGCGCATCGGGCGAGCAGGGCTACCTCGCGGCGCTGCGCGCGCACGATGGCGGCGAGTCGAGCGCGCTGCACGCCGTGCAGCACGAGCTCGAGGGCGGGGCCAGCCTCAAGGAGGCGGTCGAGGAGTGGCTGTTCCGCACGCCCATCGACGGCGTCGACGACAAGCATCCCGCCAGCGGCGCCGCCTTGGATGCGTTCCTGTCGTCGTTCCTCGCGGCGCACGCCGTCGAAGGCGGACGCACTTGCGAGCTCGCTTGCGCCGCCGCGTACACCGAGGAGGAGCGCGTCGCGCTGCGCGGCCGCTACGCCAAGGAACAGGACTCCGTGCGCGCCTTCTTCCAGCCGTCGGAAGCCGAAGGCGGAGCGCGCCGCCGCCGCATCCGCGCCGCGATCCTGTTCATCGAGTCGTACCGCGAGCTGCCACTCTTGACCTGGCCGCGCGAGGTGATCGACGCGCTCGTCGAGCTCGAGCAGTTGTTCGTCATCTTCCGCCAGCGCCACGCGCGCATGGTCGAGCGCATGATCGGCCGCCGCACCGGCACCGGCGGCAGTGCCGGTGTCGACTACCTCGACCACACGGCGCTCAAGTACCGCGTCTTCCGCGACTTGTGGGCCGTGCGCAGCCTCCAAGTGCGCAAGGACGCTCTGCCGAGCCTCGCCAATGCGGGCTTCTACGAGTTCAGGAATGGCTGAGACGCGCGTGTCGAGCGGAAGGCGAGAACCGCGCAAACCGATGGGGACGCACCTGCGTACCATCTTGGGCATGCGCATCCTCGCCCTGCTCGCCCTGTCGTGCGGCCTCGCCGCCTGCCTGCGCCAACCCGAACCGCCCACCACGTCGGATGCCAAGTCCGCGCCGGGCGCCGCGGTCGCCGCGGCATCCGCGCCGGTCGCGACCGCCGATCAAGACGCCAAGGACAAGCCTGTTCCCACCATGGCCATCGCCACCTTCGCCAACGGTTGCTTCTGGTGCACCGAAGCCGTCTTCGAACAGCTGCGCGGCGTCCACAAGGTCGCCAGCGGCTACATCGGCGGCGCGGTCGACAACCCCACCTACAAGGAAGTCTGCAACGGCACCACCGGACACGCCGAAGCGCTGCAGATCGAGTACGACCCTGCGCAGATCGACTACGTCACGCTGCTCGAGGTGTTCTGGAAGACGCACGATCCCACGACGCTCAACCGCCAAGGCAACGACGTGGGCACGCAGTATCGCTCGGGCATCTTCTTCCACGACCCCGAACAAGAACGGCTGGCGCGCGAGTACAAGGCCAAGCTGGATGCCGCCGGTGCCTTCGACGATCCCATCGTGACGGAGATCACGCCCGCCTCGAAGTTCTGGCCGGCCGAGGACTACCATCAAGGTTACTACCGCGCGAATCCCGCGCAGGGCTATTGCCGCGTCGTGATCGCGCCCAAGGTCGACAAGTTCCGCAAGGCATTCGCGGACAAGCTCAAGAACTGAGCTGGGCTGGCCGGCGACACGCCTACTAGTCGCCACCCACCCTGCCACCAGTGGTGGCGTGGAGACTTGTACTCAAGCTGCGGCAGCGTGTCCTGCCTGGGTCATTGGCAACTCGTGCTGCCGTTGATGCTCACCGTCGAGCCGTTGCCTCGGAAGCCACCCGCAGGGGTCGTGTTGCAGCCGAAAGCGACGTCCTTGTGCGTCCCATCGGCGAAATTCACGCGCGCTTCGCGATTGATGGTGGCGTTGGGGCGGTTGCAAGTGCGCGACCATCCGCCCGTGTTCTCGTTGAAGTTCAAGTCGCTCCAACACGACTGGCCGCTCGTAGGAGTGGTACAGACAACGCTGACAGTGTTCGAGTACACACCGTCGCATCCTGCTGCGGACATCGCCGGATTCGCATCGGCCATCGACGCGTTGGCGTTCCATCTGCCGTGGTCTCGCACGTCGACGAAGCACAACGCCTTTGCCACGACAACCTCGCCACCGACGTAGACGGTGATGGGCGGAGTCGAGTACTGCGCATCGCCGCGAATTCCGACTACTTGTACTGTGTGAGTGCCGAAGCCATTGGGCTCGCGGATCTCCACACCGTTCTCGTTGCGTGTCATCCAGTCCCCTGATGTGTGCACGATGAGTTCATCGGCTCCCACCAAGACTTGGGCAGCGTCGGTCGGAAAATCGGACGGAATGCCAGCTTGCGCGTTCGATCCGAGGCTGAGAGGCGAAGGCGCATTTCGGCACCCGCCAAGTATCGTCACGACTGCTGCGACAACCAGAACCATGGCTTTCATGGAGTCCTCACTTGTTTAGGAACTTGGAAAACGCGAATGCCCAAGACAAAGGACGCCCTTATAAGCGTAGCTGCCACCCACAGCCAAGTCAACAGTCAACAAGAAGAGAACACCTAAGCAATGGAACCCACCCGCCTAGCTCCTGGGCAGAGGTCTTGCCGGCGTTGCCAGCAGGTGGATCAGTCGAGGTGCCCGCGATCGGAATCGCCCATGGCGACCTTGCCGGAGGGGAAGTACTCGCTCCAGCGCGTGTCGACGAGTCGCTTGGTCGTGTCGTCGGCGTAGAGCTCCTTCGGATACCAAGGCTTCATGCGCGCGTCGATCAGGATGGGCGGGTGGAACGAGGCGTGGTTGACGACGAGCTCCGACTTCGAGGCGTGGATGTCGCTCGAGGGATTGAAGCGCGTGAAGGTGCCCCACAAGAAGTTCACGCTGCTCTTGGCGAAGCGGCGCGCGTCGTCGCACAAGACGAGCAGGGGCCAATCGCGGAAGCGCTCATGGCGCACGAGCGCTTGCGCCGCTTGCATGTCGTCGTCGAAGGACGGTCCCTCGACCACCAAGGCTCCCGGACAGTAGACCTCCACGCGCCGCACGCCGGGCGGGAGCGCGCCGCGGAACTCGCGCGGCAGTTCGCGCTTCTTGTCGCCGAGTCCAAGCAGCACGCCCTTGCCGCCTTCGTTGACCTTCGGCCCGGCGTAGTCGAGGGAATCCATCGACAGGTTGCCGAACAAGTACAAGTCGGTGCGGAAGTCGCAGCGTTCCAGGATGTGCTGCAGGACGCCCTTGAAGTCGCGCAGGTCGATCGTCTTGTCGACGACCAGCAGGAACTTCGTCAAGGAAAGTTGACCTTCGCCAAGGATGCGGAAGGCGCTGGCCATCGCCTCGCGCCGGTAGCGCTCGCGCACCACGGCGGCCGACAGCGAGTGGTAGCCGGTCTCGCCGTAGCTCCACAGGTCGCGCACCGCCGGCATCACCACCGGGAAGAGCGGCGAGAGCATCTCCTGCAGGAAGTCGCCCAGGTAGAAGTCCTCCTGGCGCGGCTTGCCGACCACGGTGGCGGGCCAGATGGCGTCCTTGCGGCGGCAGACGGCCTTGACCTGCATCCACGGATAGTCGTGGGTCTCGCTGTAGTACCCGTAGTGGTCGCCGAACGGTCCTTCGGGACGGCGCGCGCCGGGCGCGATCTCGCCCACGATGGCGAACTCGGCGCTGGCGACGAGCGGGATCGGACCCGCGGGGTTGTCGCACAGCGGCACCTTTTCGCCCAGCATCAGGCTCGTCAGCAGGAGCTCCGGCACATTCTCCGGCAACGGCGCGATGGCGCCCATGATCAGCGCCGGCGGTCCGCCGACGTAGACCTGCACCGGCAGGGCCTCGCCGCGCGCCTCGGCCTCCATCAGGTGGAAGCCGCCGCCCTTGCCGATCTGCATGTGCACGCCGAGCGCGTCGTCGCCGAAGATCTGGCCGCGGTACATGCCGAGGTTCGGTCCGTGCGTCGCTGGATGGCGCGTATGCACCAGGGGCAGGGTGACGAAGCGGCCGCCGTCGCGCGGCCAAGTCTTCAAGGCCGGCAACGAGGCCAACGCCGGTCGCTCGACGACCTCCGTCACCGGGCCGCGTGCGCGGTGCTTGAGGCCGACCTTGGCCAGCGCGCCGAACAAGTCGCGTTGCGCCCACAGCTTGCCCAAGGTGGGCGGCAGCAACTCCTCGGGCAACTTGGCGGCGCGCGCGATGACGGCTTGCGGCCGCGAGCCGAAGGCCATCTCGACGCGACGACGCGTGCCGAAGAGGTTGGTGACGAGGGGAAAACGCGCGCCTTTCACCCGTTGGAAGCGCAGCACCGGGCCGTCGGCGGCCACCACGCGGCGATGGATCTCGGCCACTTCGAGGTCTGCATCGACCTCGCAGGTCACGTCGACCACCTCGCCGGCGGCCTCGAGTCGCGCGAGGAAATCGCGCATGTCCTTGGGGGCGGGCGTGGAGCTGGGGATGGGTTGCAAGCGCGGGCCTCGGCGCGCCGTCGGCGCGATCTGACTCTTCCGTTGGCGGAGACTGTACGAGGATCCGTTGCGCGCGGCACTCGGGATTCAGCCATCGCGCCCATGGCGAGATCGTGGATCGTGTGGGATCTTCGGACTTGGGGACGCGCACCTCTTCTCGTCCTCGCCCACGCCAATCGCGAGGACCGCGTCTTGCTCGCCAACTGTCTCGTCCTGCTAGCCGCTTGCGGCGTCGATCAGCCCTGGACCGCCAAGGAGGCCGAGCACCTGCTCAACCGGGCCGCCTTCGGGGCCTCGGCCATCGAAGTGCGCGCCGCCGTCGAACGGGGCCGCGCGGCGACCATCGAGCAGCTCTTCGCGCCGTCGCCGCCGCAGGACCCGCCGTGGTTCGAGCGGGTCGTCCTGCCCGAACGGAAGAAGCTGCGCGAGCTGTCCGACGACGAGTTCCAGGCGTTGGAGCGCGCGGCGCGCGAGACCGACCGCCGGCAACTGGTCGAGTTGTGGAACTGGTGGCTGCAGCGCATGGCCTGTGGAGTCGACCCGCTGCGCGAGCGCATGGTGCTGTTCTGGCACGGGCACTTCACCACCTCGACGGACAAGGTGACACGCTCGTGGCCCATCGTGCAGCAGCATCGCTTGTTGCGCGAGCATGCGCTCGGCAGCTACGAGGAGCTCCTGCGCGGGATCATCGCGGATGCAGCGATGCTCACCTACCTTGACAACACCAACAATCGCCGCGGGCGGCCCAACGAGAACCTGGCGCGCGAGCTGATGGAGCTCTTCAGCCTCGGGCAAGGCAACTACTCCGAGGCCGACGTCAAGGAGGCGGCCCGGGCGCTGACGGGCCGCACCACCAGAAACAACGAGTACTACTTCGACGCCGGCGCGCACGACGCGGGCGAGAAGTCCGTGCTCGGGACCAAGGGCAAGCTAGACGGCGAGCAGCTCGTCGACATCTTGCTGGCGCAGGACGCCTGCCCGCGTTGGATCGCGGGGCGTCTGCTGTCGTGGTTCGAAGGCGCGCCTCCTTCGAGCGAGCGCGTCGAGCGCTACGCGCGACTGCTGGAAGACTCGGGCTGGCGCGTCGAACCCGTGCTGCGCGCCCTGTTCGCGGACCCCGAGTTCTACCGCGACGAGATCGTCGGGGCGCGCGTGGCCTCGCCAGTCGACTACCTGGTGGGCAGTGCGCGGCGTTTGCGGCTCGAAGTGCCGTCCTTCGTGCTGAACGGCGGAGCCATCCTGCTTGGACAAAAGCTCGGCGCGCCACCGACCGTCAAGGGCTGGGACGAGGGCCTGGCTTGGATCACGACCTCGAACCTGATGCAGCGCGGGAACCTGGCCGGGTTGATGCTCGGCACGGTGACTCTCGACCAGGTCGTGTCGCAGGCCGATCTGGTCGCCGGCAACATGGCGCGCCTCGATGCCGGACTGCCCGCGCAGTCCGCCGACGACTCGATGGGTTCCGCCTCCGACGACTCCATGGCCGAATTCGCGATGGGGTCGTCGTCGATGTCCGAGGAGCCCATGTCGGCGGAGCGCCTCAAGGGCTTGAAGCCCGGCAAGGCCAACGGCGCCGCCATCGCGCTGCTGCGCAGGCTCGACTCGACTGGCTACTTGCCGCGCGCCAACTTCACGGCGCGCGTGCGCGCCGCGGGCGCCGCGAGCGACGCCGAGGTGGCCGATGCGTTGCTCGACGACCTCCTCTCGATCCCGGCGCCGGCCGAGACGCGCGAGCGCATGCGCTTGTACTTGGCGCGCGAGCGGGCCGACCGCGACTTGCGCGAGGGCGCGTGGCTCGAGGACGACCAGACGAGCGAGCGCATCCTGCGCCGCGTGGCCCACTTGATCCTGAGCCTGCCCGAGGCGCAGTTGCACTGAAGGGCGCACTCGCGCCAAAGGAGGCACAGACCATGACGAGCTTCGATCGCCGCACCTTCCTCGCCGCCACTGGCGCCTTGGCCGTGGCGCAGGCCTTGCCTGCGCGCGCACGCGCCGAGGAACCGCGCGCGGAGCCTGCAGCGCGCGCCGCCGGACGGCCGCACCCCGGTCGCGCGTTGGTGCTCTTGCAGTTGACCGGTGGCAACGACGGCTTGTCGATGGTCGTGCCGCACGGCGACGACGCCTATGGTCGCGCCCGCGCTGCGACTCGCATCCAGCCGAACGAGCTGCTCGCGCTCGACGAGTACCGCGGCTTGCATCCCGCGCTCAAGGAGCTGCGCGGCCTGTGGGACGTCGGCGCCATGGCGATCGTCGAGGGCTGCGGCTATCCGGGCCCGAACCGCTCGCACTTCAAGAGCTACGACATCTGGCACAACGCCGATGTGCGCGGGCGCGACAAGCGCTCGGGTTGGGTCGGACGGCTGGCCGAGCAAGCCTTCGGCGACGAGCCGTCGACCGAACTCGTCGTGCACGTGGGCTCCACCGCCCCGTTCTCCGTGTACTCGACTGTTCGCCCGCCGTTGGTCTTCGCCACGCCCGCCACCTACAAGTGGACCGGCGCCGAGACGAGCGACCTCGAGAGCTATCGCCGCGCGGCGCAGCTCGACACCGACCGCTTGCAAGGCCTCGAAGGCAAGAGCGGATCGGAGCGGGCCATCGCCCGCTTGCGCGAGGTCCTGGCGGAGGCCAACGCGTCCAGCGCGCGGGTCCGCTTGGCCGCCGCGCGGCATGTCGCGCGCGCCAAGTATCCCGACGACGAGCTGGGCGAGTCGTTCCGCAACGCTGCGGCGCTGCTGGACGCGCGCCTCGGCACGCGAGTCGTGTCGCTGGAGACAGGCGGCTTCGACACGCACTCCAACCAACGCGCCGCGCACGATCGACTCATGGCGCGGCTCGACGGGGCCATCGGCGCCTTCTTCGCCGATTTGAAGGGGCGCTCGATCGAGCGCGATGTGCTGCTGGTCGTCTACAGCGAGTTCGGACGACGC
>SXGR01124204.1_pt1 | contig 10188 bp, 4 predicted proteins | sample 3174711 | NCBI WGS metagenome assembly SXGR01 (sample SAMN11356860, study PRJNA531348) | freshwater metagenome | isolation source: freshwater sample F1-60 | place: China: Fuxian Lake, Yuxi | collected 2017-12-25 | reverse complement strand
TGAGGAAGGCGCGCAGTTCCTCGACCACCACCTCGAACTCCTCGGGGCAGTTGGTCGTGCCGAAGCAGTTTCGGAACACACGTCACAGGCGCTGCTTCCCGTCGTCGTCCTGCCCGTTGCCGGGCCCGATCGAAGGTAGGTGCTTCATGCCCATCCGGAGCTGGATGGGCGGATTCGGAAGCGGATGGCCGCGGTCGATCGTGGATGGCGTCGGATTTCCGAGCGGAATCCACGCCCGCGGTCAGTTGTCCCGGTGACGATCCTCGATGTCCCGGGGGCGAACGATGCTGCGCCCGGTTCGACCCGCTCTCGATGAGTTCACGCGCCCCAGCGTCCGGCGGAGGTAGTCGCGCACGTACCGTGCCCATGTGTCCCACGCGGGAACCACGGGATTCCCTCGCGCGTCCACCTCGTAGGCGGGGCAACCGCTTTCGCGCAGGTAGTCGTACTGTGCCCGGGTGTAACGCTCTTCAGAGCCGTCGGGCGGCATCAGGTCCGGACGCTCGTCGCGCACCCATTCCAGGGATGCTCCGGCTCGGCTGACAGCTTCCGGCATCTCGGTGGGTGGTCTTGCGGGCTGATCGCCTTGGGAGGCCTTTGGCGTCGACATGGCCGCGCTCAGACGCAGGAGCGCTGGGTAGATGCTTGTCAGAATCCGGCCCAGCTCGGCCTCGTCGCTGTCCGGCAACGGGGCGTCGGGGCGGATGCGGGCCGCGCACAAGGGGCCGAGCCATGCGTCCGGCACCGCGACTCCCGACGTGACGAGCTCAATCTTGCAGTCTTCCACGTACTCGAAGAGCAGCCCAGCAGCGACCAGCCGCGTGAACTCGTCGCGTGACTCGTGGCCAAGGCTCTCGTACGCGGGGCGCCCCCACGCGCGCATGTGAAGGAACACCTCCCAGAGGCGGTAGAGCGCGAAGTACTGGTCTTCGGCTTCCTTTCCTGGCACAAGCAAATCCCTCAAGCGCGATATCCCATCGCTGCCAGCTGCTTGCTCGCCCATTCGGCGCGGTGAATGCCCCACATCGTCGTGTTCCGAATGGCGGACATGCGTCCGGGTTTCGGCTTTGACCTGCATGACATCCGTCTCCCCGTGCTGAGCGTTACGGCGAGATCACCCAGCAGAGCACCCGGCGGAGTTTGGTCGGTCTTCTTCTTCAAGAACACTGGAGCCATCTAGTTAGGCCTTGCCCATCGGCTCAGATACTCGCTCCCTTCCGGCAGCCAAGCCATCGCGGCGTGACCCCGATTGGCAAAAATCGTCGACCTGGCCAAACCATTCCCACTTGGCGCGGTGCAGGCTCAGGCATGGACGATACCATTTGCCAATCGGGCAGTTCCATGACGGACGCGACCGCGAGTTGCGGCAGACTCACGTCGAGGTTGGCCCCCGAGATGGCGAAGCCGTCCCCGCCGAGGCGGCTTTGGTTCTAACTCTTCTTGGCGGTTTTTCGCGGGATGGCGTAAATGACAGTGACCGAGATCCAGCGAAAGGTAGTTACAGCTGCATCTTGTTATTTCAAACTCGTACTGATTGCGGGCGGCAGGGACGATGACCGGTCGAGAGCGTTGCTCCAGTATTCGCGCTCGATCGACGTAAAACCCCTGAGTGTTGGTATTCGTGTTGCCGGGTCTCTGCTGTCGTCGCCAAATCGCCGCCGTCCCGTTGTCGCCGTTGAGGAGTTTCAGCGCGCCGTCGATGGGCAAGATGCCGCCGGAGTCATTCTGCTCGACCACCTAAATGTGCTATTCCTTCCAGAACTTCAGCTCGATCCACTGAAGCTGCTTTTGGACAGCGCACGTAACCGCGTGGTGGTTGCGAATTGGCCCGGAGTCTTCAAAGAGCAACGCTTGGAGTATGCCTTCAGCGGGCACCCGGAGCATGGTAGTTGGAGCGCACAGGACTGTTCAATCGTGGAAATGATGCAGGAATGACAACGATGAAGTACAGCGAACTAGTTCAATTCGATGCCATTGAGTCGGTCGTTGAGCTCCGCGCGGCCGACAGGGCTCGGGATGCACAGCGACTTGTCGAGACGTTTGTGATCTCTGATCGGCTGGCTGAGCTGCTTCAGACGATGGTTTTCCCACAGTTACAGTTTGATGTGCCGACCGACAATAAAGGAATGCTGATCGTCGGCAACTACGGCACGGGCAAAAGCCACCTGATGGCCGTTGTGTCCGCGATTGCTGAACGCCCCGAGCTCGCCCGGGCAGTAGCGCACACTGCGGTCGCAAAGGCGGCAGAGGCGATCGCGGGGCGCTTCTACGTGATTCGGGCGGAGGCGCCGTCAACGCAACTGCCGCTCCGTGACCTGATTTGCCAGCGGATTGAGGTTTGGCTTGGTGATCATGGGATCGATTTCACATTCCCGCCCTATGACAAAGTCACAAGCAACAAGGACGATCTGCAGGAAGTAATGTCCAAGTTTGAGGAGAAGTACCCGGATAAGGGCCTGCTGTTCGTGCTTGATGAGCTCTTGGACTACCTGAGAGGCCGCGATCATCAGGCGCTGATTCGAGATCTCGGATTCCTGCGGGAGCTCGGTGAGGTATGCAAGAACAGCCGATTCCGATTCGTCGCTGGCGTTCAGGAAACCCTGTTCGACAATCCAAAGTTCCAGTTCGTGGCTGATTCGCTAAAGCGAGTTAGTCAGCGCTTCGAGCAATTGCTGATCGCGCGTGAAGATATCGCGTTCGTTGTATCCCGGCGTCTCCTGCGGAAGACAGCGGCGCAGGAAGTCGCGATTCGTGATCACTTGGGCAAGTTCACCAAGCTCTACGGGTCTATGAACGAGCGGATGGACGAGTTCGTGCGACTATTCCCCGTTCACCCGGCTTACCTTTCTGCGTTCGAGCGAGTGACCGTTGCGGAGAAGCGTGAGATTCTCAAGACGCTCAGCCGAGCCATCAAGCGCATCATCGACACCGACGTTCCGAGCGGCGAACCCGGACTAATCGCGTATGACTCCTACTGGGCTGAGGTCCGCGAGAATCCATCTCTCCGCGCTGATCCTGACATCAAGGAAGTCATCGACAAAAGCAAAGTCCTGCAGGATCGCGTCGAGGCAGCCTTTCCCCGCCCAAAGCAGAAGCCCGTTGCCGTTCGCGTTGTTCACGGCCTCTCGGTTCACCGCCTGACCACCGGCGACATCCACAACAGCATCGGCGCGACAGCCGAAGAACTGCGGGACAGCCTGTGCCTGCACGTCGATGGCCTGCCCGAGCAGGATGCCGAGTTCCTGAGGACCGTCATCGAGTCGATCCTCAAGGACACGATGAAGACGGTGAACGGCCAGTTCCTCAGCGTGAACGCGGAGAACGGGCAGTTCTTCTTGGATCTCAAGAAGGACATCGACTTCGACTCGCTCATCGACAAGCGAGGCGAGACACTCTCGCCCAACCAACTCGACCGGTACTACTTCGACGCGCTGGCCCGCGTCATGGAGTGTGCGGACCAGACGCACGTCGCCGGATACCAGATCTGGGAGCACGAGGTCGAGTGGCGCGACCGAAAGACCGGCCGGAGTGGGTATCTGTTCTTCGGCGCTCCGAACGAGCGTTCGACGGCTCAGCCGCCGCGCGATTTCTACATGTACTTCCTCCAGCCATTCGACCCGCCGAGCTTCACCGACGAGAAGAAGCCAGACGAGGTCTTCTTCCGCCTCCAGAAAATGGACGACAAGGTCAAGGACACGATCCGCAAGTACGGCGGTGCTCGCGAGCAGGCGATGAGTGCGTCGGGCAAGAACAAGGAGATCTACGAGGGCAAGGCGACGGATCACCTCCGCGCGCTGACCAAGTGGCTCCGGGAGAACATGCCATCAGCGTTCCAGGTGACCAGCCGTGGCAAGAGCGCATCGCTCGCCGAGACCGTTCGCGGCAAGGTCCCGCCCGGCGGGAGCGCTTCGGTTCGTGATCTGGTGAACACGGCAGGCTCGGTGCTGCTTGAGCCGCACTTCGCTGACATCGCGCCCGACTACCCAACCTTCTCGGTGCACGTCACGAAGGACAATCGTGACCAAGCTGCGCAGGATGCCCTGCGAATCATCGGCGGCGCGGGCGTGAAGTCCAAGAATGGCATGGCGGTGCTCGACGCCCTCGAACTGCTCGACGGCGATCGCGTCAAGCCCGCGGATTCCAAGTACGCCAAGAGCGTGCTCGACGAGCTCGCCAAGAAGCCCCACAACCAGGTGATCAATCGATCAGAGCTGGTCCGTGGCGAAGGCACAATCGATTACTGGCAACGATTCCGGCTGGAGCCCGAGTTCCTTGTCGTCGTCCTCGCCTCGCTTGTCTACAGCGGCGACATCGTCCTCAGCATCCCCGGAAAGAAGCTCGACGCCAGCACGATCGACCAGTTCGGCAAGATCCCCCTCGATGATCTGGTCAGTTTCAAGCACATCGAGCGTCCGAAGGATCTGCCCATCGCCCAGCTCAAGGAGCTGTTCACGCTCCTTGGCCTTCCCGAGGGGCTGATCGTCGACCCGAACAATCGCGACGGGGCTGTCCAGCGACTTCAGACCGAGGTGGCAGGCAGAGTCAAGGATCTGGTGACCGCCCAATCCCGCCTTTCGCAGGGGCTGGTGTTCTGGGGGCAGAATCTTCTCACCGAAGCAGAGTCCAAGGAACGCAGCGAAAAGCTCGCCGCCGCGAAGACATTTCTCGAGGGGCTCCAGGCATTCAACAGCCCGGGCAAGCTGAAGAACTTCCCGCACACCAGCGCCGAGGTCAAGGCCCAGGCGGCGAACCTCGCGGCGCTCGCCGATGTTCAGGAGTTGATCAAGCTCGTCGGAGACGTTGGCCCGCAAACCAGCTACATCGAGACCGCCGAGCAGGTGTTGCCCGCCGATCATCCGTGGCGAGAGAAGGTCAAGGACGCGCGGGGCGAGGTGCTCAAGAAGGCGACAAGCGCCAAGCACCGAGCCGATGCGGCATTCCAGCGTGAGCTCGGACAGACGCTGTCAACGCTTAAGTCCGAGTACAAGAAAGAGTACATCAAGCTCTTCCAGCGATGCCGGCTCGGCCAGGCCGGGGACAAGCGCAAAGGCAAGCTCACAAAGGATCCTCGGATTGCGCAGCTCCGCAAACTCTCCGGCGTCGAGATGATGCCCAGCCAGGAGTTCCGCGACTTCGAGGACAGGCTTCTGAACCTCAAGAGCGACTGGAGCCTCACCGAAGCCGATCTCGACGGATCGCCTGTCTACAAGGACTTCCGCCCGGCCGATGAGGTCGAGCGGTTCAAGAAGCAGTCGGCTGAAGACCAGCTCACCGGGATGGAGGACCACCTCGACCACCTCGTGGCGAACTGGACCAAGGTGCTCACCGACAACCTGAGCGACCCAACCGTCAAGGACAAGCTCAGCCTCATCTCCAGCAAGGCTGGACGCGACGTCGTGCAGGCGTTCATGAAGTCCGGCGAGCTGCCGGAGGAGATCGACAACACGTTCATCAAGGCCCTGCAGGAAGTCCTCAGCGGCCTGGAAAAGGTCGGCATCTCCGCCGCCGACGTGACCGGGGCACTGACCAAGGGAGGCATGCCCTGTACGCCCGAACAGCTGCAAGAGCGGTTCGAGTCGTACATCAAGAGTCTGACCAAGGGGAAGGACGCCGGCAAGCTCCGAATCGTGATCGAGTGAGACCCTATGCCCAAGAAGCCTGTCGACGACAACTCAACCAAGCGACTGCTCATCGATCCGTCCGGCCAGACCGAGCTGTTCGAAAAGTCCTATCAGCATGAGCTTGCAGAGCAGCAGTCCAAGCCCGTCGAGTGCCTCGGTCGCACGTTCCCGAACGATTCCGCGCGACGCGAGTACTACCTCGCGCGCCTGAAGGAGCACCTGCAGGACCCCGAGTTCCGAAAGACGCCGGGGTTCCCGAAAGGCACGGATGAGGACATCCTCCGGATGTCCGATCCGCCGTTCTACACCGCGTGCCCGAACCCCTTCCTCGGTGACTTCATCAAGTCGTTCGGCAAGCCGCACAGCCCGAAGGACAAGTACCACAGAGATCCGTTCGCGGTGGACGTGAGCGTCGGCAAGACCGACTCTCTCTACAAGGCTCACGGCTACCACACCAAGGTGCCGCATCTGGCGATCGTCCCGTCAATTCTTCACTACACCGATCCCGGCGACATTGTGCTCGACGGCTTCAGTGGTTCCGGCATGACCGGAGTGGCAGCACAGTTCTGCGGTGCAGCGCCTGATGCGTACCGCCGCCAGATTGAACAGGAGTGGAAGACTGCCGGCCTTGACGCTCCAAAGTGGGGCGCTCGCAGAGTTGTCCTCAACGATCTTGGACCCGCCGCGACCTTCATCAGCGCCGGCTACAACGTTCCCTTCGACGTCCGTGCATTCGAGGCGGCCGCCAATGGCATTCTCGCTCGGCTCGAAGCCAAAGTCGGTTGGATGTATGAGACGTCGCACAAGGGGCGGGCCAAGGGGCGGATCAACTTCACCGTCTGGAGCGAGGTCTTTGCGTGCTCGGAATGCGGCAAGGAAGTCGTGTTCTTCGAAGAAGCGATGGATAAAGAGTCGAAGGCAGTGGCCGATGTGATCACGTGCCCGCACTGTGGAGTCGAACTCCGCAAAGAGCAAATGGACCTGAAGTTTGAGTCCTTCAAGGATCCCAGCACAGGCCAGGTCGAACGGCGGCCCCAGCGACGACCGGTGCTCATCAACTACGACGTCGGCAAGGAGACTTTCGAGAAGAAGCCGGACGCCGAGGATCTGGAACGGTTGAATCGCATCGCTGCGATGCCTTTGCCCGCGGCGATTCCATTTACGCGCCTGGCGGACTGCCAGATGACTCGTGTAGGCCGCATGGCTACCACAGAGACGCGAGCGATCCACCAGATGTTCCTGCCGCGTGCCGCACAGGCACTTGGCCGGTTGTGGGAAGCCGCTGCTGGTGTGACAGACACGCGGCTCCGGCTCTCGCTTCTCTTTTGGGTGGAACAGGCGATCTGGGGAATGTCGATCCTTAATCGATATAGCCCGAGTCACTTCTCGCAAGTGAACCGCGCACTCTCAGGCGTGTTCTATGTGGCTTCACAGACGTCTGAAGTCAGTCCGACGTACATACTCGCTGGGAAGCTGAGTCGCCTAGTAAAGGCGCTCACGCCGAATGTCGCACGCGCTCAGATGGCAGCCGTTACCGTGGGAACGTGCGCTCAGATCCCATTGCCATCCAACTCAATCGACTACGTCTTCACTGACCCGCCTTTCGGGGAAAACATCCATTATGCCGACCTGAACGCCCTGGTGGAGTCCTGGCATCGCGTGTGGACGGACGTCGGGCGCGAAGCCATTGTCGATCATGTCCGTGACAAGCAACTGAACGAGTACCAGGATCTCATGCGTCAGTGCTTCACGGAGTACGCTCGGGTTCTCAAGCCCGGACGGTGGATCACCATTGTCTTCAGTAACTCTAAGAACTCGATCTGGCACGCGATTCAGGAAGCGCTCGGCGCAGCGGGATTCGTCGTCGCAGATGTTCGCACCCTCGACAAGCAGCAGGGTTCGTTCAAACAGGTCACCAGTACTGCCGTCAAGCAAGATCTCGTGATCTCCGCGTACAAGCCCACCGATACGTTGGTCAATCGGTTCAAGCTCGGCTGCTCAACGCCAGATGATGCGTGGGCGTTCATCCGCGAACACCTCAGCAACCTCCCCGTCTTCGTGAAGCAGGGAGGACGCGTGCAGGTGCTCCCGGATCGCACGCCGCAAATGCTGCTGGACCGCATGATCGCCTTCCACGTGCAGCGGGGTCTCGCCGTCCCGCTCTCCGCGGCGGAGTTCAACGAGGGCCTAGCCCAACGGTTCGCCGAGCGAGACGGCATGTACTTCCTCTCGGAGCAAGTGGCCGAGTATGACCGCAAGCGGACCAGCGCAGCGGAACTCGAGCAGATGCAGCTCTTCGTGACGGACGAGTCGAGCGCGATCCAGTGGCTGCGCCGCGAACTTCGCGAGAAGCCGCAAACATTCCAGGAGCTCCAGCCGCAGTTCATGCAGGAGACGCGCGGGTGGGCCAAGCATGAGACGCCGCTGGACCTGCGCATTCTGTTGCAGCAGAACTTCCTTTGCTATGACGGGCACGAGGAAGTGCCCGGTCAGATTCATGCCTACCTCTCTTCAAACTTTAGGGAGTTGCGAGGGAAGCCAAAGGATGATGCATCGCTTCGTGCCAAGGCCCGGGATCGTTGGTACGTGCCCGATCCGAAGAAATTTGGCGACTTGGAGAAGCTCCGCGAACGAGAGTTGCTTAGGGAGTTTGATGGCTACAAGACGCAGAAGGCTAAGCAGCTCAAAGTATTCCGCGTCGAGGCAGTTCGCGTGGGATTTAAGGCGGCCTACGACAAGAAGGACTATCAGACGATCGTGGAGCTCGCAGAGAAGCTGCCTGAGACGGTCTTGCAAGAGGATGACAAGCTCCTCATGTACTACGACGTCGCGTTAATGCGTACGGAGGATGGGAACGGTTCGAAGTAGCCAGCCACGGAGACGGCAGATGGAGTATCGCGTTGGCGACTGGATCTGGAGCAAGCACCACGGCGAAGCCGGGCAGGTGGTCGCCGTGGAGGAGCTCTGGGGTCTCCGGACGCTGCGACTCTGGCTCCCGTCCAGCAACGCCACCGTCCGCGTGGCCAGCGACACAGTGAGCGCGGTAGCCGAGCGTCCCGCGCCGAACGAGCACGAGCTGAGCTTCATCGCTGCGGCTGCTCGGATTGCAGACACGCTCTCCACGGATGCACTGCTCGCACCTATGGAGTCGAAGGTCATCCCATTGCCCCATCAGTTGCACGCGCTGTCGCGAGCACTCTCGGGCGACCGCGTGCGTTTTCTGCTGGCGGACGAGGTCGGACTCGGCAAGACCATCGAAGCCGGGCTCATCATGCGGGAGCTCAAGCTGCGCGGCTTGGTGGAGCGCATCCTGGTGGTGGCCCCGGCGGGGCTCGCGACGCAGTGGGTGTCAGAGATGCGGACCCACTTTTCGGAGGAGTTCCAACTGCTCGTCCCGGGCGAGATGGCCAGCCTGCGCCGGCTCCACGGCGTCGATGAGAGTGAGAACCTCTGGCGGCGCTGGAATCAGGTCGTCTGCCCGCTCGACTCGGTCAAGCCGATGGAGCGTCGGAAAGGGTGGTCGTTCCGCGAGGTCCAGGCGTACAACCGTGAGCGGTTTGTGGATCTGGTCGCGGCGGGGTGGGACTTGGTGGTGATCGACGAGGCGCATCGCCTCGGCGGCAGTTCCGAGCAGGTGGCCCGCTACAAGCTCGGGGAGGCACTGTCCGAGGCGTCGCCGTACCTGCTGCTGCTCAGCGCGACGCCGCATCAGGGAAAGACCGATGGCTTCCTCCGGCTGATGGCATTCCTCGACAAGAACCAGTTTGTCGGAGAGGACGCCCTGAATCGCGAGAAGGTTGCGCCCTATGTGATCCGGACCGAGAAGCGGATGGCGATCGACGCTGACGGCAATCCGTTGTTCAAGCCCCGGTTCACGCAGCTCCACTCTATTGATTGGGACGACTCACACGCCGAGCAGCGAGCGCTGTATGACGCGGTCACCGAATATGTGCGCGAAGGGTACAACCAGGCGATGGCCGAGAAGAACACGGCCGTCGGCTTCCTCATGATCCTGATGCAGCGGCTGGTCACTTCGAGCACGCGGGCAATCCGTGTGGCGATGGAACGCCGGCTCGAGGTGCTCACCCTGCCCAAGGAGCAGCTTGGCCTCTTCCCCGAGGACATCGGAACTGAATGGTCTGAGCTGGATTCGCAGGAGCAGCTCGAAGAGGTACTCAAGGCCCGACTGAAAGCTCTGAAGAACGAGCGTCAGGAAGTGGAGCTGTTGCTCTCCGCCGCTCGCCGGTGTGAGGCGCGCGGACCGGACGTGAAGGCGAAGGGGCTGCTGGAGAAGATCCAGGAACTCCAGCGGGAAGAGAGCGATCCAGATCTGAAAGTGCTGATCTTCACGGAGTTCGTGCCGACCCAGGAGATGCTGTCGGAGTTCCTCGAACAGCGTGGGTATTCGACCGTGTGTCTGAACGGTTCGTTGGGTATGGAGGAGCGGCAAGCGGTCCAGCGTGCGTTCCGCGAGAAGGCACAGGTGCTGATTTCCACCGACGCCGGCGGTGAAGGTCTCAACCTTCAGTTCTGCCATGTGGTCGTGAACTACGACCTGCCGTGGAAC
>SXGR01494301.1_pt1 | contig 10191 bp, 8 predicted proteins | sample 3174711 | NCBI WGS metagenome assembly SXGR01 (sample SAMN11356860, study PRJNA531348) | freshwater metagenome | isolation source: freshwater sample F1-60 | place: China: Fuxian Lake, Yuxi | collected 2017-12-25 | reverse complement strand
TGTGCTGACGGTGGCGAGTTCGATGGGGCCAGTGCTGGCGTTTGCGGCGCTGTACGGCTTCTGCTGGGGGACACGGACGCCGCTGGTGAACTCGATTGCGGGCGACTACTTCGGGCGAGCGTCATTCGGGAAAATCGTGGGGTCGTTGCAGCTGTTTTTCTCGCCGCTGGGGATTGGCGGGCCGGTGCTTGCGGGATTGGCAGCGGACACGCAAGGCGGCTACACGGACATCTTTGCTGTCTTCAGTGTGCTGGCAATGGCGGCGGGAGTGATCTTCTTGCTTGCTCGCCCGCCCCGGCCGCCTCAACGATTACGCATGGACACGGGATAGATGTGACCCGGGCGGCCGGCGCGGGAACTGATACGACGCCTCAGGGCGGTAGCACGGAGTTGTGCTTGTGCGCGCGAGCACAACGCTGGCATAAACGCAGCTGTCCGAGGATGACGGTCAGTGGCGGCGGAGCAGGGTGGGTAAGATAAGAGCGAGTCCGGCTACGGCGACGATGACGGCATTACGCGCGGGGAGCCACACGAGCGAACGCACAACCTCGGTGAATTCGTGCAGCATGGGGTCGGGGACGGGATCGGGGCCGAGCAGTCCTAGCAGCAAGCGGAGTGCGAGCATACTGCCGATCACTGGTAGTGCACCGATCAGGATTGATGCACCGAGGCGGCGGAGGCGCTGATCGCCGCTGAGCAGGATTAAGACCGCGAGCAATAGGACGAGCGCGGTGAGTGCGTATGCGGGGATGGTGGCCCAGTCATGCGTATTGACGGTGACCGTGTCGAGCAAGAGCCGCGTCAGGCCTGTGCCGGTGAGTAGTGAAGCAGCGTCGGGCGTGCGTTCGTCCTTGGTAAACGCTGCTGCGCCGCGCAGATAGACCAGTTCCGCAGCGCGTGTGAGCAGCAGGTCGCGGAATGCCGTGCGGTCGAGACCGTCACTGGCGCAGGGCACCTCTGTGTTACGGATGACAATGCCGTACACAGGGAATCCATCGAGGTTTGCTGTGTCGCCGGGCGAGTTGCTTGTGGCGGTGGAGCAGAGACGTAGCGCGTGCAGGCCGATCCAGCGGTCGGCCTCGGCGATGCCGGCAACGGTGCGCTGGTGGGTGGGAGTCGCGACGCCGAGGGCGGTGATCTGCACGAGCGAGAACGCGGCGAGCCAGAGCGTGACTGCGAAAACGCACGCGAGGCCGAGCCATGCGCGTGCCTCGGAGTGGCGCGCGGGGACGAAGCGCGGCGGCGGCGTGCCGTAGACGCCCTCATGCGTGATCACAGGGGCTGGTGTCGCGGAGCGCGGCACATCCGGGGGGGTGTTGCGCGGGCGTTGGATCATGCCGGGCGGCGCAGGTGGATGTTGGTGATCTGGATGTGCAGCGGCTGTGCCTCGGGACGCAGCAGTAACAGCAGGAACGAAGCGACAGCGAGGAGCGTGACCGTGACTGCGAGCGCGAGCACGACGAGCGCCGGGAGCCTCAGCGACAGTAGCTCGAGTGTGGTGGCGAGCCAGTACCACGCGGGCGCGTTCGCCGGGTGTAACGTGATCCCGAGGAGCGAGCGGGCGCCGCTGACGCGGATGCCACGCCGCCACTGGTACGCCGTCCAGACGGGGACAGCGGCGGCGGCGATCGCAGCGGCGAGAGCGGCGTCTGGTGCGGGAGCGTCAAGTGCGCCTCGATCCGTGCGGATGAGGAGGTAGACGAAGGCCAAAGCCGCGCACGAGGCGAAGGTGAGCAGCAGCGTCAAGACATCGCACGCGACGGTACGGAGAAGGCCGATGTGCGTGGTTGTGGCAGACGGCCAGCCAGTATTTATGAGAGGATGCGCGGTCATGCTCCTGAATATACCGCCAGGGTGGCAACGATTACCGTGATCGTGTGCAACGGATGTTGTGGATTAGCGCGATCTTTGCTGCCGCGACGTTCATCGGGGCGGGTGCACTGCTGTTACGTGAGGCGCGCGCGGGCGATCACTTTGATTTCGTGGGGTGGGAAGCCGAGGCGCTGCCGAACCGCTGGCTGTACCGCCTCGGTGCGCCGCTGCGGCAGGACATACCGGAAGACGAGGCGCTGTCGCGGTACTTTGCGCTGAACGACCGCTCGTCTCCTGAGGCACTGCGGCTGGAGAACATCGCTGAGGCGGTCATCGAAGAGCGTATCTCGACAGTGCTGCGCGAGGCGGGCATCGGCTGGCCGCTGCCTATGTTTCTGGGTGGTGTCTGGCCGCCGGTGGACATGGAACTGGCGGCTTCGCCACGTGTGCTCGTGGTCTCGCCGCGCGGTCGGATCGAGCGTCAGCGCACGGAACCGCTGCGACCCGACCTTGGGACGGCTGACGCGGTACGTATCGAGCGCGAGGTGGAAGGCGACGGTGCGCGCTCCGCGCTGCTGGTCGCCACCGGCGGTATCGCGACGTATCCCTCGATCGTGGCGACAGGTGATGGGTACGCCGATACTGTCTCGGCGGCGGCGCACGAGTGGGTACACCACTACCTTGCGCCATATCCGTTAGGTCGCGCGTACTTCGCTACGCGCGAGGCAGAGACGATCAACGAGACAGTAGCCGATGCCGTGGGCAATGAAGTCGCGAGCCTCGCGATCGAGCGGTGGGGTCTGCCGGGTGCGCCTCCTCCAGCCTCGGCCGCTGGGCCGCGCACTGATGCCGACCGGGTGTTCCGCGACTTGCGGACGGAAGTGGACACGCTACTCGCGGCGGGACGCGTCGATGACGCAGAGCGGCGTATGGAGGCGGTGCGCGGCGAACTGGAACGTGCCGGGCTGCGCATCCGGCGCATCAACCAAGCATACTTTGCGTGGTACGGGACGTATGCGGCGCGGCCGGACTCGGTTGACCCGCTGGGGCGGCAGGTGCGCTCAGTGCGTGAGCGGGCCGGGTCACTCGGCGCGTTCATCAAGGTGATGCGGGGTGTTGCGACGCGTGCTGAGGTTGTGCGGCTGGCGGGCGAGTAAGGGCTTCGCAGGCCTTGTTAGCGCGTTTGGACGGCAATGATCGACGTTGTGGTCGCGGATACGCCGCTGGTATCGCGCACTATGAGACGCAGCGTGTACACGCCGGCGCGGAGGCCGAGGCCAGCGACCTCGATTTCGCCGAGGCGGCTGTTGACCACGGTGGCGGTGCTGCGGCGAAGTTGCGTCCAGCGCGTGGGCGACGCGCCTTCCCCGAGTTCAAGCACGTAGTCAAGTAGTGTGCCGGTGGTGAACGCGGTGCCAGTAATCGGTGCGGTGCCGGAGATATTCGACCCGGTCGCTGGCGACGTGATCACGGCGGTGGCCTGCCGTGCTGTGCCACCGCTATTGGTATTGGCGAGGAACACGGGCACGGTGTAGCGAAGTTCCCCGAGTTTTTTGTCGTTGAGCCGGATGCGGAGCACGTAGTCGCCATCGGGCAGCATGCGCGTGTCCCACGTGGTGATGGCTCCGCCGGTGATGGGCGTGGCTGCCGTGAAGATCGGCAGGAAGTTCACGGGATTCAGGCCCGTGCCCCATTCGACCGTGACGCGCTCGAAGTCGAGCGTGGCGGCGCGACCAGTGATGGGGATGATGCCGGTGAGTCGCTGGTTGTACGTGGGCGAGGTGACGGCTAACGCGGCAGAGGCTGCAGCGGACGCTTCCGCGGTGAGAGTGATCAATGAGGCAATACCGGCATCTGCTGCCCAAGCGCTGAAACCGGTCCACGCTGTCTCGGTCTGCGGCAGCACCAAGCGTACCTGGGTACGGACGAAGGTGGCGGGGGTCTCGGGGGTGGCGAGGTAGCCCGTTCGGGTGTCGAGCACGACGCGTTGCCACCAAGTGTCTTGCAGGCGTGCGAACTTCTGTTTGTCGTTAGGGTTCGGGATAGACTCAGATGCGACCGTGCCTTTGTAGATGCGGTCAGCGGGACAGAGGTTGGTGGCGAAGCGCCCCGACGGCCAGCAGAGGTCGCGTTGTTCGAGGCCCTGCGGAGGGCGTGCGAACGGCTTCGAGGGGATTTCAAGGCGTTTGAGGGCGGCGGTCATGAAATCGCGCCAGATCGGCCAGGCGATGGTGGTGGAGTAGATGTTCCTCATCGGCGAGTTGTCGGAGTTGCCATTCCATACTCCAACGACTAGGTCAGGGGTGAAGCCGAAGGTCCAAGTGTCACCGGAGACTCCGGTCTGGTTCTCGAATGGTTCGCTGGTGCCGGTCTTGCGCGCGCTGGGGCGCTTGTCGGGGAGCTCGAGGTAGCCGCAGCCGAAGGTAATGCAGGTGTTTTGCGGATTGGACAGGATCTCTGTAGCCATGTAGGCGTAGGTTGCCGCCATCACACGGCGCTCGACCGGCTGTTTGAACTCGTAGACGGTCTTACCTTGCGCATCGACGACCTTCTTCAGAATCACCGGGTCGACGGTGCGCTCGCCAGTGGAGTGCGGTGTGATCGGCTGCTGGCCGCGTAGCACGCCGCCCGTCGCGAGCGAGCTATAAGCGTACGTCACGTCGTCGAGCCGGGTGTCGACGCCGCCGAGGGTGAGTGACGGGCCGTACTGGCTCGCGTCACCGAGTTGCGTGATGCCAAACCGCTTGAAGTTGGTCAGCACGTCCGCGTAGCCGATCGAGGCCGCGGTCTTGAAGGCGGGGATATTGAACGAGTTGCCGAGCGCCTGTGCCACGGTGACTACGCCGTGCAGGGCACCGTCACCCGGGTTGGTAGGCGAGAAGTCCTTGCCGGTAGCCGGGTCGAACACCTTGGTTGGCGTATCAAGGATGGTGGTGTCGGGGCTCCAGCCCTGCTGGAAGGCTGTGATGTATGTGAACGGCTTGAGCGATGATCCGGGCGAGTTGAGCGCGGCGATGTTGTTGTTGCGGCCCAGAATATTCTCGCGGAAGTAGTCGCGGCTGCCGACGTACGTGAGCACCTCGCCAGTCTTGGGATCCATGGCAATGAGCGCGCCGTTGTTCCCGTTCACCGTCTTCTCGTGCTCCGCGACCCATTTCTCGACGGTCTCCTCGCCGATCTTTTGGAGGTTTGCGTCGAGCGTCGTAGTGATTTCGAGACCGGCCTCGTAGAGCGCGCGCTCGCCGAAGCGCTGTGCGATCTCGCTAGCGACGGGGCCGAGGACGAAGTGGGGCGCGATGATCCGGAAGCGGGACGAGTGGAACTCGATGACGGTCTCACGTGCTTCATCGGCCTGCGCTTGTGTGATCGCATTGTGGCGGACCATCAGGTCAAGCACCTGCGCCTGGCGCCTCTTCGCGCGCTCTGGGTTTGCGATTGGCTCGTAAGCGGCGGGCGATTGTGGAATTCCGGCCAGCAATGAGGCTTCGGCGAGCGTGAGGCCTTTGGCGTCCTTGCCGAAGTAGCCTTCTGCGGCGGCCTCGATACCGACGTAAACAGAGCCGTAGGATATGGAGTTGAGGTACCACTCGAGAATCTGATCCTTCGAGTAGCGATCAGTGAGTTCCAGCGCGATCACGGTTTCTTTGATCTTGCGGGGAATGGAGCGCTCGTAGCGCTCATGGAGCGGGATATATACGGTTTTTGCGAGTTGTTGCGTGATCGAAGAACCGCCGGAACCTTCAAACATTTCGCCGCTGAAGGGTGTGAGATTCTCAACGATGGCACGCGTGATGCCACGTGTGTTCAGGCCGTTGTTCTTGTAGAACGACTGGTCTTCGGTGGCGATGGTGGCCTCTATCATCCAACGCGATATTTCCGCGAGGGGTACCGGGCGGCGAAGGCCGCCGAGTTCGTCGAGGAACTCGTAGAGCACGACACCGCCCTCAGGGCCATTGCGGTCGTAGATGCGAGCGCCACCGCGCGGCAGTTGCTCGAGCAGTTGCTGAGGCGGGACGACGCCGCGGGCGTACTCGTTGTATTTGCTCAGACCGAACAGCGCGCCTGCACCCGTAATGCTGATGGCGACGGCGGCGATGCTGGCGAGCACCGTACTTACGCCAAAGAACGCCCGCTGCCCGCTGGCACCTGTGCCGGTGCGGTTCGTCAAGTGCCGGCGACGGATGCGCTGCCAGGCGGTCATTGATGGGTGCTTTCGGCTTGTGGCTCGCGGCGGAGCACGAGGAGGTGTGAGAGGCCAAAGCGCCGGAGCGCCTCTGAGTCCTCGGCGCGGTAGCAGGCGGCGCGCAGGAAGCGCGCGAGGAGCGGCAGGCGCGCGGCGATGTTGTCAAAGCCGGGGTAGACGTAGGAGTGGTCGACGATGCTCAAGCCGCTGGCTCCCGCGACGTGTTTGATGCCCCTTTCAGTGTATGCACGTGCATGTGGAACGAGCCGGTTACGGAGGATGTTCGGCAGCCAGTTCACAAACGGAATGTTCCCGAAGACGTAGCGCTTGCCGAGGTAGATGCCATGCGTTTCGAACGGGTAGAGACGGTTGGGTGCGTAAATCACTGCGATACCACCCGGTGCGAGCACGCGTGCGACCTCGCGCATGGTCGCGCGGTCGTCGGTGACGTGTTCGATCACCTCGTTGAGCACGACGACATCGAGAGCGGCAGTTGCAAAGGGGAGCGACTCGCCGACGCCGAGCAGCAGGTCCTCGGCACCGCGTCGGCGGCCCTCGACCAGTCGGTCGCGGGCGACATCCAGTCCGACGGTGCGAGCACCTTCACGGGCGAAGGCGCGACCGTACTCGCCCAGCCCGCAGCCGAGGTCAAGCACGCGGCGACCGGCGAGCGGGATGTAGCGCTCGATGATCGCCAAGCGACGCTCCTGACCGGAGCGCCAGACGAAGGACGGATTGCCCAGCCGGGCAGCTTCAGGTGCCGGTACGGTAATCGGTCTGTCTCCTCGCGGGAGCGGTGGAAGACGTGCACCGCCCAAAGGTATAAGAGCGTATTGGTATGTTGTGGGGCAGCCGCGCTTTATAGTTACGCACACGGGGGCCGGAGGAGCCAATGCCGCTCACCGCGGAGGAAGTCCGTCATATCGCGCGCCTAGCGCGCCTCGGCGTCACCGACGCGGAGGTTGCACGCCTGCGTGAGCAGTTATCCACGATTCTTGAACACTTTGAAGTGCTCAATGCCATTGATACCGATGGCGTGCCCCCTACGACGCAATCCTTCGACCTCGCTAATATTGAACGTGATGATGTCTCGCGGCCGTCCGCTACGCACGCGGATGTGCTGGCGAACGCCCCACGCACGGAAGGCTCGTATATCCGCGTCCGCCGGGTACTGGAATAGGTGACGGCATGAACGGTGTTGCGGACTTCCGCGCGCGTGAACTCCTAGATCTGACGGCGCACGAGCAGGCGGCCGCGCTGCGAGCCGGCGAGGTGACCGCGCGGGGCCTCGCTGAGGCCTCGATTGCGCGGGTGCGGGCTCAAGAGCCGGTGCTCAATGCCTACATCACGCTCATGGACGACGAGGCGCTTGCGATGGCGGACGCCGCCGACGAGCGCTTGCGTGCGGGGAACGCCGCGCCGCTGGCCGGCATCCCCATTGGGGTGAAAGACTTGCTCTCGACGCGAGGCGTGAAGACGACCGCTGCATCTAACATGCTCCGCGACTTCACTCCGATCGTGGATTGCACTGTCGTCACGAAACTACGTGAGGCGGGCGCGGTGTTCATCGGGAAGACTAACCTCGATGAGTTTGCGATGGGTTCGTCCACCGAGCATTCGAAGTTCGGCGTGACGCACAACCCGTGGGATCTTGACCGCGTGCCCGGCGGATCGTCAGGCGGATCAGCGGCGACAGTCGCTGCGGGTGGCGTGCCACTCTCGCTGGGCACAGATACTGGCGGATCGATCCGCCAGCCAGCCGCCTGCTGCGGCATCGTAGGTCTGAAGCCGACCTACGGGCGTGTCAGCCGCTTCGGCGTGATCGCCTTCGCCTCCTCGCTAGAGCAAGTGGGCCCGTTCGCGCGAGATGCTGAGGACGCTGCGTTGCTGTTGAGCGCCATCGCAGGCCTTGATCCTCTGGACTCGACGACTGCGCCAGTGCCGGTGCCGGACTATGCCGCGATGCTCGGGCGCGGCCTCGACGGTCTGCGCGTCGGTGTGCCTCGTGAGTTCTTCGTCGACGGCATGGAGCCGGGCGTGCGCGAGGCGGTGGAGCGGGCGATCGATGTCTTCGCCGCGAACGGCGCGATCATCGACCGTGATGTCTCGCTGCCCTCGGTCGCGGCGGCGCTGCCGGTCTACTACATCATCGCGCCGTCTGAGGCCTCCGCGAACCTCGCGCGCTACGACGGGGTGAAGTACGGCTACCACGCGGACGCCGACACGATGTGGGAAGAGATGGAACTGACGCGCGGACAGGGCTTTGGCGACGAAGTGAAGCGCCGCATCATGCTCGGCACGTACGCGCTCTCCACCGGCTATTACGACGCCTACTATTTGAAAGCGCAGAAGGTGCGCACCGTCATCCGCCGCGAATTCGCGGCGGCCTTTGCATCGCACGACCTGCTGCTCACGCCGACAGCGCCGACGGTCGCTTTTCGCCTGGGTGAGAAGGTCGGTGACCCGGTTGCTATGTATCTGAATGACCTGTGTACGATCCCGGCGAACATCTCAGGCAACCCGGCCGTGAGCATCCCGTGCGGGTTCTCCGAAGGAATGCCGGTTGGCCTCCAGTTGGTCGGCGGGATGTTCGAGGAAGGGACGTTGTTCCGGGCGGCGGATGCCTATGGTGCGGTCGCAGGCTGGAAGGCGCAGCGCCCGCTGATCTACGGGGAGCGTGGGCGATGACAGCCGAGCACATTGCACGCCGAGGGAGCGTCTCGAAGACGGTCGCTGGAATGTCATCCTCGGGCATCCGGCGGTTCTTCGAACTGCTCGACTCCGTGGACGGCGTCATATCGCTGGCGGTTGGCCAGCCCGACTTCGCGACGCCATCGCAGATCACGCGCGCGGGCGCCGATTCGATGCTGGACGGTAATACCGGGTATACGAGCAATTACGGGCTGCTGGAACTGCGCGAACTGCTCAGCCGCCAGTTGGAGCGTATGTACGGCGTCCATTACGCGCCCGAGTGCGAATTGTTGATGACGACCGGCGTCTCTGAGGCGCTCGACCTCGCCGCACGCGCGATCTTCGACCCGGGTGATGAAGTGCTAGTGCCGGAGCCAGGGTACGTTGCATATGAGCCGGTGATCGCGCTGGCCGGCGCGAAGTATGTTGGCGTGCCAACGGACGCCTCGATGCAGTTCATGGTCACTGTCGATGCGCTGCGCGAGCGGCTGACGCCCGCGACCAAGGCGATCCTCATCGGCTATCCGTGTAACCCCACGGGTGCTGTGCTAGACCGTCCGGCGATGGAGGCGATCGCGGCGTTTGCTGAGGAGCACGACCTGATCGTGATCTCCGACGAGTTGTACGACCGCCTTGTGTATGGCGTGCAACACATCTGCTTTACCTCCCTGCCAGGGATGCGCGAACGCACGATCCTGCTGGGCGGCTTCTCGAAGGCATACGCGATGACGGGCTGGCGGCTTGGCTATGCCGCCGCGCCTGCGCCGATTCTTGAAGCGATGATGAAAGTGCACCAGTACGTAATGATGTGTGCGCCAACCGCCGCGCAGTACGCCGCGATTGAGGCGCTCCGCAGTGGTGAGGAAGATGTGCGCGGCATGTTGGCGGAGTACGATCGCCGCCGCCGGCTGGTCTACGAGCGGCTGAGCGGGATGGGCCTGGCGACCGTGGAGCCGAAAGGGGCGTTCTACGTCTTTCCGGATATCCGCTCCAGTGGCATCGAAGACGATGTCCAGTTTGCAGAGCAGTTCCTCATGGAGGAGCGGGTGGCCGTCGTTCCTGGTTCCACATTTGGGGCCAGCGGGAGGGGGTATGTGCGTTTGTGTTACGCCGCCTCGTACGACGACCTGCAGGAAGCGATGGTGCGCCTCGAACGCTTCTTGGGCAGGCATCGGGGCATGCTGGGGAATAGTCTGGGAGCGGCCGTTTAAGCCTCCTACTGTATTTCTGGGGCGAATTCGTAATCGATGGCTCCGGGTGGCGCTGGGACTCGTATAATGCGCCCGGCCTGTGATCGCTGCCGGAGAATGCTGGCGGCGGCGTGCCGGAGGGGCAGACCGAATTTACCGCGAGGATCGCAGCCAGAGTCCGCGGGGCGCGAGTAATGCGTTGCCGCGTGCGGATGGAGGTCTTACATGACGTTGGAAACCTCGGCGTTGATTCCGGGCCTCGAAGGAGTCCCGATCGCGGAATCCTCACTCTCCCAGGTCGACGGGGAAGGCGGT
>SXGR01100412.1_pt1 | contig 10192 bp, 7 predicted proteins | sample 3174711 | NCBI WGS metagenome assembly SXGR01 (sample SAMN11356860, study PRJNA531348) | freshwater metagenome | isolation source: freshwater sample F1-60 | place: China: Fuxian Lake, Yuxi | collected 2017-12-25 | reverse complement strand
GCGCTGGATCGCATCATCAACTTCTTCCCGGATGAACGGCACAAGCAATTATTCCTTGACCTCTCGCTGAACCTGCAGGGATTCGTGTCGCAGCGGCTCATTCCCACCGTAGACGGCAAGCGAGCGGCAGCTATTGAAATATTGCTCGGCACACCCCGCATCTGCGACCTGATCAAACAGGGCAAGGTACTGGAGATCAAGGAAGTGATGGAGAAATCCGAGCAGCAGGGCATGAAGACTTTCGACTCCGCGCTCTATGACTTGTATAAAGCAGGCAGAATCAGCTACGAAGAATGCCTGAAGAACGCCGATTCGAAAAACAATGTGCGTCTGCGTATCCAGCTCTCGGGTGACAAGAAAGTCGATGAAGACATGGACGAAGAAGACAGTCCTTTCGCGCTCGTCGGCAAGGATGACGACAAAAAACGACGCCTGTTCTAGCCCGAGCAATTGAGCCAATGTTGAGTCAGTCAGATTATCTTGCACTCGATGCAACTGCGCTCGCAGAAGGAATTCGTCGCCATCAATTTCGGTGCTCGGATGTGACAGCTGCGGCAATAGAGCGCGCAGAGGCGGTGAATCCGCGCATCAATGCCATAGTTACCCAAAATTATGAGTTGGCTCTCGCGCAGGCTGCTTGCGTTGATGCCACTCCAGAATTGCTGCAGCGAAGTTCTCTCTCTGGGCTGCCCTTCCTCATCAAGGATCTCACCGCGGTGGCAGGTTTGAGACAGACCTCCGGGAGCAGGTTGTTCGAAGGATTCACCGCCACGAACAATGCCGCAATAGTGCAGAAGTACCTCGATGCCGGGCTGATCGTAATGGGCAAGACCAATACCCCGGAGTTCGGACTCACATTGACAACAGAACCAGTCTCCAATGGTATAACACGCAATCCATGGAACCTGGGTTATTCCACTGGTGGCTCGAGTGGTGGTGCAGCGGCTGCGGTCGCGGCCGGGATATTGCCGGTTGCACATGCGACGGACGGCGGCGGTTCAATCCGCATTCCCGCAGCCTGCTGTGGTTTGTTCGGCTTGAAGCCGAGCCGTGGCCTTACCGCCATCGAAGACTCGTTAGCAGATTGCTGGAGTGGCATGAGCGTCGGTCATGTCGTCAGCCAGACAGTACGCGACAGTGCTGCATTTCTGGACCTGATCAAACTCGGCACACCGCTATTATTTTCCAAGCCACCTGCCGCAGCTTCTTTCCAGACAACCGCATTGCAGGCGCCGCGCCAGCTGCGTATCGCTTTGCAAACCACTCATCCATTCGGTGAGTCCATCGATACAGACTGCATCGCAGCAGTGCTGGCAGCGGGAAAATTGTGCTCACTACTAGGCCACTCTGTGGAAAAAATTGGATTGCCATTGGATTACCGTGACTTAGCTCGCGCCATGTCGCGCATGATCAATTTGCATGTGTGGCAAGCGACAGCTCCGCGCCTTGCGGAAAAACAGCTCACAGTGAATTCCGGTGCGCTGGAGCGGTCCACAAGCATAATGGCTGAAAATGGCAGGGCACTGCTTGCCAGTAATTATGTTGAAGCGTGGGACAGCCTGCGGAGAGCTGAGCAGGAAATGGAGCGTTTTCATACCCGCTTTGATGTCATCATTTCTCCTGTGCTGGCCAAAATACCTGCGCGAATTGGCTGGTTGGACATGAACAGTGCTGACATGCATGAATACTCCAACCGTTTCAAAGCCTACAGCGGCTTCACCTCTCTTTATAACGGCACTGGCCAACCCAGCATGTCCGTGCCGCTGTATCGAACTCAAGAGCATATCCCCGTAGGCGTTATGTTTTCGGCAGCCTGGGGTGCCGATGCCCTCTTATTGCAATTGGCAACACAGCTGGAGCAGGCACAGCCGTGGCCCCGCTACTGCTCCATGGATAATTGACGTATCATTCACAGCATTGATTAACGGAGACTTGCTATGAAAACCAGCATGACCACACTTGCCAGCTCGCTGCTATCGACGCTCTGCTGCTCGGCTATTGCCCAAGAGTATCAGGTTCCTCGTACCCATTGGGGTGATCCTGATTTTCAGGGTGTATGGCGTAACAACACCGTGATGCCGTTTGAACGGCCCCGCGAATTGGGCACCAAACAGGCTTATACCGAACAGGAAGCCTATGAATTGGAGCGGGCCGCCCAGCGCGCAGTGGAAGAAGACAACGAACCACTGGACCCGAATCGCCCCGCGCCAGTAGCGGAAGCCCTGCCACCGGTAGGTAACTATGACCTGTTCTGGACCGATCGCGGCATGTTCCTGCCAACCATCAACGGGGAATTTCGCACCTCGGCAATTATCGATCCGCCCAATGGCCGCGTACCCGAGCGCGTTGCCGGCTTTAATGCCCGCATGGAGGAATTGCGTGCCAATCAGCCACACCCGAACGACGGCCCGGAAGGTCGTGGTCTGGGTGAACGCTGCCTGCAAGCTTTCGGTAATGCCTCCGGACCAGTGATGTCTCCGGTCATGTACAACAGTCACATGCAGTTCGTTCAAGCACCCGGCTATGTCACCATTGTGGTGGAAATGGTGAACGATGCCCGCATCATCAAACTCACGGATGAGCGCAGCCCGCAATCTGCTGCTTTGCAAAAATGGATGGGCGATTCCATTGGGCACTGGGAAGGCGACACACTGGTTGTGGAAACCAGTAACTACAATCCCTGGATCACTTATCGTGGCGCTCCTACTGACGGTTTGACTGTGATAGAAAGATTCCGCCGCGAGGGCGAAAACAAGATTATCTATGGCTTCACAGTCGATGACCCAAGCGTGTATTCAGCTCAGTGGAGCGGCGAATACCCCTTGACGAGCATGGATGAGCCGTTGTTTGAGTACGCCTGCCATGAAGGCAATTACGGGTTGATCGGGATTCTTGGTGGCGCGCGTAGATTGGAGGCCCTCGGAGAAGATTACGGCGTGATTGAGATTGATCAGTAATCACTTCAATTAAAATCTTTAAAATATTGTATTAAATCACAATAAAGGGCGATCTGATCGCCATTTATTGCTTCTGGACCGCCCAATTCATCATGCGAATCGAGGCAGAGGATCCCCGCTCCGCCGCCTGGCCATCGCCACTTGGTGGAGGTCGCTTGACGGACTTTGATCGCTAGCCTGAGCGTTTTTACCAGTGTCACCACGCCACGCTTTTTGTCCGCTTATTTTTTACCCACTTAGTTTTTAACAACTTGGTTTTCACTCACCGGGTTTTACCCAACAGAATTTACTTAAAAGTCCTATTCCGATCGCCCTTCTTCGGATTGGCTCCCTGGCCATTGGCACTCCATTCTTTCCCTCCCGATGGTCTTCACGACTAGGAGCAAGCAGAGTATCCACCACAGGACTGATGTGTTCGACGGCAGCTAGCACCGTGAGACCGGGGAGGAAGAGTTTGCGCGTTTGGGTACGGCACGTGAATTCAGGCGTAAACAGCAGGTCGCCAAAAATGACAGGGGTTTATGTGTTCTTGTTCCGCAGGACGCGAAAACCAGGACTATCGTAAAGCCATAAGAGCGCTGCGCCTTTATGTCGCACCGCAGTCACCTGCGCCATGATGGAAATGGCAATTTCGGCCGGGGTCTTGCTCTCAATGGCAAAGCCTATTGGCGCATGTAAGCGGTCAATCTCCTCCTCAGTCAACCCTAGCTCGGGCAACCGCTGACGCCTGTTGGCAGAAGTTCGTTCAGATCCCATTGCGCCGATATAAAACGCGGTGGTCTTGAGCGCTTCCATCAACGCCATATCATCCACTCTGGGATCATGAGCTAGAGCAATAATCCCGCTGTAAGGATTATTGAAGCGTTCCCGCACCACGTCATCCGGCAATCGCGAAGTTACTTCCACCCCATCTACGCGCCAGTTGTCGAGATAGTTCGGGCGCGGGTCGCACAGGGTGACATCGTATTCCAGAGCAAGCGCCATCTCGGCTACAAATTTTGCCACATCCCCTGCCCCCAATAACAACAAGCGATACATGGGACTGAGGCTGTGAGTCATTACATTATCAGTAATAATCACTGCCTGTTCACTGCTTTGCGCCTGTGCAGAAATGTTGCCATTGTTCAGATCAACGACCCTACTGACTTTCTTGTGGTTTTCCAGATCAGTGTTGAGCCGGGCAAACGTATGCCTGGTGGAAACAGTCGGTTCTATGTATTCGAGGAGCACATGCAATTGACCACCACAGGGTAGCTTCAGCCGCGCCTGCTCTTCCGCGGTGACACCGTATTTCACGATGAAGGGTTTGCCATGCTTGTCGCACTCGGCCTTCAGACTGCCGTCGCGCAATTGCTTCAGGAAGTCTTCTTCGATACAACCACCTGAAATGGACCCAACCAGTTCTCCATCGAGAGTGCATGCCATCATGGCGCCGATTGGTCTTGGCGAAGAGCCCCACGTTTTGAGAATCGTACAGAGCCAGACAGATTTCTGACTCTGCAACCAAGCGGCGACATGGGAAATGATTTGTTGCTGACTGCTTTGCATAGGAGCTAATTCATCACACGCTGCGGAGTTTCCACTTGCCAAGTCTGAATACGGCTACTCCTACTATACCAGCGAGCATCTCGGAAACAAACACCGCCCAGAACACGCCGGAAGGACCCATTCCCAGCGTCAATGCCAGCACATAGGCAACTGGCACCTGAACGATCCAATAGCACAGGACGTTGATGTAAGTCGGAGTCATCGTATCACCCGCACCATTGAACGCCTGCAGCACTGCCATGCCGATTCCCCACATCACATAGCCGAAGGCAAAGATATGCAGACACTGCACGGCATACTCCACAACTTCTGGTTCTGAGGTAAAAAACAGCACTATCGGACGTGTGAAAACGAGCAACGCGACGGCGGTGATCCCCATATAAATAGCGTTGTATTTCGCAATATGCCACACCGTGGTCTCTGCACGATCTGGCAAATTTGCACCGAGGTTCTGACCCACCAGCGTCGCTGCAGCATTCCCCAACCCCCAGGCTGGCAACATGCTGAACATCACGATTCGAATCGCGATCGTATAGCCCGCAACTGCAGCACTGCCGAAGTCAGACACAATCTGCATGAGAAAAACCCAGCTTGCAGTAGCAACCAGAAACTGCGCGATGCCCCCAATAGAAATGCGAACCAGCGTCATGATGATGGACAGGCGCAGCATCATATTCGCCAAATGCAATTTGATGCGCCCGCCACCTCCGCAAAGATAGTAAAGACCGTAGAGCACGCCGACACCACGCCCTATATTGGTCGCCACTGCAGCACCCGTAACACCGAGTTCTGGAAACGGACCCAATCCGTAGAGAAAGAGAGGATCCAGCACGATGTTAATCACATTCGCCAGCACCAGGGCGCGCATGGCAATCGTGGCGTCTCCCGCGCCACGGAAAATGGCATTGATCAGAAACAGGAATACAATCGTGAACGAGCCACCGAACATCAGGCGTGTGTAATTGACGCCAGTCGCCACCACATTCTCATTCGCTCCCATTAGCAACAGGATTTCACGCGCATAGATAACGCCCCCAACTCCTACTGCGAGGGAGACGAACAGGCCAGCCCAGATAGCCTGAGCGGCAGATTCGGATGCTGCCTCCGGATTTTTTTCGCCAACGCGGCGGGCAATCAACGCAGTGGTGCCAGCACTGAGACCTATAGCCACGGCGTACAACAACGTGATCGTTGCTTCGGTCAGACCAACCGTTGCCACAGCATCGGTACCGATACCAGCAACAAAGAAAATATCGACGATAGCGAACACGGATTCCATCGCCATTTCCAGAATCATCGGAACAGCGAGCAGGAAAGTGACGCGAGCAATCGATCCTTCGGTGTAACTTATATCGCTTTCACCAGCCAGAGCCTTTTTGAATAGCTCCCAACTGGATTTTAGTTTTTTCAGTGTCATGACAATTCCAATAAGCAGATGAATCTAGAGCAGCACGGCAACCCATGGAGCTTGCGAATACTGGAGTACGAATGGCTGGATAAGGCAGCAGGCGAGCCGCTCTGGATTCGGACCTTTGCAGGGGCGCCTGGAACTGAATTGTGAACTGGGTAATCGGTGATATCGACTACGGAACGAAACTAGAGCAACCTGCGCTCTGCAAATCAGGCCATCTCTCCATTTTGAGTAAAAAGGGACATCGGCTTGTACTCCTGGAATAATTTAAGTGCCCGAATTATAGGGTGGAGGCAACAAGGCGGGCCAGATAATTCTGTTAGCGCGTGTGATCATGCTCACTCGCCCGGTATTTAGATCGACCGGTCCTCAGTTTGCATGGACATCGCGTTGCCGCAATTCATCTACCCTGCTGTGCACCCACGGATCCTTCAGCACGCGTTCAGCTGACTGCGCCGCGGCGCTGCGATCCACCATACGCCGCATGTGTTGTACCCGGTCAGTGCCATTATTGGTATGCACACTGGTATTCGCAGCCAGTTCATCGAGAATATGAGCGGCAAGCGGGTCAGGGATCTCGGTTGTATTCAATGCCGCGGCAATATTACCGGTGTTCTGGTACATAATGCGCACACTGCGTTCCGTACGTGAACGCTGCCGCACGGGATTCAAATTCTCATAATGAACGTTACTTGCCGCTCGCTCATACGCGTCTGCGTCATCGGCTACTCCGTCCCGAGCGCATTTGCGCACTCCGTATTCTTCTTCTAGTTGATTACATTCGTATAACCAGCCTCCGGTGTGTGCTTCTGCATCCAGAACCTGAATAGATTGCTGCACAGAAAGCATTGATGGTGGCGTAATCTGCGAACCGCGATTTTCGCTCGCTTGTTCTATTTGTTCAGCTGCTGGTTGTTGCATTGATAACTCGGTTGATTGTTCTATCGATTGTTCTGGGATCACCACTTCAGAGTCCGCAGCCTCCTCGAATGCAACGAAATCAGACGACTGTTCTGGCGACAAGATATCGACCGGAGCCGTTGCAGGAGGATTTTCTGCAATTACTGGCAACACGGAATCTGTCGACTCTTCCGGAGCTATTACACTGGGTTTCACCGACTGCGGATTGACTGGAATCAGGCTAATGCGCACAGCGTCGAGTTGAGGTGGCCTGACTGATTGATTGGCAGAAAAGAGTAATGCGGCAACAATTGCGCTGTGCAGCAACAAACTGATCGCCACGGGTAGCAGCAACAGCTCTCTTCTATGAGCTTGCGGTGCAGCCTGTTCACTGGTTGTCTCATCCAGCGACTGCATTGAAGATTCGATCATATCCCTGCTTTACGCGCCAGATAATTGGCTGCGCACTGATGACACGAGCACCCTGCTCGTGCGTCTACTTCTGCGACAGTGATATCGAACAAAGGTTCCCTTGCTCAATTCGGTATCCAGCATCCAGAGCCGAGCATGCAGCCAGCTAGCCAAAATTAAGACCTGGCGTCTGCCGCTGTGACTCCAGATTCAGCAGGAATTCCTTGGTTTCCAGACCACCGCCGAAACCGGTGAGCTTGCCGTTACTGCTAATTACCCGATGACAGGGAATGATGATGGGGATGGGATTGAGACCATTGGCTGCGCCAACTGCACGCGAGGCTTTCGGTTTGCCGATATGCAGAGCGAGCTGTCCGTAGCTCCAGGTCTCACCGTAGGGAATTTTTGTCAGCGCTTTCCATACTGTATTCTGGAACTCCGTCCCTTGAGGTTGCAATGGCAGGTCGAAGGCAACTCGTTCACTAGCAAAGTACTCATCAAGCTGCTCCGCTACGTTTCTAAAAGGTGCGGCAGCTTGCTTCCATCCCGCTTCATGTTGCCGCTGCATTTTGCCGCGGGGAAACCCCAGCAACGACAGTCGCTCACCATTGCCGACTAACAACAATTGTCCTATAGGTGCGTGGTGATAGCAGTAATACGTGTGCATAGTGCTTGCTCCTGAGATTGCCATTTAATTTCCCAACCAGAACCCGGTTAGTAGGCTCGGTTATCAATTAAAGTTTTGCATAGCGATATTTGGATAATTTTTTTTATAAAAAAATTCTTGCCTTCTTAGCCCCTTCGATGAAACCGCATTCATTTTGCTGCAAGCTTCAACTTTTGCTGCGTCGCCTGATAATGGCGCCACAGCAATATCACGGCATAGGCGCGCCAGGGTTGCCATACTTCAGCACGCAACCGCAATTGTTTTGCAGTAAGCTCTGTGCCCGGCGGAGCGGCAGCGCGGCGTAGAATTAAATCGGAATATGGAAACGCATTCGGGTCACCGAGTGCTCGCATTGAGATGTAATCAGCTGTCCACTCACCAATGCCTTTGATTTTGCAGATTTCGCCAACAAATTCGGTTGTTTCCGCTGCCGTATGGATAGGTAATCTGCCTTGAGAAACCCCGTCAGCAACAGCGTTGATCGCAGCGATTCTCTGACCCACGATACCCAGATTATCCATTGCAGCACTCGCGAGCGTATTCGCGTCTGGGAATACATGCGTCAATGCAGGATTACCCCAGTGATAAGGCTGACCATAGCGCGCTGCGATTCTGGCCACGAGGGTGGAGGCAGCCTTCACTGTGACCTGCTGGCCGAGTATCGCGCGGACTGCAACCTCGAAACCGTCCCAGCAACCGGGCACGCGCGAACCCGGAAACTGTTGCACGATCACTTTCATTAAGGCATCACGAGCCAGAAATTCATCTATCTGGGCGCTGTCTGCGCGCAGGTCAAATAGCGAGCGCACTCGGTCAATGATGTGATGAAGCAATCGCGAGTCCGGAAAATTGATCTGCACATCCAGCGCATTTGCCTGCTCCAGGAAGCGCACTTCGAAGTCGCCCGTTTTGCTGTCCAATCTTATTGTGCGCGCATAGGAAGTCGGGGTGACATGCTCGACACCGGGGATTGCCCGGTAGTGCAGAAACGCAAGCAAGGCGCACCAGTCAAATGGCGGACGATAATACAGGCGCAGGGTGATACCCGGTCCCGCGCGGTCTTTCCCTAACCCCGTCTTTATCAGCGCTTTTTCTCGCAACTGTTTGGGTGATCGTCCATACATGGCGTTGAATACTGCATTGAAGCGTCGCACGCTGCCGAATCCAGCGGCAAAACAGATATCGACAAGTGGCATTTTCGTTTCGTCCAACAGTTTTTTCGCAAATTGCAGTCGTCGGGTTGACGCCACTTCTACCGGGGACGCCCCGAGGTGCTGTTGGAACAAATGGTTCAGCTGCCGCGGACCGACTGAAATTTGCTGCGCCAGTTCATCCACCGAGCGGTCATCGAGAAACCCTTGGTCGATCAGTTGCAAAGTGCGGGAGACTTTCCAGGACGCACCGCTCCAAGCCGGCGTGCCCGGCGACGATTCCGGTCGACAGCGCAGACAGGGGCGAAACCCTGCAGCCGCTGCAGCAGCTGCAGACTTGTATAAATGCACGTTTTCTTTCTTCGGTACCCGCACCGGGCATACCGGGCGGCAGTAGATACCGGTGGTAAGCACGCCAACGAAGAAGCGCCCATCAAACAGGGCATCGCGGGTTTGCCTTGCGTCTTCATACATATCGGAATCGAGTAACAAAGTGAACGGCCTGATAGAGTAGTTGGACTGGTCGCTATCATAGCTCAGCCTGAAGAAATGACTGGCCGTTTTCGGACTTCATCATCGAAACAGTTAAAGCACCGCATAGAGACAACCTCAGAGGGCTACCTGACCTCGCGCGCCTTCCAAATTAGGTTGCAAGCGTCTGCCGTTACTCTCATCAGTCCAACGCCGCGACGGCGAACCTCCTACCCCAAACCGGTAGGCGGTACTGCACCGTCTCGTGTATATTACCGGGCTGTTTCTGGGCCCACTCCGACAGGCGGACCAAGACGCGACGGCCCGGCCACAGCGCCGACCTGTTACACGTCTCGCTCAGTCCTTCAAGTAATTTCTCACGAATAGAGTTCTAGATGAAAAATAAAGACTTACGAAAGCATTCAAAGATTATGGTTGATGGTATGGAGCAATCTCCAAGCCGATCCATGTTACGCGCAGCCGGCTTTAAGGACGCCGATTTCAAGAAGCCGCAGATCGGCATCGCGTCCACCTGGGCCATGGTGACGCCCTGCAATATGCACATCAACAAGCTCGCCGAGATTGTCAATGCCGGAGCCGACGCTGCCGGGGGCAAGGGCATCATCTACAATACTATTACGATTTCCGATGGCATCTCCATGGGCACCGAGGGCAT
>SXGR01582031.1_pt1 | contig 10193 bp, 9 predicted proteins | sample 3174711 | NCBI WGS metagenome assembly SXGR01 (sample SAMN11356860, study PRJNA531348) | freshwater metagenome | isolation source: freshwater sample F1-60 | place: China: Fuxian Lake, Yuxi | collected 2017-12-25 | reverse complement strand
GTATTCATGGTTTGATGTTCCCCTGATGACTACAACAGATGGAGAGATGATGAGTACTCAGATCACAATGGAGCAGACCCCATTGAACTCACTAGATCGTTGCGACCGATGTGGTGCGCAAGCATATGTTCGTGCCATTTTGTTATCAGGTGGTCAATTACTATTTTGTTCACACCACGCTAAGTCTTACGCTGAAGGACTAAAGCCAGTTGCAGCCGTTATTCAGGATGAAACGCAAAAACTAGCTAAGCAATCTGCAAACTAATTAATCAGCTACAAATCCAGCATCGCGGTGACTGCCATCGCAAAATGGCTTCTCCTTTGAAGCACCACAGCGGCAAAGTGAGAAATCTGTCTTAGTTTCAATTACATTCCCCTCGGCATCAACAAAATCCGCGGTGCCGGTAACTCGAACTGAGCCATTTTTCTTGACCTGAATTTTTACTTTATCACTCATGATTTATCCAATCTTTAATCTAGGTAGTCGCGAAGTACTTGTGAACGGGAAGGATGGCGTAGCTTAGACATAGTCTTTGATTCAATTTGGCGAATACGTTCTCTGGTAACCCCATAAACTTTGCCAATTTCATCTAATGTTTTTGGTTGACCATCAGTTAATCCAAATCGCATTGCCACTACCCCAGCCTCACGTTCAGATAATGTATCCAAAACTGAGTGAAGTTGCTCTTGTAGCAGGGTAAAGGAAACTGCATCTGCTGGCACGATCGCCTCAGAGTCTTCAATCAAATCACCAAACTCAGAGTCACCCTCTTCTCCTAGTGGGGTGTGAAGTGAGATTGGCTCGCGGCCATACTTTTGCACCTCAACAACCTTTTCAGGAGTCATATCTAATTCTTTTGCTAACTCCTCAGGTGTTGGCTCTCTTCCTAAATCTTGCAACATCTGGCGCTGAACTCTGGCTAACTTATTAATAACCTCAACCATATGTACTGGAATACGAATTGTTCGAGCTTGATCTGCCATCGCTCTAGTGATCGCTTGGCGAATCCACCAGGTGGCATAGGTTGAGAACTTGTCACCCTTTGTGTAATCAAACTTCTCAACTGCGCGAATCAAACCTAAGTTACCCTCCTGAATTAGATCAAGGAACAACATTCCTCGTCCGGTGTAACGCTTCGCCAGGGAGACGACTAAACGAAGGTTTGCCTCCAATAGATGGTTTTTATCACGACGGCCATGTAAAACTATTTGCTGCAACTCACGTTTTAACTTCTTATCCATCTTCTTATCTTTTGCAATTCTCTCTTCCGCAAACAAACCGGCCTCCACCGATTGAGCAAGGGATACCTCAAGCTCTGCGTTAAGCAGTGGTACGCGACCAATTAACTTCAAATAATCCTTGACTGGATCTGCAGTTGCACCCGCGGTTAAAACAGTTTGAGGTGGGGCGTCATCCTCTTCAGAGTCTTTAAGTACAAATGAGTTTGTCTCATTTTGTGACTCTTCAGCAACATTGACTACGCGAATCTCAGAGGCGCCATCTTCAGCAGGTGTCTCTTCTTTGTCATCAATTAGATTTTCAAGATCTTCTAACTCAACCTCTTCTAACTCAACCTCTTCCCCATCAATCTTTACCTTCGCAACCTTGCCACCCTTAGTTGCAGCTACTTGCTTAGCTGCAGGGGGTATGAATAGATCTAACTCACTCTTCTTAAGCATTCGATATGGAGATAATCCAAGCTTTCTAAGCTTTTCAACCTGCTTAGGAACAATCTCCTCTAACTCACGGGCGATTAAAACTAAATCTTGATCTGCTTTTTTAACAATTCGGTGAATATTGGTGATACCACGGCTTTCCAGCTCTGCTAACACAGTTTTTTGCTGAATCACCATCTCTTTAACTTTTAATATTTGCCCAACATCTTTAGCATCTAAAACTGACTTTTGTGGAATTTTTATTGGCTTCTTTGCTGCCTTTACCTTTTTTGCAACAACTTTTTTTGCGAAACTCTTTTTTGCAGCAGATTTACTCTTGCGCTTTCCTGCTTTGCCACCTTTTTTGGGCGCACGAGTTACAGCCACAATTCATCCTTTGTTTTTAGGTCTTTAACTTTTTGCGGTTTCTTTAACCGCCTCGACCCTTGGCTATATTATAAATTGTCCACAGCCCTAAATGCACATCCTGATTGGCTAATTTGAGATTTTTTGAGCAATAAGCGCATTTTGGATGATCTGACCCACAGATTCCACCTCAATTAAGAAGCCATCATGACCAAAAGGAGATGAAATGGTGTGCAAAGTAGCTAGCTGCGGGGTTAGCTCCACGATCTCCTGCTGCAATCTAGGTGGGAAGAGTCGATCGGTATCAATCGAGACCACATGAATTGGCACCTGTATTGTGGCAAGGGCTGCTGCTACCCCGCCGCGATCTCGGCCAACATCATGGGAGTTCATCGCCTCAGTTAATGCAATGTAGGTGTTGGCATCAAATCTCTTTGCCAATTTTTGTGCTTGGTGATCAAGGTAGGACTCAACTGCGTATCTACCCGTCTCATCCCCCTGTAACTCTCGACCAAATCTGACATCCATCTCGGACTCAGTTCGATAGGTTAAATGCGCAATTCTTCTAGCAATTCCCATTCCCTCAATTGGACCAACACTTTGTTCATAGTAATCACCATTATTAAAATTTGGATCACTCTTTATCGCCCGAAGTTGAATTGAGGCCGCCCCAATTTGATCCCCCGTTGCAACTGCAGATGAACCAATGGTGCAGATTGCACCGATTAACTCTGGATAGGTAATTGCCCACTCCAAACTGCGCATACCACCTAAGGATGGGCCAACAGCTAATTGATATTTCTTAACACCAATCTTTTTAGTAAAGGCAAGCTCGGCTTGGACCATATCTCTAATTGTGACGACTGGAAATCTTGAGCCCCACCTTTTGCCATCCGGGGCAAGGGAGGATGGACCAGTTGAACCTTGGCAGCCACCAATTACATTTGGACAAACTACAAAGTATTTATCGGTATCAAATGTTAAGCCTGGGCCAACCATCTGCGGCCACCAACCATTGACATCAGCCCAACCAGTTAGAGCGTGGTTTACTAAAATTGCATTATCTGCTGCCGGGTTTAACTCACCCCAACTTTGATAAGCAATTACCACATCAGGTAATACCTCACCCGATTCCAGTGTTAAATCACCAATCTTTAAGAATTGGCGATCACCGGGGTCATGATCTTCCAACCACGCCCCGGTAACTGCTGGATTTACTTGACTCATTTTTTTACTTAGCGGCAGAGAATGCTTTTTCAAGATCGGCTTGAATATCTGTAATATTTTCAATACCAACAGATAAGCGAACCAAACCTGGGGTAACACCTGCGGTTAATTGCTCCTCAGCTGAGAGCTGTGAGTGAGTGGTAGATGCTGGGTGAATTGCCAAGCTTCTAACATCGCCAATATTTGCCACATGTGAGTGCAGATTTAGCGCTTCAATAAACTTCTTACCCGCTTCAATCCCACCTTTAATTTCAAAGGAGAGAACTGAACCACTCCCCTTAGGTGAATACTTACTAGCTAACTTATTCCACTTTGATGATGTCAAAGATGCGTAGTTAACTGATGAGACCTGCGGGTGTTTTTCTAAAAATGCTGCAACCGCTTTGGCATTTTCAACATGGCGCTCAATACGAAGCGATAACGTTTCAAGGCCTTGGGCAAGTAACCAAGCATTAAATGGTGATACGGCAGCGCCAATATCTCGAAGCAGAGTTAATCTAATCTTGAAGATGTAAGAAAGATTTGCCCCAAATGGTGAGCCGACCCCAAGTGCTTGGGCATAAACCAAGCCATGATAGGAAGGATCTGGTTGATTAAAGTTTTTAAACTTCTCTGGATATCTGGCGTAATCAAACTTGCCTGAATCCACAATCGCACCAACCACTGCATTTCCATGGCCAGATAGGAATTTAGTAGCTGAGTGGACTACCACATCAGCTCCCCACTCAATTGGCCTAATCAAGTATGGTGTGGCCACAGTGTTATCAACAATTAATGGCACATTATTTTCATGAGCGATCTTTGCCACCGTTTCAATATCCAATAAATCATTTTTTGGATTAGCAATCGTCTCACCAAAAAAGGCCTTGGTATTTGGCTTTACCGCTTTGCGCCAGCTCGCTGGATCATCTGGATTTTCCACAAAGGAAACCTCAATACCAAACTTTGGCAGGGTGTAGTGGAAGAGATTGTATGTACCGCCATAAAGGGAGGGGGAAGAGACAATGTGATCTCCCGCCTCTGCCACATTTAAAATTGCAAAGGTAGTAGCAGCAGAGCCGGAAGCCAAAAGAAGTGCTGCCACCCCGCCCTCTAATGCAGCAATTCTTTGTTCAACCGTATCCTGAGTTGGATTCATGATTCGGGTGTAGATATTTCCAAGCTCAGCTAAACCAAAAAGGTCAGCTGCATGTTTGGTATCACGGAATTGATATGCAGTTGTTTGATACAACGGCAGTGCGCGAGCGCCGGTAGTTGGATCTGCAACTTGACCAGCATGTATTTGTTGAGTTTCAAATGAGTATGACAAAGCAACCTCCTATTTAAAGGGGGTGAAAAAAATAATTAGGGCTTTACCCTTAATCTTTTTATCGACCCACACTTGCCGATGGCACCTTGCTATCGACCTGGTCTTCACCCGGAGCACCCCACCGTGGTGGAGGGTTGCCGCTTAGTTAGCCGGGGCTATGAACTAAGACTCATGACCTATGGAGAAAAATACTAGAGATTGTGCGCCTTGGCAACCGCCTCATACATAATCTTTCCCTCATGCACATTTAATCCCTTAGCCAAGTTGGCATCATCGGCGAGCGCCCTCTGCCAACCCTTATTTGCTAGCGCTAAGCCATATTTAATTGTGGCATTAGCAAGTGCGTAGGTTGAGGTGGCAGGAACTGCCCCTGGCATATTTGCCACACAGTAAAAGATCGCATCATGGACCTTATAGGTGGGATTTTGATGGGTAGTTGGCTTGGAATCTTCAAAACAGCCACCTTGATCAATGGCAACATCTACTAATACTGAGCCTGGTCGCATTTTGCTCACCAAATCATTGCTGACTAACTTAGGAGCTTTAGCACCATGGACTAATACTGCGCCAATCACTAAATCAGCTTGGGTTACCTCTTTTTCAATCTCATAACCACTTGAGGCTAGAGTCTTAACATTGCCGGCAAAGATCTGATCAATCTGTGCTAATCGCTTTAAATCCAAATCCATAATAGTTACATCAGCTCTCATGCCATGAGCAATAGTTGCCGCAGCAACTCCTACAACACCGCCGCCAATTACTACCACCCTGCCAGGTCTTACCCCTGGCACACCACCTAGTAGTACACCTCTGCCACCCTTACTTGCCTCAAGTGCGGCCGCGCCAACTTGAATACTCATTCGCCCCGCCACCTCACTCATCGGAGCTAATAGTGGAAGTGCGCCATCTACTTCAACAGTTTCATATGCAATTGCGGTGCAACCAGAATCCATAATCGCTTGGGTACAAGCTTTATTAGCTGCTAAGTGCAGATAGGTATAAAGGATTTGTCCTTTGCGCATTCTCTTATACTCGGCCTCAATTGGCTCTTTTACCTTTTGAATTAAATCAGCTTTTTGCCAGACCTCATCAGCTTTATCAATAATGGTGGCACCAGCTTTGATGTAATCATAATCTGAAATACCAGAGCCAGCCCCAGCTGATCTTTCGACAATTACCTGATGTCCAGCACTTACATATGCATGCACACCAGCGGGGGTAGCAGAGACTCGAAACTCATTATTTTTAATCTCTTTTGGAATACCAATAATCACTTAGCTACCCGATCTACTAAACCACCTTGTTTAGTAATTAAATACTACCCCCAAAAAGAGATGCACAAATCTTTGGATGAAGCTGGGTGCGCATTGCGGCAAATGATTGTGCTGGCCAACCTGAGAAAAATACCCGCCGCAGCAGTACTGCAAGTGGGTAGGAGATCTGATCTGCAAATGCATTATCTAATGCCTTATGCGCCAAATCACTCTCACCTGATTCATAGGCACAAGCAGCAAAGATGCAGGCAACAGGTGCGATGTAACCCTTTGGGGCGCTACTCATTAACCAGTACCAAAGATTAAATTGCTGATCAATATTTTCATCCGTCACCAACCCCATTGCATAATCTCGCACCTGCAAATCCTTAAGTCGAACCAATACAAATGCGATTAACTCAAGATCATCCTCATGTTTGGTGAGTGCAAAATTTGCCACTAACTGATTAACTGCAATTGCTCCCAATCGCTGCTGCTTTAATACATCATCACCATCATAATTAATCTCATTTAACTTACTTAATTGATCATCTAGTAATAGGTCATTTGTCATGGCTTAAGAGTGGCAAGAGCAAGGAGTTAATTTCTCAACCTATTTGAAAACTGTGGATAGCAGCTGATCTACTTAGTAAATCTTCCCACTGCATTAACAACTGAGATATCCCTAGTAATACTTTGAGTAATTCCATTGCCACTAATTGGCGTAGTTACCCCATTAACTGTGAATGTGCCACGCCAGCTTATTTTTAAATTAACTTGGTAATCTCCATTTGATCGATAGGTATTGGTGATTTGGCCAAGTGGAAAACTTGCCCCTTGATTTGTAGTCGTGATTACCTTGCCATCACCAAAGCTCCAGGTGAAGGTGGAATAGAGATTTACATAAACAATTAGATCAAGGATTGGCACAACTGCTGAAAATCGTTGTGGTGTTTGGGTCCAAAAGTAAACTGGCAGATTAACTAGCGCATCATTTTCGGGCTGAAAATTAATATCACCTACTGGCAATAACTTGATCAATCGATCAGATAAGGAGGTGGTGGAAACCTTCTTCACAGGCGCAGCCTTTGGTTTTGCCTTGACGGGTGAGAGCTTTTTTGGTGGCACACTTTTAACTATCGGCTTTGGCACACTCTGCTTACTTACAACCGGCTTTGGTTTAACAACCGCTCTCTTACTTGGCGCAGGAGTTGGTTTTGCCCCATTTTTTGAGGCGGTAATAATTAATTGATTATTTTCAGTAAAGACATCTACGCAGGTTTTATCAAAGCAATCTTGATTGGCCCATGCAGATTGAATTGGCAAAAGCAGGCAAATAGGAAGTACTACTTGATATCGCTTAATAACCACTCTCCTCCTACTGGCTTAACGGTGAAGGTATTTTTAATGATCGAGGCACTCCATAAGGTGGATCGCTTACTTGCTCGATCTACCTTTCTAATATCACTTCGATTAATCACTACTACAAAACTTTTTTGATTAACCCCATCCTTGGAAAGCTCAATACTTTTTAATTGATAGCTACCCCCCACAAGGGATGCGGTTTTAAATAACCGAGCCAGTCGATCTGCAATCGCCAAACAATCACAGCTACTAATTGCAGTTGATCTTAAGTATAAAAACTCACCAGTTAATGCCAGATTTAAACCATCAACATAATTAATTATTGGCGCCAAAGCAGCTGGCTCAACATTTGGCAGATACGCCTTATCTGTTTGGTCACTCGGGGCATACCCTTCACTAGCAGGAGGCACTCCAGTTGGTGCAAGTGCTCCTTGGGCTCTGGCGCAGCCAGTTAATAGGAGCGGCAATAAGAGGATCAAAAGAAATTTTTTAAAACTTAACATAGGGATAATCTAGGTATTTTCACCAATAATCTGCTTGAAAAAAGTTAAGGCTGTGAATTGTTTAATTGTGTGTAAAACTTCACCTATGGCACACCGTGATGGGGATGGTTGGATTGAGTGTGATTGTGGTGGCAAACATTGGGGTTTACATGGCGCAGCAGGATTACTTTTAGTTAGAGATAAAACAATATTGATGCAACACCGTGCACCCTGGGTACACAATGGTGACACCTGGGGTATTCCAGGTGGTGCACGAGACTCTCATGAGAGCCCAGTTGAAGCGGCAATTAGAGAGGCGCATGAGGAGGTTGGCATATCTGCAAATCAATTAACTGCTGGTGAAATCTTTACCGATGATCATGGTGTGTGGGCTTATCACACTGTAATTGCCAGGGCACATCCTGAGTTAATTGCCCATGAGGCAAATGATGAATCCAAAGAAATTGCTTGGGTTGAGATTGATCAGGTAGCAGATAGAAATTTACATCCAAGCTTTGCCAATACCTGGCCGCAATTACTAGTTAAGTTAAAGGCTTAATTACCTAAGTACTGCGCATCTAATCTGCGAAGTGCCTCTTTAATTACTGCACCATCACTGCTTCGCCAAAAAGGTGGCATTGAGTTTAAAAGAATGGAGCCATATCTTTTATTAACAATTCGAGAATCTAATATTGCAACAACCCCTCGATCATCTAATGATCTAATTAATCGCCCAGTTCCCTGCGCAAGTAAAAGGGCCGCTCTAGGAAGTGATATCTGCATAAAGCCTGAGCCTCCTGCCGCATCTGCCTCAGCAGCCCTTGCTGAAAGTACAGGTTCATCAGGACGAGGAAATGGAATTCGATCAATTACTACCAATGTGCAGGCCGGCCCTGGCACATCAATTCCCTGCCACAGCGAGATTGTGCCAAGCAAAATAGATTTCTCATCCTTTGCAAACTTATCTACTAGTGGCCCAACTGAATCTCCCCGGCGTTGAGTAATTATTGGCAGCTTTAACTCCGATAAGACATCTCGCAGATGTTCATCAGCAGCCTCTACGCCACGCCAAGATGAAAACAATGCAAGGGTGCGACCACCTGCTGCTTGAATTAACTCACCTAACTCAGTTAGCACCTGCTTTGATGGACCATCCCGACCTGGCTCTGGTAAATCCTTTGGTAGATAAAGCATTCCCTGATTAGCAAAATCAAAGGGTGAGCCAACATCTAGGATCTGCAGATTTGCTGGATCCATTCCCCCTTTTTCATCATCCTCATCCTCATCATCGCCTTCATCCTCATTTTTTCCACCAATTACAAAACCAATATTTCTTGCAATTGCATCAAATGATTTACCAACAGTTAAGGTCGCACTAGTTGCAATTACTGGGGTTTGGGTTAATAAATTTCCTCGTAACACATCAGATACTGCCAATGGCGCTAGGTACAAAGTTGAATATGTTGGCTCAAACCAAAGCACATGTGTGTGTCCTGGTTTTAGTAACTTAGTTGCAGTCTGACTTATCTCATTTAACGCACCCTTTACTCGGGCTCGCTCTGCCATTGTATTTGGATCAATAATCTCACTATCTGCAGCTATCAATGCGGTAACAGCTGCTACCCCCTCCTTCACATCACGAAGTGGTGCTTCAAGGGTTGCCGGTAATTTATCTAATCTTCCTGCCTTTGTTGGATCAGCTTTTAAATCATCGCCATACTCACCAAGTGCTTTAGAAAATTTCTCACTTGCTTTAAAGAGGGCATCTCCTGCTTTTCCTGGCATATGTTTTCTTGCCATATTGGCAGCACGCAAGACTCTAGCTGCTGTTATCTCTTCGGTGACCGCCTGTGTTGTGCGATCCATAAACTCATGTGCCTCATCTAAAACAATTGCATCTCGCTCAGGCAAAATTGGATGAGAATCAACAATCTCAATTGCTAGCAAGGTGTGGTTGGTAACCACAATATCTGCTGTTTGTGCCTTAGCTTTTGCCAGGGCAGCAAAACATTTAGATCCTGATGGACACTCATCTGCTCCCATGCACTCTCGTCCTGAAACTGAGTTTGCAGACCAAACCCTTCGATCAACCTCTGGCGCATCATCTCGATCTCCAGTAGCACCAGGTGATTGCGCCCAAGCTCTTAATCTTTTGGCATCTGCCTCTAATACTGAAACCTCAAGTACTGCTTGGGCCTCAGGATCATTTGGCGCGTTATTCATTTTCTGCAAACAGATGTAATTACCAACTCCTTTATATATTGCAAATGAGATATCTCGATTTAACTCTTTATCTAAGGCCGCCTTTATCTTCGGCAGATCTCGCTCTACTAACTGCCGCTGCAATGCCAAGGTGGCAGTTGCTACCAATACTTTTTTGCCATGGACAAGAGCTGGTACTAAGTAGGCGAGAGATTTTCCGGTGCCAGTTCCAGCTTGAACTAACAGGTGATGGCGATCAGATAAGGCATTTGCAACCGCCTCTGCCATCTCAATCTGGCCAACACGAGGTGAGCCACCAATTGCGGTAACTGC
>SXGR01149740.1_pt1 | contig 10195 bp, 7 predicted proteins | sample 3174711 | NCBI WGS metagenome assembly SXGR01 (sample SAMN11356860, study PRJNA531348) | freshwater metagenome | isolation source: freshwater sample F1-60 | place: China: Fuxian Lake, Yuxi | collected 2017-12-25 | reverse complement strand
CCGAGCGGCGTGTCGTTGATCTCGAAGTTGTACCAGAAGTCTTCCTGAGGTTTTAAGCGGATTCCGATGGTGTTCGATGCGCTACCCGCCAGAGGGTTGCCGAAAAAGAATACCTCGTCATTGTTGGGTTTACTGCCGAAATAATATCGGCCCGTATAATATACCTCGCTATGCATCCCGGAGAAGCCTTCGACCACATCATTGACGTTGGAGATGGTATCGTTCAGAAGGTCGATCGTGGCTTTATCGTTGACCAATGCGCCGATCGTCCCCTCACCCCGATCGATCTTGCCCGTGATCGACTTGATGTCGTCGACGGTTGAATTGAGGTTGTCCGTCGCATCCTTCAACTTGTCCATTTCGTCGCCGACATCTCCCTGGGTGTCCTTGGCGAACACCTCCAGAGTGGACGATAACCGACGAATGGAATCCACAATCGCGGAAATATCGTGCCGATTTTGCTCGGCCATCAGGCGGAGTTCAGCGGACAGCGCCTCCACATTTCCAAGGGTTGCTTCAACATTTTCGCGATTCTCGTCCCGTTCCGCCATGGTGCGCATCACCTTGGTGATCGCTTGCAGATCTTCGGTGATCGAGTCCACCTGGCGGGTGATCTTTTCGAAATCGGCGGGTTCATTTTTCAATTCGATGCGATCGCCGTCCTTAAACAGCCGTGCATCGTCACCCAAATCGATGCCGATGTACCGATCACCGATGATGCCCGAGGATCGGATTTGGGCGAAACTGTTGACCGGAAGCTTATATTCATCCTTGATTTTGAGGACCAACTCCGCGCGGTCGCCCTGTACGACCGTGGAATCGACCGAACCGATCGGCACGCCGGCCAACTTGATCGGCGTTCCAAGGTAGAGACCATCCGCTGAGGGCACCGAAAGCGAAAGGGTGTAGACGGATGCGCCTTGAAAGACGCCGTCCACACTCCAAATTCCGCCGCCGACGACAATCCCTCCCGTAATCAGGACGAACAGGCCTACTTTGAATTCCGTCGACAACGCCATGGTTCGCCTACACCTTCATCGGTCCGTCGAGAGAACCTGTCAGGAACTGATGAACCAACGGGTCCTTGCTGTTCTTGAAGTACTCTGGCGTCCCTTCGTGGGCCACCACGCCGTCCACGAGCATCGCGATCTTGTCGGCAATCCCCAACACCGCATGCATGTCGTGCGAAATCACCACCGACGTGATGCCGGGGCGACTTTCTTGGGTATCGACAATCAACTTGTCCATGGCCGCCGTCAAAATCGGGTCCAAACCCGTGGTCGGCTCATCGTACAACACAAATTCTGGATCGCGAACCAGCGCCCGCGCCAAACCCGCGCGTTTTCGCATACCGCCCGACAACTGCGATGGAAGCTTGAGTTCCGCGCCAGCCAAACCCACCTGCGCCAACAATCCCCGCACTTTTGCGACCACCTCCCGATCTCTGAGGCGCGAATGTTCCCGCAGCGGAAAGGCGACATTGTCCAACACATTCATGGAATCGAACAGCGCCGCGTCCTGAAACACGACCCCAAACCGGTTGCGCACGGTGCGCAGATCGCGGTCCCGCATGGTGGCCAGATTGTCGTTTCCAACCCAGATTTCGCCTTTATCAGGTCGCAACAATCCCATCACGTGTTTGATGGTGACCGACTTTCCGGTACCGGATCGGCCGATAATGACGGTGATCTTGCCCCGCGGAATCGCCAAATTCAGCCCACGAAGGACATGCTGCGTTCCAAACGACTTGTGCACATTGACGTAGGAGATGGAGGCCGGTTCGCCGGTCACCGGGTCGATCCGCTCACTCATGGCAGGATGTACCTGGCGATAAAGTAGTTTGACACCAGAATCATCACCGACGACACCACCACGCTGGAGGTGGTGGATTTGCCCACGCCGACGGCCCCACCCTTGGTGTAAAACCCCTTATAGCAGGCGACAACGCCGATGATCAGGCCGAACACTGCGGCCTTGAACAGCCCGCCCCAGATGTCGTCCCAATCGACCCAGTCGTCCAATCGAATCATAAAGTCAGGATACGACATTCGAAGGGTATAAATCGCGACGACGTACGACCCAAAAATCCCGATCAGATCAAAAACTGCCGTCAACAACGGAGCTGCGAGCGTGGCTGCAATGATCCGGGGTTTGACTAAGTAATTGATGGGATCGATCGCCATGGCATCCAGCGCATCGATCTGCTCTGAAACGCGCATCGCACCAATCTCCGCGGCCATCGCCGAACCTGCGCGCCCTGCAACCAAAAGCCCGGTCAACGTCGGCGCCAACTCCCGCGTCAACGCCACCCCCACCGTACCGCCCACCAATCCTTGGGCTCCAAACAGCTGAAACGCCTTGAATGACTGGAGGGTAAACACGCCGCCGGTGAAAAAGCTGGTCAGGATGATGATCGGCAGGCTTTGTACGCCGATAAACTCAAGTTGTGCGATGGTGTGCCGGATTCGAATCGGAGGAATGAACAGATTGAGCAGACCGCGGCCGCCAATGTGGGTGACCCGTCCAAGCTCCTCCATCGGCTCGACAAACATCCTGCCGATCGCTTCAATGGCGCGGACGATCATCGACGATCCTCGGGGTGACTTGCATCGCGACCCACGCCGTGCCTCACTGAAAGAGTCTGCGGAGCATAGCCCGCGATTGCACATCCGTCGCATGGGAGGAGGTCATGGCGCGAGCCCTGGTGGCGGGTGCCGCAGGTTTTGTAGGTTCACACTTGGTAGATCGGTTGATCGCCGACGGCCATACCGTGGTTGGAGTCGACAACTTCATCACCGGCGATCGGCGCACCCTCGATCATCTGCAGGCGGAGCCGCGGTTCCATTGTGTAGAATCGGATGTTTCTCGCGATCTTCCCGTGGATGGGCGCGTCGACCGGGTGTACCATCTGGCGTCCCCCGCGTCCACGATCGACTACCTCAAACTTCCCTTTGAAACGCTCTATGCTGGCAGCGACGCCACACGAATCTTGCTGGAGCGAGCCCGGGTCGACGGCGCCCGGTTCCTGATGGCGTCGACCTCGGAAGTGTATGGAGATCCCGCCATTCACCCACAAGTGGAATCCTACTGGGGCAACGTCAACCCAATCGGTCCGCGCAGCGTCTACGACGAAGCCAAGCGGTACGCCGAAGCGATCACCATGGCATACCACCGTTACCACGGGGTTCCAACGCGGATTGCTCGCATTTTCAACACCTACGGGCCCAGAATGCGGTTGAACGACGGTCGCGTGATTCCCGCATTCGGAGCCCAGGTTCTCCGGGGCGAACCCATCACCGTATTTGGCGACGGATCACAGACCCGAAGCTACTGCTATGTGTCGGACCTCGTGGAAGGCCTATACCGACTGATGGAATCCGGCCTGACCCTCCCCTGCAACCTCGGCAATCCCACCGAAAAAACGGTGTTAGAACTTGCGAATTACCTGCGGTCCGCTGCCGGTTCAGACCAACCGATCGAATTTCGACCTCTGCCGGAGGACGATCCCAAACAGCGGCGACCGGACATTTCCCGGGCCAAGGCCGAGCTCGACTGGGAGCCAAAAGTGGGTTTTGATACGGGCATCGCAGCGACCATGGCATACTTTCGCGAGGCCTTGGCGCGTTGAACGGATGGTAAAGTAGTTTACTGCTTGAACGCCGCGACAAACAACGACATTCGCTGAATCCATAGGTAGTAAGATGAAACTTTTGCGAAGCGTCCGCACCCCGTGGTTCGCATCGTGGAACGAATGAACGACTCCCGTGTCCTGATGCCCGGACGATTCAAACCGGGAGGACGCATGCGACGGTTGGTTTGGTATTTACTCTGTTTTGGCGGAGCCGCATCCGCAGCCGATTCCACCGAGGAGGCTTCGATCGCCTTGCAGGCGCCCGAAGGCGGCTTCCTTCGTGGGGACGACTTGCGGGTGCTGCTCGTCAACCGCGGAAGCGAGGATTGGACTTACCATTTTCAAGGCGCCTCCAATGGATGTGGGCGGTGGTACACCCTCACCCTGGAGGACGCCTCCGGAGACACTTGGAGCCCCCGCAGCCCGAAGGCGCTGTGCACGATGGCAATCGTTCGCCCGTTCGATGTGGTCTTGCACCCAAGCCTTTCAGAACAGATCACCGTCGACAATGCGCTGTCGCGCAAGTGGTTTCGCGCCAACCGCCCCAATGCAAAGGGCGCCGCGCTGTCGCCGGGAACCTACACGCTCCATTTGGCTGTAGGGCCGCAACACTTCACGATCCCCGTGGAGATCCCGGGTTCGTAGCCTGGGCTCGGGGGGGTCACAGCCGGAACTGAACCCCGCCGGTGACGCCGACCGTTCCTTCGGTTCCCCGCGGCGCTTCCGGCGCATCGGGCGGCGGATCCCCGGCTTGCGCTGCGTCGGCCCGAATCCCAAAATGTCGTGTATAGGCACCATCAAAGCAGATACCGACGATGGGCGATGGATCAAAACAGATTCCACCGCCACCCAGGGCGCCAGGGACAAAACCAAACGGGGGCTCCGGATAATCGACATCCACGGGATCCACAATTTGGTAGCCGTCGAAAATCCGCAGGTCGGCGCCCACGTACAAGTAGGGTTTTACCGCACCGAGAGGCACAATCGTGAATCGCACCTGAGGTTGCGCGTACATCTGCACCGCTGCCACCACATCCGTCGACGGATCGCTGGCTTCGGACCCACTGTAATAAGCGGTGGTCAACGTTCGTTGGCCGTATTGGACGCCGATCACGGTACCCACGTCCAGAAAGGTCACCGGGGCATAGCCAACGTAAACACCGCCTCGAACGCGGAGATTTTTCTTGGGCCCTTCTTGGAACCAATCACCCGTCTGCGTCCAGGTGTCGCCGTCCGTCGCGCCATACGCACGAACATCGGCCGCCCGATCGACGTCACCCAGCCCGATGCCGCCGCGAACCTCGATGATCAACCGACCCGCGTGCGGCGAATTCCGGAAGAACCACTTTCGCGGCGGGAGTTTCGTCTTGTTGAAGCTCTTTTTTGCGCCCAGCAGGTGCCGAGGCTGCAGGCCCGCCTCCTCCAAGCGCTTTTCGAAATCGGACTTTGCTGCCAGTGGATCCAGAGCCGGCTCCGACGGCGGGTCCTCGATCGGCGGCCCCACCGGGTCTTTTCGCTCGCCGACCGGATCTCCTTCCGGTGGAACGAGCGGAGGAACCGGATCTTTCTCGGGAGGCGGCACTTTCGGGGCTTTCGATTCGGTGACGATCCCTTGCGCCGACGCCAGCTCTTCCGGGGAGATCGGCCCTAAGGATTCGGTGTATGACTCAGCCGCGGTCACCATCCTCGAAACCGCATCCTGCTCCTGCCCAGGAACAACCAGAAGTTTCCCCTTCTCCATGGAGTTGCCGCTCGCGCGATCCACCACGGAGTATTCGGCGGTGATGATGCCCTCGGTTCGCACCACTCGAACCACCAACGCAAACCGTGCGGGCAATTTCCTCAATTCGTTGACCGGGCATGCTTCCACATCGGCGCACGCGATCAACGGCCCAACGATCGGCTCTACCATGTCACCGGTGAGAACCACGTTTCCAGCGCTTTCCAGCGCCTCGATCACGCGCTCCTGAAGCATGAACGCCAGCGAGAACTCGCTCGTCGTGCCCGGCGTAAACTCGGGTACCAATATGACTTCTTGAAGGTCCACTACAATAGGTGTATCTACACCTACGGGTTCCTCCGCGAACGCCAGCCCCGACCAAAGACAGCCCAACAAAATCAGGTTTCGCATGGAACCGCAGTTTACCGCAGCCTCCCGCGCCCGACAAGGGAATTCCACAGCGACGCGTGGTCCAGACAACAAGGGAAATCCTGGGCCGCTTGACCACCGGAGGCCGATCCAATAAGATGGACCCGCGCGCCGAGATAGCTCAGTGGCAGAGCAGCTGATTCGTAATCAGCAGGTCGTGGGTTCAATCCCCATTCTCGGCTCCACTTAGAACACCGGCTTTGGCGAAATGCGCAAAAGCGACGGAATGTCCTCCTCGCCTTTGGCGTTAGCGCTCCAAACGGTTAGGCGATCCAGTGACTTCGTTCCAGCGAACGGGGCATTCGGTTCACCTCGGCGATCATCGGAGGCTCACGATGTGGAAACCCGTGGTTCTGGTGTGTTTGTTGTTTCCAAGCGTCTGCCTTGCGGGGGAATCGGACACGCTTCGGGCGCTGGAAGCCCAGACTCGTGCGCTTGGTGCGCTCGCGTCCCAGGAGTTGCAGAAACCCGCGGGCCATGCGGTCGACGCGCTTAGCGGGACGCCTCCGCGAGTCCACCACGCGGTGCAGGTCTACCCCGAAGACGCCCGGCCTTCCCTGTCGCCTGCACCCCCGAAGGTTCCGTTATCCAAGTTGGATCTGCGGCTTCCGATCGACCACCCCAACGTCGATCTGCTGGTCGGCGGTCCGTCTCGTTGGAAATGCCCCGGCGCGGGAAATACCAAGGTTCTGCTGTACCAAAATCAAGAACTGATCGGCGCCGCATATGGGTCTTTGAATGCACCGATTTCATTTCGCGCCCCGCCCGGTGAGTACCAGGTGGGCATTGTGCAGCTTTCCACCTCGTGTGATTCGGTGCGATCCGAATACGCGTGGGACACGCTTCAGATTTCCGACGTTGCGCAGGGCTATTCGCTAGATCTAGTGGACGATCTCCCCTAGCACCCGCCGCGCGACCTCCGCCCTCACCCGCAAATGAATGCGCCATTGCCGAAGACGCGATGGAACCCCGAGTCGCGGCGACACCAAGAAACCTGGCCGCCACGGTAGCAAACGCGCTTGCCGCCCAACTCGAGCGTTAACCTCCGGCCCTCCGCGCTCCAGGCAGAAACGAAGCACCGCCCAGGACAACTCGGCGTGCTCGGCCTCCTCGACGGCGATCGTCGGCCAAAACTTGCCCGGCACCCCCAAAGCCGCGATTCGGGCCCCGGAGGTTTCATTGAGGCAGCCGTCTTCGAGGGTTTCAGCGGCGATTTGCGCCAACGACGGTACCGGGCGGTGCGGCAAACGGATGGGCACGGGAGGGTCAAAGCCTCCCTCTTCGGCCGCTTTCCGCGCATGCTCTGCTTCTTCTGCGGCGGCGCACCGAATTCGGTTCAACAGCGTTTCTGGAGCTCCATGCGCCATCAATTCGCGTTCCAACTGCGCAAACGCCGTCACCGAATTGGCCTCGGCCTCAGCGATCGCCCGCCACCCCTGCCCGAACAATGGAACTTGACGGCCCTCTTTGTCGCGTACGGGCCGACCGTAGGTCACACCCGAATACCCCCAATGTGTCCACCGAAGCGCCAATACCACCGCAAATAAGCCCACGACGCCCAGTGCTTTCAATGGCAGGCCGATCACGGGGATCGAGGCCCCCCAGTTCACCACCCCAGACGCCCACTGTGAGCGTTGGAAGTACAGTATCACCGCGGCAAGGACGAAAACGAACACAGCCGCCACACTTACGGCCCCGTCCACCAACAGCACCAACCGAGCAAGATGGTAGGTTAAAGCACCCTTCATGTCGTATTCGTACTCGGAGGTCCGCCAGGCCAGGGTGAACAAAAAGGTGCTCGCGAATGTGAGCACCACGGATATCGCTGTCAGTAAGCCAGAAAATAAGAACAGCCCCTGCAGCGGTCGACTCTCGGACTCCATGGTGGTCGCTCCTCCCTGCAGCATCCCATGGTTCTTCCGTTGGTTCAACTCGATTCGCCGTACGCGAGAAACCCTTGACATGTCAAGGGTTTCCGTGCGGGCGTCTTTCGGATCCGGTCTAGGGGTTCCAATCCGGACCGAGATTTCCGATAAACTGATTGGTCGACAGCGACGGGATGATCGATGTGCAACCTACATAGCAGGAGATTGCAGCACCACCGGAATTGGCGATCACATTGTGTTCGATGACCGCGCTGTCGGTGTTGCCGAGCCAAATGGCCGCAATCCACGAACCGGAGTCTCGGATTTCGGAGTCGGTGATAGAACCCCCGTTCTGGGTGAAATAGCCGATCCCGCCCCAATACCCCGCCGTAGCCTCCAGGCCCTGCAAACGGCTGCCCGCGATTTCCAATCGGCCGCCTGGAGCACCATTTCCAACCGTCAGCAGTGCATTTTGCCCCAGCAACACGTCGTTGTCGAGAATCGAAATGACGGGATTCTGCGATCGTCCGGGATTAATCGACAGGCCGTTCTTGAGATAGATCGGCACATCGAGGACCGGAAACTCGACCGATCGGTCGGCGGTCGGGTTCCACACCATCAGGTAGTTGTCCCCATTGCCTGCCAACACATTGTCCTCGGAGACCCCCCGCAACTCGGGCGCATCGGACACCAAGAACGGCATGCCGTCGTTGCCGGTGATGGTGTTCCCCGAAAAGTCGTTGACCGGGCCCCAATGATATGCCGCATAATCGCCGGTGGTACCGGACACTTCGTTATCGGTGAACGTCAGCACGCCTGCGGAACCCAGATACCCGATCGGACCGGTGTCTCGAATCGTGCAAGCGTTCACGCTGACCGTGGCTCCACTCGTGGCGATGCCGAAGTTGTCGATGTCCTCCAACAGGCAACCGTCGACCACATTGTTCGGTTGACCGCCAGGAAGTCGAGGAGTGATCAACAGGCCGTCGACCGAATGAGCGATGGTGAGATCCTCGAACGTCAGCCCTTCGTCGGAATACCACCGGTTTATATTTGAATATTCAACGGCGAGGCCTTTGACGTGCGTCGCGCTGGTCATGTGCATCGCATGGAACCCCTCAGTGTCGCCGGGCTGGGGGTTCTCCAGCGAGCTGGTGAGCGTCACCCCTTTCACGTCGCCGTTCACCACAATGTCGCCCGTCTCATTTTCGTCGCACACCCAGCCCCACGATGCGGGTGGGCAACCGATGGCGATCCCGTTTCCATTGTACGTCTGCAGCTCGACACCGTCGTCCAGGGTCCATACGGCCCCATTGCGAACATGGATCGACGAAAACAGGTAGGGCATGCCGAAATCGTGCCAGATTGCGTCGCTGGTGATCCAGCCGTATCCCGCATAGATGCGCTGAATGTCGTTGTCATGAATCGAATTGTTGGCCGCCAGCGCTTTGGTCAGCTCCGCATATCGGAAGTACAGCGGCAACTGGTTGTCTGAGATTTCGTTGTTGGTGAACAGGTCCTGTGCATCGCTCAGATCCCAGGACTCCGGGTAGATCACCGCTCCATACTCCGTATTGTGGTGCAGCTTGCTGTTCTGGAGGGTCATCGGTGTGTCCACGGCGATCAACCCCGAGAAGTTCGAACCGGAAAGATCGACGTCATCGAAATTCGCCGTCGCCCCTTCCACACGCACCACCCACCATCCCAGGCTGCTCACCAAGCGAGAGTGCAGCAGATCCACATCGGCAACGGCCGTCAGCGGGTTGTGCGCGCCTTCCATGTCGAGCCCCTCGATCACCGAAGGCTCGGCCGCCGCCTCCAGCGAAATCCAGCCCAGGTAATTGTCCTGTCGTCCTGGATATTCGCGCATGACTACGCCGTCGGTGGTTCCCTCGATCTGGAGCGATCCAGGCTCAGTTTGTCCGACGGTCAGGGCGTGAAGCCCGTTGCCAAACACCCACACTTGCGCGCCATCTTCGATGGTTAACACAGGTGCATCGGGCCCTTCCACGTAGACGGGACAGGTGATCACATGCCCGTTCGGGCCGCCGCCCCACACCTCGTCTTCCGAGATCGTTCCACAGTGGATTTCCGGGCAGCCGTCGTCCACCACCCCATCGCAATTGTCGTCTTGGCCCTGGGCAACAATCCCGGTCACGCAGACTTCCTCGGCCCCAGGACTCACCTGCCAGTCATAGTCTGCACAATCGCCCCCCTGAAGAACCCAGGACCAGCCTGGACTCTCACACTGAACGGTCCCGGTATCGTCGTCGCCAAACCCATCGCCGTCCGCGTCGATGCGCCACACCGTTTCGGGGTTTTGGTCCGCATCGCCGTCGTTGCAGTCGTCTGCATTCGACACCAAACCCGGCCCCGAAAGGCACACATCCACCGGCGCTGCCGCGTCACCGTATCCGTCCCCGTCCGCATCGGTGTACCAAACCTTGGTATCCACCGTGTCTTCGTCCACCGAACCATTGCAGTTGTCGTCCCGGTCGTTGCAGAATTCGTCCGCCAATGGGCCTACTTCGGACTCCGAATCGTCGCAAT
>SXGR01143984.1_pt1 | contig 10196 bp, 7 predicted proteins | sample 3174711 | NCBI WGS metagenome assembly SXGR01 (sample SAMN11356860, study PRJNA531348) | freshwater metagenome | isolation source: freshwater sample F1-60 | place: China: Fuxian Lake, Yuxi | collected 2017-12-25 | reverse complement strand
GCTGCTGCAGGTCCTCGACGACGGGCGCCTCACGGACGGGCGAGGCCGCACGGCCGACTTCTCGAACACGGTCGTCATCATGACGAGCAACATCGGCTCGAAGCGCATCCTCGACACGCCGCTCTCCATCTTCGAGTCCGAGGAGGGCCGCGACGCGCTGCGCGACGTGCTCCGCGACGAGCTGAAGAACTTCCTCCGCCCGGAGTTCCTGAACCGCATCGACGACGTGGTCATCTTCCAGCCGCTGTCGAAGCCCAACCTGCGCGGCATCGTGGACATCCAGCTCCGCCGGCTCGAGAAGCTGCTCGTCGAGCGCGAGCTGAAGATCGAGCTCACCGAGGAGGCCAAGATGCGCCTCGTCGAGCTGGGATACGAGCCCGCGTTCGGCGCCCGCCCGCTCAAGCGCGCGATCCTCAAGAACGTCCAGGACCCGCTCGCCGAGGAGATCCTCGCGGGCGGCTACGCGGTCGGCAGCACGGTGAGGGTCCACCTCGAGGGCGAGGAGTTCAAGTTCGAGAAGGTCGCGAAGCCGGGATGAAGGCCCCGCGCCGGGTTCACCTCGTCGGCGTGTCGGGGACCGGGATGGGCTCGCTCGCGATGCTGTTCGCGGCGCGCGGCGACGACGTCTCGGGATCGGACCTGTCGTTCGATCCGCCGATGGGCCCCGCGCTCGAGGCGACCGGGATCCGCTGCGTGACAGGGTACGATCCGGCGCACCTTTCCCCGCGCCCGGACCTGGTGATCGTCGGGAACGCCGTGCGCCGCGACAACGTGGAGGCCGCGTTCGCGCGCGACAGCGGCCTCGCACAGGCGTCGATGTCGGGCGCGCTCCGCGCGGAGTTCCTCGCGGGGAGGCGGCCGCTCGTCGTGTGCGGGACGCACGGGAAGACGACGACGTCCACGATGTGCGCGTGGGTGCTCGTGACCGCGGGCCTCGCCCCTGGATGGTTCATCGGAGGCATCCCGAAGAACCTCGCGAGCGGGGCGGCGATCGGGGAGACGCGGAGGAGGCTGACGTCGCCTGCCCCGCTGCTCGCGGAGCCGGGGCAGCGGGGCCCCTTCGTGGTCGAGGGGGACGAGTACGACGCCGTGTACTGGGACAAGAAGCCGAAGTTCCTCGACTACGTCATGGGGGACGCGGACGAGGTGGCCATCGTGACGAGCGTCGAGCACGATCACATCGACATCTACCCGTCGCGCGAGGCGTACGAGGCGGAGTTCGCGAAGCTCGTCGCGCGGGTTCCGGAGGGGGGCCTGCTGGTGTGCGACGCGAGGGATCCGGTGCTGCGGGCGATGGTGGCGGCACACGCGCGAGCCCGCGTGGTGTTCTACGCCCTCGACGGTGACGACACGGGGGACGTCACGCCGACGTGGCTCGGGGCGATGGCGGCGATCGACGACGCGGGGCTGCAGCCGTTCGATCTGTATGTGGGCGGCATGTCGTGCGGCAGGTTCCAGATGGCCGCGCCGGGAGCGCACAACGTCCGGAACGCGATCGCCGCGATGGCGGCATGCGCGGAGGGTTTCGGCGTCCCGGTGACGACCTCGCGCACGGCGCTCGCGACGTTCCAGGGGGTGAAGCGCAGGCAGGATCTCCTCGGCGCGCCCCGCGGCATCTCCGTGTACGACGACTTCGCGCACCACCCGACCGCCGTCGACGAGACGCTCCGCGCCCTCCGCGCGCGCCACCGCGCCGGTGCGCTCTTCGCTGTGTTCGAGCCGCGGAGCGCCACCGCCTGCCGGGCGCTGCACCAGCACGAGTACACGCGGGCGTTCGGTCCGGCGACGCGCGTCCTCCTCGCGCCCCTCGGCCGCGCGAACGTGCCGGAGGCGGAGCGCCTCGACGTGGCCAAGCTCGCGCGCGACCTCGGTGAGAAGGCGGCGGCGTGCCCCGACGTGGACACGATCGTGGAGACGATCGCGCGCGAGGCCAGGCCAGGCGACACGATCGCCGTCCTCTCGAACGGTGCGTTCGGAGGGCTCCACGCGCGCCTGCTCGAGGCGCTGGCGTGACTCCGCCAGCCGCTCTCCGCGGCTACGGTCCGTGGGCACGGCGCCGCGCCTTCGTCTCGAAAACAGGGGCGCCCCTTGCGCCCCCACCTCCGGCGGTCCATGGTACGAGGTGCGTAGTATCCTGCGCACCTTGCTTTCGTCACGGTCCGGAACGTCCATGGTTCACCGCATCGCCCACCTCTCCGACGTTCACCTCGTAGAAACCCGTAAAACTACAGGGATTTTGACCCGTCTGGCCCAGACCACGGTCAGCTACGATCGGCCCATCGAGGTCGAGCCCCGCCGGCAGAAGCTGCGGGCGGCCCTCGCGCACGTGAAGGATCGCGCCGACCACGTCGTGGTCTCCGGCGACCTCACCGAGGTGGGCTCCGAGGCCGAGTACGAGTCCTTCGCGGAGATTCTCCACGACTCCGGGATCTCCCCCGACACGGTGACGCTCGTGCCGGGCAACCACGACGTGTACGTCGACGCCGCCGGCTGGAAGAAGGCGTGCGAGGGTCCGCTCTCCGCGTTCCGCGGCGGCGCCGCCGGCGAGCACGGGCGCGTCGTCGAGCGCGGCAGCGTGGTGTTCTTCCCGATGGACTCGACGCGTGACCAGTTCTTCCTCCGCAGCGGCGGCGCGGTCGCGATCGAGGCGGTCACGCGCATCATGGACACGCTGCGAGGGGCGTCCATGCGGCACAAGACGGTGGTCGTGGCGATGCACCACCCGCCCGGCCTGCGCTCGAAGAACCCCGTGTGGCAGTGGTTCGACGGGCTGGTCGGCTGCGGGAAGCTGCTCGAGCTGCTCGGGCTTCACCCGCGGGTCCACGTGCTGCACGGACACCGGCACACGCTCCTCGACAGGATCGCGATCGCGGGGAAAAATCGCGTGTTCGGCGCGACGGCGACGGTGGACGACGCGGTGGGGGCGCCGCGGGTGCGGTTCTACGGGCTCGACGACGGGGTGCTGGTGCCGGCCTGAGGCTCGGACCCCCGCCTGGGTCCCGGATCTGACGTGTCCGGTGGACACGTCCCGCCGGCTGGTCTACGAACTGGCTTCTCGCGCCCGAAGCTCAGCTGGATAGAGCATCGGCCTTCGAAGCCGCAGGTCGTCCGTTCGAATCGGACCGGGCGTACCCCATCACTTTCGGCGCAGGGCCCGCGGGCGGCTTCGCGGGCGCGTCGCTGTCCTTCTGGATGCAGGCCCCTCCCGCCTAGAAGGTCTTGCCGATCCCGAGGTTCACTCCCATCGTCGCGAAGTGATCCTCTCGCTTGCTCCACGCGGCGGGGATCGGCCTGTCGTCCGCCTCGCTGTACGACGCCGTGTTCAGGGGGACCCGCCCTACGGCCTCGAGGAGGATCTCCAGATCGTGGCGCAGCGAGAGGCCCCCGCCGATCCGCACGGCCGGCCCGAAGACCGCGCCCGCAGCGAAGTGCAGGTCCGACGGCACCGCGGTTCCGTTCGACTTGAGCGTGACCCACGAGAACTGCATCGTGGGCCCGATCGCGCCGGCGAGCCTCACGTTGCCGAACCGGAACGCCTTCTCGAACCACAGGTCGAGCGGCAGGAGCAGCGCGCTCGTCGTCGACGAGCTTCCCCCGAGGAGGCTCACGCCGAGGCTCGCGCTCGTCTCGGGGATGCGCGTGATCGCGCTGAGATCGTAGCCGACGGACAGGCCACCGCCGAAAACGATCGACGGGAGCGTGACGTTCGCGGTCGCGCCGCCGTTCGTGATGTTCGTGTTCCCCCAGCTGTAGGTCAGCGCCGCGATGGACACGCGCGGCTGCACGATGAGACCGAGCTGCTTGCCCGGCGCGCCCGGATCCGGAGGAGGCCGCTGGTCCTTCGGCCCGACGGGCGTCGCGACGACATAGTCCATGGGGAGGACGGGGGCTGTGTCCGCGGGCGGCGACCCCGGCGACGGCGCGCCCGGTGGGGGCGGCGGCACGGGTGGCGGCACCGGCGGCGGCACGGGAACGATCGCGATCGGTGGAGGAGGAGGCGGCGCGGGCGCGTTCAGCGCGTGCTCCTCCGCGTACGCGACCTCGGCCTCGCTGCCCGCCTTCCGATGCTTCTCGAGCCACAGCGTCCAGCAGGCGCGCGCGTCGCCGATCTTCTGCTGGGCCCGGCACTGGGCCCACGCCTCGGACGCCGCGCCCTTCGGCTGCCCCGCGGCCGGAGCCGCGGCCAGGAGGAGCATCGAGCCGAGCGCCGTCACGAACCGTCCGCGGTCCCCCATCGGGATCCTCCATCGAGCAAGGTCCCGACCAGGGTCGCCGCATTCCGGACCGGACGCAAGCGGTGACGGTGCCTACTTGACCGGCGGCAGCGGCGGCGGGTCCGAGTCCTTCTGGATGCACGACGCGAGGTCGAACATGAAGAACGCGAGCATCTTCTCGCCGTCCTTCATCGCGCTCGCGCAGCCCGTTGCCGGGAAGCCCGCGCCCACCTGATCGGAGTTGTTCACGTGCACGTCGATGTGGACACCCTTCCCGCACTGCTTGTCGACAGGGAGACCGACCGGGGTGTTCACGGTGAAGATGCGCGGGGTGGTGGGCTTCGACGGGTCGTTGCCCCAGACCTGCGCCTTCGTCTTGTCGATGCTCGACAGGTTGGCGAACACCACGTCGAACGAGGGCTGCGCAGGAGACGACGAGCCCGCGGCCTTGAGCCACTCCACGAGCGCCTGGCCCTTCGGGAAGCTCTGGTCGAGCGCCACCGAGTACCCGCCGGACTGGACGGGCGCCCCGCCGGGGATCGCGCCCACGCTCCGCATCTGGGGATCGGAGCTGAGCTTGTACCAGGTGTACATGAAGTCGGTCGTGAAGATGCGGCCACCCGCGGCCATGTAGTCGGACATCGCCTGGAATGCCTGGGTCCCGCTCGAGCCCTTGTTCTGGAGGTTCTCGGTGCACTCGCACGACAGGATGAGCTGATCGTACTTCTTCATCGTGTTGGCGTCCTTCCACAGGATGTCGGCCGCCGGCCAGCCCGCGCCAGAGGAGTTCCCGCCCGTGAAGATGTGCACGGCGCGATTCGCGTCGGCCATCGTGCCGAACTCGGAGTTGTCGATGCCGACCTTCTTGAGCATGCAGCCGAGCCCGTCGCAGCCGCCCGTCGTGAGCGCGATCTGCGGCATGTCTCCCTCCGAGCGCTTCTTCGGCAGGCGGAGGAGCTCCACGTCGGTCACGTTGTTGACGCTGCACCTCTTGATCTCGGGGATCGCCACCTGCCGGCGCCACTTTCCGATCTGGATGACGAGCGGGATGTTCTTGCCCGTCGGCACGTTCTTCAGCTTGAACTTGCCGTCCGAGCCGCTGAGGGTCGTCGTGATCGGGCTGCCGGAGGCGACGCTCCCGCACTGGTCGCACACCGCGCCCTTCGGCATCGGGGCCACGTCGAAGTTCGGGACGTAGATGACGGCGTTGTAGAGCGGCAGCGTGCCGTTCGGCGCGTACACCGTGCCCGCCAGCGTGGTCTCGTTGCCGGCGCCGCACTGGCTGTCGACGGCGCAGGCGAGGCCGACGCACGGGGGCTTCGCCGCCGCGTCCACCGAGAAGCCGAAGCCGCCGCCGGCGCCGTCGCCGCCCGCGTCCCCGGAGCTGTCGTCGAAGCCCGACGCGCGGCCGGCGCCGCTGCAGGCCGCGACCGCGCACGCGATCGAGGAGACCATGATGCCGAGGGCGGCGAGGATGTGGACGCGCATGACGGGAGTCTCCTGGTTCGCTTGCGTGGCTGGGGCTGTTCGGTCGGAGGCCTGGATCACTTCACGGGGGGCTGCGCGATGGACTCGAGGTTGAGCCCGCCGGGGTACTGGTAGCTCGTGTTCTCGCCGTAGCCGACGACCTGGATGCCGATCGGCTGGCTGGCGTCGATGACGTGCGCGCCCGCCTGGCCCGCGCCCAGCTTCACGCGCGCGAGGAGCCACGACGTGCCCGTGATGGGCTTCGCGGACGAGGTCGCGTCCACGCCGTCGATCGTGAACCTGCCGTCGGCGGGGGCCACGATGTCGACGAAGCTGGTCTTGTAGTCGGTCGGCGCGAGGAACACGTAGTGCTTGCGGTACTGCTCGACGGTGATCGCGAAGGTCTGCGAGGGATCACCCTGCGGCTGGCTGAGGCCGGGGATGTAGTCGGGATCGGCCCTCTCGCCGCCGAGCTGGAACATCGCGACGCCGAACTCCTTGTCGCCGGTGACCTCGAAGTCGACGTTGACCACGCCGCAGTCCACCACCGCGCCCGCGTCGATCTTCGCGGGGCACCCGGCGGGCTTCGACGGCTTGTAGGTGAGCGTCGTCGCGTCCTGGTTGCCGAACACGCGCACGACGTGGCCGCTCAGGTTCGACCGCGGGCCGGTCGGGCGCGTGACGACGTAGTGCTTGCCGAGCGTCTCGGCAGGGAACACCGTCTCCTCGATGTGATCGCAGGCCTGCACGTCGAACGGGAAGTCCATGCACGGCACGCCGGTGATGACCTGCACGGGTCGGTCGGCCGTGAGCAGCGAGCCCGAGAAGTCCGTCTGGCTCCCGGGATCGCCGACGACCTGCGCGACATCGCCCGCGTTCAGGGTCAGGGTCAGCGTGCCGCCGCCCGGCGTCGCCGCCACGCCGAGCCCGGAGACGACCTTGCCCTTCTGGGACAGCTTGACCGTCACCTTGGTGTTGTCCTCGGTCGCGGTGACCGCGAAGAACGACGAGGCGTTGTGGTTCACCGGCTTCGTCGTGTCGACCTTGCCGGTCAGAGGGTTCACGGGGTGCCGCGACCAGCCGGTCGAGCCCATGATGCGGTACGTGCCGGTCATCGCGGGGCTCGGGAGGAGGAGCGACGCGTCGTTGGAGTAGGAGTAGCAGGGCGACGCCGGCAGGCCCGTCGCGGGATCCGTGCACTTGCTCCAGTCCTTCGTGGGCGGACCGCCCTGCGCCTGGAACTCGAGCGGGCTGAACTGGTACACGACCACGGGCTTGTCGCTCACCACGTGGAAGGCCCCCCCCTTCACGACGCCGGACGAGGCGCCTCCCTTGAGGGCGGCCACCCATGGGAGGTAGACCTTCTCGAGCTGTCCGGCCTTCACGGTGACGGTCTGGTTGGTGGAGCTCGGACCCTTCACCGTGACGCTCGCGGTCTCCTTGCCCACGTTGGCGATGACGATGGCGAAGTCGAACACGTTCTGCACGGCGTTCGCGGTCGCGGTCGGCCAGTAGTCGCAGCCCACGTACGTCTTGTAGGTCGCCGCCTCGGCGCAGCTGACCGGATCGCGATCGAGCGACTTGGGCCCCGCGTCCGGCGTGATCCCGAACACCTCGGCGTCGGTGTTCGACCCGCCGGCGTCCGGCGGGTCGTTGAACCCGGAGGTCCGCTCGCTGGTGGCGCACGAAGCGACGGTCGCGGCCACGACGGCGACGAAGAGCCCACACGCACCCGGCACGCTTGCTCGCATCTACGCTTCCTCCGTCCCGTCCAACCGGCGTGGTTTGTCGCACGCACGCCGGCTCGTCAAGGCCAGAAAAAGCATTGTGTCATCCACCGCTTACGATGCAAGCTCGCAGCCCGGGGTTTCGCGGGGGGCCTCCCGCAAGTCAGAGGCGGCCCAAGAGCGCCTCTCCGCGCAGCCTCCAGACGACACCGATGGCCTCCACGAAGATCTTCCGGCTCATCTTGGAGCGGCCCGCGGTGCGGTCCACGAACACGATCGGGACCTCCTTCACCCGCATCCCCCGCAGGACCGCGCGGTAGGTCATCTCGATCTGGAACGAGTACCCGTTGGAGCGCACCTCGTCGAGCCGGATGGCCTCGAGGGCCCGGCGGGTGAACGCCTTGTAACCGCTCGTCAGGTCGCGCACCGGGAGGCCGAGGATGGTCCGCGAGTAGAGCGAGCCGCCCTTCGAGATGACGTGACGGCCGAGGCCCCACCCCTCGACGCCGCCCCCGGAGATGTTGCGCGATCCGATCACGACGTCGGCGCCGTCGTCGAGGGCGCGTACGAAGTCGGGGAGGTACCGCACGTCGTGGGAGAGGTCTGCGTCCATCTCGAAGAAGCGGTCGTACCCCTCGCCGAGGCCCTTCTGGAACGCCTGCACGTAGGCGGTCCCGAGCCCCAGCTTGCCCGCGCGGTGCATGACGCGGACGTGCGCGTCCGCCTCCGCGATCCCGTCGGCGATGTCGCCGGTGCCGTCGGGGGAGGCGTCGTCCACCACGAGGAGATCCGCGTCGGGCATCGCGCCGCGCACGGCGTCGACGAAGCGGCGGATGTTCTCCTTCTCGTTGTACGTGGGGGTGACGATCAGCGTCCGGGGCATGGCGGTCCGGTTCGTAGCACATCCGGCCCTCGGTGGTGCTAGTCCCAAGAGCGTGGCGTTCGAGCGAGACAGCCTGGCTCTCGTGGGCGAAGCGCTCGACCGGCTCGCGGAGGGATTCCGCGGCCTGCCCGAGGACCCCGCGGCGGGCGTCGGCGCCGACGTGGACGTGCCCGCGATGCGCGAGGTCCTGCTGGAAGCGGCGACGCGCATGCAGGACAACTTTCCCTACCACCACCCTCTCTACGCGGGTCAGATGCTCAAGCCGCCCCACCCGGTGGCGCGCGCGGCGTACGCGCTCTCCCTCTGGCTGAACCCCAACAACCACGCGCTCGACGGCGGCCGCGCGAGCTCGGCGATGGAGAAGGAGGTCGTGCGTGACCTCGCCGCGATGTGCGGCCTCGCCGAGCACCTCGGGCACCTCACCGGCGGTGGCACGATGGCCAACCTCGAGGCGCTCCACGTGAACGGGAGCGAGCGCCCGGGGAGGGCCGTGCTCGCCTCGGAGCATGCGCACTACACCCATGCGCGCCTCTGCGCGGTGCTGGGCATCCCCTTCCGCACGGTGCCAGCCGATCGGGCGGGCCGGATGGACGCCGCCCTCCTCGAGCGCGAGCTCGGCACCGGCGACGTCGGCGTCGTCGTGTGCACGCTGGGCACGACGTCGATCGGCGCGGTCGATCCGCTCGCGGACATCGCGCGCCTGCGCGACCGCTTCGGCTTCCGGCTCCACGTCGACGCGGCCTACGGGGGCTACTTCACGCTCGCCGACTCCCTCCGCGCCTCGACCCGCGCCCACTTCGACGCGCTCTCCCTCGCCGACTCCCTCGCCATCGATCCCCACAAGCATGGCCTCCAGCCTTACGGCTGCGGGTGCGTGCTCTTCCGGGACCCGGCGATGGGTGCACACTACACGCACGACTCGCCTTACACCTACTTCAGCTCGCCCGACCTCCACCTCGGAGAGATCAGCCTCGAGTGCTCCCGGCCGGGCGCGGCGGCGGTCGCCCTCTGGGCGACGCACCGGATGCTCCCGCTCGCGAGGGGTGGCGACTTCGCGACCGGCCTCGACCTCGGGCGGCGCGCCGCGCTCGACCTCCACACACGCCTCGCCGCGGACCCGCGCTTCCACGTGCTCGATCCGCCCGAGCTCGACATCGTCGTGTGGGCCGCGCGTGGCCCGACGGCGAGCGCGTCCTCGCGCAGGGCGCGGGCGATCTTCGACGCCGCCGCGAAGATCGACCTCCACCTCGCCCTCGCGCGCCTCCCGCGCGCCATGTGGGAGGGTCGGGCCGAGCTCGCGTGGGACGAGGCCGAGCTCACCTGCCTCCGGAGCTGCCTCATGCGCCCCGCGCACGCGTCCTGGATCGACGCCATCTTCGAGCGTCTGTCGCGAGCCACCGACGCGGGCTAGCGCCAATGCCGTTAGGTTAGGCGCGATCCAGCGCAAGAGAAGGGGTGCCCCCACTCGCCGCGCTGCGCGCGTCGGTCTCCCCCAAATCGCGCGCTACGCGCGCTCAAGAGCTGTCCAACCAGGGGGAGACGAAGAGGTTCCGGGAGCACCGCGCAGACCTCACCCTCCCGGCCTCCCTCTCCCTGAAGGGAGAGGGAGGAGCGCGCGGGCACCGCGCAGACCTCACCCTCCCGGCCTCCCTCTCCCTGAAGGGAGAGGGAGGAGCGCGGGCACGGATCGGTCTCAGGAAGGACCCTCAGGTGCGATGGTGGGCAACGCGACGCGGGGCCGACCGATGGGGGCGCGCATGAGCGACGAGGCAAACGCGAGGCCGACGCCGAGCGTTCGGCGGGCGCCGACCGATGCGCGCAAGGTGAGGCTGGCGAGAGGCCTACGCCGCCGTCCGAGTCGCGCCGAGGTGTTCGCCTGGAGGCTCCTGCGCGACCGCAAGATGC
>SXGR01215137.1_pt1 | contig 10199 bp, 7 predicted proteins | sample 3174711 | NCBI WGS metagenome assembly SXGR01 (sample SAMN11356860, study PRJNA531348) | freshwater metagenome | isolation source: freshwater sample F1-60 | place: China: Fuxian Lake, Yuxi | collected 2017-12-25 | reverse complement strand
TGCTTGTTGCGCTGAGCGTACCTCTCGGAGTATCCACCAAAAGTGATCACTAGCCACTAAGTAATGGCGGGGTGGAGGCTAGCGCAAATTGGCACTTGACAACAGCGGGGTAGGCAAGTAGGCTCCATGGTCCACGAATTTTACAAAAAAATTTTCAGGAGGCACAAAATTTGCAAAAATAAATCAAAATCCGCTACTATAATCTTGATGACAGAACTTGTTAGTCTTATCAAAAGGAGAGCAAAAAAGTGTACAGTAAAAAATATCTCGCGACAATAGCGCTTGTGATCTCATCTCTTATTCTTGGAGCATGTGCCGCGCCAGCACCGGCCTCGGTTGTCGAAGCACCAGCGGCAGCTGAAGCACCAGCGGCAACTGAAGCACCAGCGGCAACCGAAGCGACGACCGCACCGGCGGAAGCGGCGGCCGGAGAACCGGTCAAGCTGAGCGTCATCCACTATTTCAGTGGTGAGCTGGGCAAAGCAGCGGTCACGAAGATCATCGACGACTTCAACGCCGCCAATCCTGGTATCGAGGCGGTCGACAACTCGGCCGGTCACGAGGACTTCAAGACGCAGATCCTCGTCACGCTGGCTGGCGACAACCCGCCGGACCTCTTCTCGTATTGGGCCGGCGCCCGCACCCAGTTCGTCATCGACGGTGGCCGCCTGGCGCCCATCGACGACATGTGGGCCGCCAACAAGCTCGACGAGGTCATCCCGGCCGGCCTCGCCAGCGGCGCCTCCACCTACGACGGCAAGAAGTATCTGATCCCCTTCAATTATCACTACGCCGGTATGTTCTACAACCCCAAGACGCTTGAGAAGGCCGGCATCACCGAGCTGCCCAAGACCTGGGACGAGTTGAAGGCCATGGCCGAGACGCTCAAGGCCGCCGGCATCGCCCCCTTCGCCCTGGGATCGAAGAACCGTTGGCCCGCCCAGTTCTGGTTCGACTACCTGCTGCTGCGCACCGCCGGCCCCGAATACCGCGCCAAGCTGATGGCCGGCGAGGCCGCCTACACCGACCCGGAAGTGCAGAAGGCGATGGAATTGTGGAAGGAGCTGGTCGACGCCGGCTACTTCGTGGAGAACGCCAACGCCTACGATTGGACCGACGCAGCCGATCAGGTAGCCAACGGCGAAGCGGCCATGACGCTCATGGGCACCTGGATCACCGGCTACTGGGACGGCAACAAACTGAAGGCAGGCGAAGACTACGACTTCTTCCCCTTCCCGACCATCGACGAGGGCATGCCCAATGCCGTCGTCGGGCCTGTGGACGGCTGGGTCATGACGGAAGCCTCCAAGCACAAACCCGAGGCCGAGAAGATGCTCATGTACTTCCTCGACCCGCAGGTCCAGGCAGACTGGGCGCTGGCTCAAGGCGCGCTGGCATCGAGCACGAAGGTGGACACGGCCATCTACAGCCCGGTCATGAAGAAGGCCAGCGAGCAGGTGGCGGCCGCCGAGGTCTTCGCCTTCAACTACGACCTGGCGACGACCCCGCCCATGGCCGAGGGCGGCCTGAACATGTTCGCCCAGTTCATGAACGACCCGTCCAAGTACGCGGACTACCTGGCCGAGACGGAGAACGTGGCCAAGGAAGTGTTCAAGAAGTAATATCAGGGTGAAACACCTTCCAGGAAGCTGCGAGCTTCCTGGAAGGTTGTCTGCACGAGGCAACCCGATGGCCAGGTCACGCACCCTGTGGGCGGCGCTCTTTCTCACGCCCCCGCTGCTCGTCTACATCGTCATCGTGGTGGCGCCGCTGCTGGTGTCGTTCTTCTACAGCCTGACCGACTGGAACGGCTTCAACCCGGACTTCAACTTCGTCGGGCTGGACAACTTCCTGAAGATCGGGCGCGACCCGCTCTTCGGCAACGCCATCCGCAACACGATCATCTGGATGGTCGCGGCTGTCATCCTGCCCTCCCTGGGCGGCCTGGCCATCGCCCTCGCGCTCAACGGCCGCGGCCTCGCCGGCAACTTCTACAAATCACTCTTCTACCTGCCTATCTGCCTCTCCCTGGTCGTCATCGGCCAGGTGTGGATCTGGATGTACCATCCCGACTGGGGGCTGATCAACACGGTCCTGGGCGCGCTGGGCTTGGACGACCTCCAGCGTGCCTGGCTGGCCGACCCGGACACGGCTCTCTTCTCCGTCATCGGCGCATGGAGCTGGCAGCAGACCGGCCTCGCCATGGTAATTTTCCTCGCCGGCCTCACCTCCGTCCCCAAGGAACTGACCGAAGCGGCGGAGATCGACGGGGCCTCCTACTGGCAGGCGCTGCGTCACGTGGTGCTCCCGCTCCTTGCGCCGGCCACCGTAGTGGTCATGGCGCTCGCCATCATCAACTCGCTCAAAAGCTTCGACATCGTCTATGTCATGACGAGCGGCGGCCCGTTCCACTCGTCGGATACGCTGGCCATGTTCATGTACAACGAGTCGTTCAAGAAGTATTACATCGGCTACGGCAGCGCTATCGCCGTCGTGCTCTTCGTCATCTCGCTGGCCATCATCACGCTCTATTTCCGCCAGGTGCGCAGCGCCAACTCGATCTATGACTGACGCAGCCGTGCCACCCTCACGAATAGCCACGCCGCCAAAGCGCCGGCGCCGGGTCGGGCCGGAGGCGCTGTTCTACATCGTCCTGACCGTGGTGGCCGTCCTCTATTCGCTGCCGGGCATCGGCGTCATCCTCACCTCGCTGAAGACCACCGAGGAAATCGCGCGCGACGGCCTGTGGGCACTTCCGACTGCGTTCCGGCTCACAAATTTTACCGAGGCCTGGGTCGGCGGGAATGTTCCCATCTACGCACGCAACTCGTTGCTGGTGGCCATACCTGCCACCCTGTTCTCCATCGGCCTGGGCGTGCTTGCCGGGTACGTCTTCAGCAAGCTGTCGTTCCGCGGGTCGGAGGCGCTCTTCGTCTTCATCGTCGCCGGCATGTTCTACCCGCCGCAGATCGTACTGATCCCGCTCTTCCGGCTCTTCAACTTTTTGGGTCTGTACGACACGCTGTGGCCCATGATCATCGTCCACACGGCGTTTGGCATCCCCATCTGCACCCTGATCATGCGGAACTTCTTCGCCGCCATCCCCAATGCCGTGCGCGAGGCGTCCATCATCGACGGCGCCAACGAATGGCAGGTGCTCGTGCGCATCATGCTGCCGGTGAGCCTTCCGGCGCTGGCGGTGTTGGCCACGCTTCAGTTCACCTGGATCTGGAACGATTTCCTGTGGCCGATCATCTTCACGCAATCCGACGACATGCGCACCATCATGGTGGGGCTGACCTCACTCAAGGGGCAGTACAACGTGGCGTACGGCGTACAGGGCGCCATGTCAATCCTGGCCAGCGTGCCGACGCTGCTGGTATTCATCTTCTTCCAACGATATTTCATCCAGGGCATGACCCTGGGTTCCGTCAAGGGGTAAACCCTGTGCATTTCTCTGCGCCTCTGCTGGAGGCGTAGTAACCTGAAATACGAAACAAGGTGATTATGGACAAGCTACGAGTAGGCATCATCGGCGCGGGCCGCATCTCCGACCTCCACGCCCTGGAGTACCTGGCCAATCCCCGCGCGGAGATCGTGGCCGTGGCCGACGCCGTCCCCGAAAACGCCCGGCGCCGCGGCGCGGCTTGGGGCGTCGCCTCCAATCGCATCTTCGCCGACTATCACGACCTCCTGACTGTGCCAGAGGTGGACCTGGTCGAGATCCTGCTGCCGCACCACCTGCACCACCAGGCTACGCTGGACGCCGCCGCCGCCGGCAAGCACATCTCCGTGCAGAAGCCTATGGCGCTCAGCGTCGCACAGGCCGACGAGATGGTGGCGGCCGCCCGCCGCGCCGGGGTGATCCTCAAGGTGTTCGAGAATTTCATCTTCTACCCGCCCGTGCAGCGCGCGAAGGCGCTCATCGACGCCGGGGAGATCGGCGATCCGCTGTCGATCCGTATCAAGAGCAACGCGGCGACCAGCGCCACCGAGTGGGTCGTCCCCGCCGCAGCCTCGGCCTGGCGTTTCGACCCCGGTCAGAACGGCGGCGGCCCCCTGGTGTTCGATGACGGCCACCACAAGTTCGCCCTGGCATGGCACTTCCTGGGCCAGGCCGCGGAGGTGCATGCATGGATCGGCGCTACCGAAGTCGCCCCCAGTGCAGTCCTGGATTCACCCTCCATCGTCTCCTGGCGCTATCCCGGCGGCCAGGTCGGCTCCCTCGAAGTCGTGCGCTCGTCCGACCTGGTCCTGGAGACGCAGCACTACGCGCAGGACGACCGCGTGGAGATCACCGGCACCAAGGGTGTCATCTGGATCACGCGCGGCCACGGCAAGATGCTGGACGTGCCGCCGGTGATCCTGTACCGCGACCGCCAGACCTTCAGCTACTCAGACATGCCCGTAGGCTGGGAGCACAGCTTCATCAACTCGACGCGCCACTTCATCGACGCCTACTTCGCCGGGCAGCCGCCGATACTTACCGGGGAGGAGGGTCGAGAGGTGCTCCGCTTCGCCCTCGCGGCGCAGGAGTCGGCGCGGACAGGGCGCGCGGTGGGGATCTAGACTGCGGTTGCTTCGAAACCGATAGTTCTCACCCTTGAAGAACTATCGGTTTCAAACAGAGCGAAGAATAGACGTATGGTCGATACAGAACCTGACGCAAAGGCGCAAAGGCGCAAAGGAACGCAAAGACGAAGCGATAGGCTCGCTGTGGTCCTGCGCGCTTCTATTCCTGACCGCCACAACTTAGGAGAAGGCTTATGACGCGCTCAATGACCGGCGCACAGATCGTCGCCGAGATGCTCGTGCAGGAGGGGGTGCCGTACGTCGTCGGCATTCCGGGGCACGGCAACCTGCCCCTGGTGGATGCCCTGCGCGAGCTCCAGGATAAGATCCAGGTCATCATGCCGCGCCACGAGCAGGCGGCGTTGCACATGGCCGACGGCTACTTCCGCGCTGTGGGGAAGCCGCTGGCCGTCTATACCTCCATTGGCGCCGGCGCCACCAACACGTTGATCGGGCTGGCCACTGCTTATGTCGACTCGATCCCGGTGCTGCTCCTCGTCGGCGAGACCCATACGCACATGCGCGGCGTGGGCGTGCTGCAGGAGATCGAGCGCCAAACCTGGTCCGACCTGCCGCGCACCTTCGACCCCGTAGTCAAGCGCAGTTGGCGCATCGACCAGGCCCGCCAACTGCCGCGCGCCATGAGCCAGGCCTTCAACGCCATGCTGACCGGGCGGCCCGGCCCCGCACTCATCACACTGCCCATGGACGTTCAGGCGGAGACGATCCCCGTCGCCGGGCTGCCCACCCCGGAAACCCGGCGTCCCCAGGGCGTGCCGCGCGGCGATCCAGGCGAAATCCGGCGCGCCGCCGAGCTTCTCGTGACTGCACAGCGGCCGGTGATCCTCCTGGGCGGCGGCGTCGTGCTGGCCGGCGCCGAAGCGGAAGCCCGCGCCCTGGCCGAGCACCTGGGCGCCGCTGTGGTCACCACCATGCAGGGGAAGGCCGCCTTCCCAGAAGATCACCCCCTCTACGGCTGGCACATGGGCGCCAACGGCACGACCTGCGGCAACCACCTAACGAACAACGCCGACGTGATCCTTGCGATCGGCGTGCGCTTCGCCGACAAGGCGACGTCGTCCTACCGGCCCGGCTATGCATTCAACATCCCGCCGACACAACTCATCCACGTCGACATCGATCCGTTCGAAATCGGCAAGAACTACCCAGCAACTGTCGGGATCGTCGGCGACGCCCGCGCCGTGACTCGTGACCTGTTCGAAGCGGTGGCGGCTGTGAACCCATCCCGTGACTGGCGCGGGGCGCCCTACACCCAGGAGATTGAGGAGAAGGTTGCGGCCTGGCTCGCCAGCTTCCGCCCCCTGCTCGAGGCCGGAAGCTCGCCCCCCACGATGGGCCGCGTCATCGCCGAGGTGCGCCGCGTCCTGCCACAGGAGGCGATCGTGTTCACCTCCGCCGGCAATATCCAGGCCCAGGTCTTCCAGGAGATGGCCTTCACCGTACCCCGAACCTACATCTCCGCCGGCGGCTTCAGCACCATGGGCTGGTCTTATCCCGCCGCACTGGGCGCCAGGCTGGGCCGCCCCGATGTACCCGTGGTGGCCCTGGTGGGCGACGGCGACTTCCTCATGACGATCCAGGAGCTCGCCACTGCGGTGCAGTACGACATCCCGGTGGTGGCCGTGGTCTTCAACAACCAGGGCTGGCAGGCCATCCGCGACCTGCAGCGCATCGCGTTCGGCGAACAGGCGAACTACGGCACCATGTTCGAGCAGGACGAGCGGCCCATCACGCCGCACATCGCCGACATCGCCCGTGCGTTCGGCGGGCACGGCCGGCGGGTGGAGACGGCCCAGGACGTGGGCCCCGCGCTGGAAGAGGCGCTGGCCGCCAACCGGCCGGCTGTGGTCGAGGTGATGATCGACATGACCATGGGAACATCCGGGGGGCAGGCGCCGGGCTGGTGGGACGTGCCCGTGCCAGCCTACCTGGGAGAACGCCGCGCCGCCTACGAGCGCGAAAGAGCGGAAGAGGTGATATGAACTTCCAGATGTACATCGACGGCCGCTGGGTCGACGCAGCCCATAGACAGACGTGGACGGTCATCAACCCTGCCACTGAAGCCCCGATTGCGACCGTTCCGTTTGGCGATGCTGCGGATGCGGAAGCCGCCATTGCAGCGGCGGCGCGTGCGCAACCCGACTGGGCCGCGATGACTGCCTACGAACGAGGCGCCATCTTGCGGCGCGTGGCCGACCTGATCTATGCCCGGCTGGACGAGCTGGCGCCCATCACGACGCGGGAATGTGGCAAACCGTTGGCCGAGGCACGCGGCGAGTGGACGGCCTGCGCAGACCTGTTCGACTGGTTCGCCGAGGAGGGCAAGCGCGCCTACGGCCGCACCATCCCGGCCCGCCGCGCCAACAAGCGCCTGTTCTCGCTCCCCATGCCCGTGGGCGTGGTGGCGACGATTACCGCCTGGAACTTCCCGGCCTACCTGCCGGCGCGCAAGTGGTCCGGCGCGCTGGCCGCGGGCTGCACCGTGGTAGGCCGGCCCAGCGAGCTGGCCCCCATGAGTGCCATGGCGTTGGCGAACCTCCTCGCGGAGGCGGGGATTCCGTCGGGGGTCTTCAACCTGGTGAACGGGCAACCCGGGCCAATCGGCGAGGTCTTCCTGCGCTCGCCACACGTGGACAAGCTGAGCTTCACGGGCTCGCAGGCGGTGGGCCGGCTGCTCATGCGTGGCGCGGCCGACGGCATCAAGCGCCTATCGCTGGAGCTGGGCGGCAGCGCGCCCGTGCTGGTGCTTCCGGGCGCCGATCCGGAGCTAGCGGCCAATCTCTCGGTGGGCGCCAGGTTCCGCAACAACGGGCAGGTGTGCATCTCCCCCAGCCGGTTTTACGTGCATCGCGATATGGCGGAGGAATATGTCGAGGCCAGCCGGGCGGCCATCGACCGCCTCGTGATCGGCGACGGGTTGGAACCGGGGGTGACGACAGGGCCGCTCATCGGCGCCGTCGCCCGGGAACGGGTGCACGAGTACGTGATCGACGCGGTCGCCAAGAAAGCCCGCGTGGTCACGGGCGGGGCCCGGCCGCCGCGTCCCGGCTTCTTCTTCGAGCCGACGCTCCTCATCAACCTGGACGACTCCATGCGCGCGTTGCGTGAGGAGGTGTTCGGCCCCGTCATGCTGGTTCGCGACTATGCGGAGCTCGACGACGCGCTGGCACAGGCAAATGCGACGCCCTACGGCCTCGCCGGCTACGTGATTGGGCAGGACCTGAGCGCAGTTACCCGGGCCTACGAGGGTCTCCGGTTCGGGATCGTCGGCGTGAACGATTTGACGCCCGCCACCGCGGAAGGGCCGTTCGGCGGCGTAAAACAAAGTGGCTTCGGCCGCGAGGGCGCGCAGGAGGGTCTGCACGAGTACCTGGAAACGAAGTTCGTATCGGTGGCGCTATGACGACTCAAGGATTGGCCAACAATCTCACCGAATACGGCGATCGGGAGTTTGCGCTCTATCTGCGGCGCTCGTTCGCCAAGGCCATGGGCTTCAGCGATGACGCGCTGCGCAAGCCCATCGTCGGGATCGTCAACACCTACAGCGAGCTCAACAACTGCCATCGCCACTTTCCGGACCTGGTGGATGCGGTGAAGCGGGGCGTCTGGCAGGCCGGCGCGCTGCCGCTGGAGTTTCCCACGATCTCGCTGGGCGAGGTCTTCCTGGCGCCCACGAGCATGTTCTATCGCAACCTCATGGCGATGGACGTGGAGGCCATGATCCGTGCCCAGCCGCTAGACGCCGTCGTGCTGACCGGTGGCTGCGACAAGACCCTGCCGGCGCTGCTCATGGGGGCCGCAAGCGCGGGTCTGCCCGCCGTCGTCGTGGCCGCAGGTCCTATGCTCACCGGCCGGTACGAAGGGGAGCGGCTCGGCGCGTGCACCGACTGCCGTCGGTTCTGGGCCAGGTACCGGCGGGGCGAGAGCGACCTGGAGCAGATCGACGAGGTCGAAGGCCAGCTCGCGCCGACGCCCGGCACCTGCGGGGTCATGGGCACCGCCAGCACGATGGCCTGCGTGGTCGAGGCGCTGGGAATGATGTTGCCGGGCGGCGCCGCGATCCCGGCGGTCTTCGCCGACCGGCTGCGCCACGCCGAAGAAGCCGGCAAGTTCGCCGTGCGCCTGGCTGCGCAGCGCACCACGCCGGAGACGATCATGACGCCCGTCGCGTTCGACAACGCCCTGCGCATGCTGCAGGCGATCGGCGGCTCCACGAACGCGGTGATCCACCTGACGGCCATCGCCGGCCGCCTCGGCATCCGGTTGGAGCTGGAGCGCCTGGACGAGCTGGCCGCGACCACACCACTGCTCGTGGATCTGAAGCCGTCCGGCGAGGGCTACATGGAGGATTTCCACCGCGCAGGCGGCATGCGTGTCGTCATGCACGAACTAAAGCACCTGCTCCACCTGGACGCGCCGACGGTCACTGGGAAGACCTGGCGCCAATTGCTGGACGAGACCTATACGTTCCCGGCGTGGCAGAACGTCATCCGGCCGGCAGCGAATCCGCTGCAGCCCCAGGGCGCACTGATAGTACTGAGGGGCAACCTGGCGCCCAACGGCGCCCTGCTCAAGCGCTCCGCTGCCACGCCAGCGCTGCTCAACCGCGTAGGGCGGGCGGTCGTCTTCTCCTCGCTGGCGGATTTGGCAGCGCGCATCGACGACCCTGACCTGGACGTGACGCCCGACGATTTCCTCGTGCTGCAGAACGCAGGCCCGCTCGGCGGGCCAGGAATGCCCGAAGCTGGCTACCTGCCGATCCCCAAGAAGCTAACCGGAGTCAAGGACATGGTGCGCATCTCCGACGCACGCATGAGCGGCACGGCGTTCGGAACCGTCGTCCTGCATGTCTCGCCGGAGGCTGCCGCCGGGGGGTGCCTGGGACTTGTGCGCACGGGCGACCGGATTGAGCTCAGTGCGGATCGCCGCGCCCTGAATCTGCTCGTCGAGGCTGAGGAGTTGGCCCGCCGCCGCGCAACGCTCGCCGGGGCGCCCACGGCGCATATCCAGCGCGGCTACGAGTACCTCTATCATCGCCACTGCCAGCAGGCGCACCTGGGCGCCGACTTCGATTTCCTGCGCCACCCTGCGCTCTCCCCAGCCGATCTGGCCGAGCCTGCCTGAACGGTTCAGGAGCTACGGCCCCATCCCGTCTGGCAAAGAAGATGCCGGAAATCGGCAACACGAGTCCGGCGACGCAGCTCTTGGTGCAGTCATAGAACAGGCTCGATGACCATGGACAACGCCATCGCCGACTATCTCGCTGCGTTGCGCCCGCGTATGGCGGGCGACCTGCGGTCCGACGAGTACAGCCGCATACTGTACAGCACCGACGCCAGCCTCTACCAGAAAATGCCGCTGGCGGTGCTCATCCCCCAGACGGCGGACGACATCCAGGCGGCGGTCGAACTGGCAGCGCACTTCAAGGTGCCCGTCCTGCCCCGCGCGGGCGGGAGCAGCCTGGCAAAAAAATCTTGGCCGCATGCACTGGGGCGGGAACACACAGCTGCGGCGGGTGGACTCAGGTGTGGCGGACTTAATTGTCAGCGACGGGCAAAGCTACCTATTGCCGCTGTCCAACTATGCCGACTCGGTGATCAAGTACC
>SXGR01210927.1_pt1 | contig 10200 bp, 8 predicted proteins | sample 3174711 | NCBI WGS metagenome assembly SXGR01 (sample SAMN11356860, study PRJNA531348) | freshwater metagenome | isolation source: freshwater sample F1-60 | place: China: Fuxian Lake, Yuxi | collected 2017-12-25 | reverse complement strand
GGGGTTGGGGTAGGGGTAGGTTTAAAGGCGATGCACGGGCTAGGCAGGCACAAAAAAGCCCCGGAGGTCCGGGGCTTTCGCTGACATGCCTGACGGCTTACTTGCCGAAACCGGCGGAGGGCTTGCCGTCGGCCTCGAGCTTGCCGGCGGACCAGAGGACGGCGCGTCCGACGAGGTCGAGGTAGCGGGCGTCTTCGACGGTGGCGTTATTATGGCCGATCGTGGTGCTGAAGATGCGGGTCTTCTTCGGGCCGAACTCGTTGGTCCAGGCGACGATGGCGTTGGCTTCGGAGGCCGGGGTGACCTTGCCCTTCTTGTCCTTCTTCTCCGGGATCTTCTGGTTGCCGGTGGCGAGGGTCTTGGCGCCCAGGACCTGGACGTTGTTGTAGAGCTCTTCGTTGATGGTGGTCCAATCCGCGAGGCCGGCGGTGACCGGGTGGGACTTGTCGGTGAAGCTGATGGCGATCGGCTGCTGCGGGCCGTGGCCGGTGGACTGCAGGCCGAGCATCTCGTACCAGCTGGCGTTGTCGTCGCCGGCCTTCACGGGCTGCTTGAAATTGCCCCAGCGGTAGCTGTGCATGGCGCAGTGGAGGTTCACGGCGGGCAGGCCGTTCTTATGGGCGTTCACGATATTGGCGACATAGGCCTGGTCGGTGATGTCGGCGGCGCACTCATCGTGGACGACCACGTCGAAGTTCTTGCCCCAGTCCGGGTTCTTGAAGAGTTCGAAGAGCGGCTTGGTGGACTTGGTCGGGTCGTAGGCGACTTCGACCACGGCGTTCACGCGGGCTTCGATGCCCTTCTTCAGGACTTCTTTCTGCGTGGCGTAATCGTGGCAGCAGCCGCCGGCGACGACGAGGACGCGCAGGGGCTTCTGCTCGGCGGCGAGCGGGGAGGTCAGGCCGGCGAGGGCGGCGAGAGCGAGGAGGGTGCGGAGTTTCATGGGGTATCTGGGATAAAGGGGGCGAGGGGGTCGGCGGGCAAAAGAAAAACCTACTTCTTAGGCTTCGGGGCCGGCTTGGGGGCGGCCAATGCCTTCTTGGTGTCGGCGATCGCGGCCTTGGCCAGTTCGTCGGGGATGGGCTGGCCTTCGACGAAGGCGTAGAGGGCTTCCTTCTGCTTTTCGGTCAGCGGATTTTCGTCCTTGGGCGGCATGACGTCGCCCGCGTTACGTTCCAGGAAGACGCGGGCCAGCAGCATGCTGCTGTTCGGCTTGCCGATGACGAAGGTGGGGTTCTTGCCGCCCTTGAGGGTGGCTTCGAGGGTGTCGAGGCGGAGCTTGCCCTTCTCCTTCTTCGGACCATGGCAGGAGACGCAGTGCGCCTCGAAGATCGGCTGGATGACTTTGGCGTAGTCGGCTTTTTGCGCCGCCGTCAGCGGCTTGGCTGGCTCAGGTTTCTTCTTCGTGGCCGTCGGCGCGGCGGCCGCCCAGGCGGCGAGCAACAAAGGGAGCAGCGCACGCATCGGCTTATTTCTTCGGGGCCTGCTTAGGCGCCTTGGTCGCGGCGAGGGCGGCCTTGGCCACGTCGTCAGGGATGGGCTTGCCTTCGATGAAGAGGGCGAAGGCCTGGATCTGTTCCTTCGTCAGCGGATTGCCCTCGGTCGGCATGAATTCTTCGTCCGACGGGTCGAGCGTCACGCGCACGTGCATGAGGCTCTTCTGCAGGTCGCCGGCCACGAAGGCCGCGCCCTCGGAGCCACCCTTCTTGAGGGCTTCGAGCGAATCCATGCGCAGCTTGCCTTTGACCTTCTTGGCGCCGTGGCACTCGACGCAGTGGGCCTCGAGGATCGGGGCGATGACCTGCGCGTAGTCGTCGCGCTTGGCGCCGGGTGCGACGTCGGTCACGGCCTTGTCCGGCCGCGGCGAGGCGACCTTGTTCGGCTTGAAGGGGAAGCCCTCCTCGTGGACGATCTCGCCGCCGACGTGCGCGGCGAAGCTCATCACCCCGATGGCCGCGACTTGGCCGGCCAGGCGCACCTTGAAGGACTGGGCGAGGAGCAGGCTGGCCAGTCCGGCGAAGGCGGAGGCCCCTATGCCGGCCCAGAGGTGGAGTTCGATGGCTTCGCCCGCGAAGCCGTTGAAGTGCGCGTGCAGGATGCCGCAGAGCACCGCGCCCCACGTGCCGGCGGCGGAAAAGACGGACAGGCGACGCACGGTCGCGGTGGCCTGTTCGTGGCGTTCGAAAAACTCGAACAGCGGCACGATGAGCAGCACCGCGGCCGGGATGTGCAGGGCGAGGATGTGGAAGTTGCCGAGGATGGACAGGATGGCCGGGCCGCGCTCCGCGCCGTCGGGGGGCAGGAGGAAGGCCAAGGCGACCAGGAGGAGATTAGCGCCGGCGACCAAGCCGACGGCCTGTCGTAAGGTCAGGGAATGCAGGCGTTCTTCGAGGCGGTGAAGGGTCGTCATGGGACGGAAAGGGGTCTGGGTGGTATGGAGTCGCTTCGGGGTGGGGTCAAACGCAAGCGACCGCGCTGAGGCCCTCCCTATTTAGACCCAAAAAAAGCCCGCGGGTTGCCGCGGGCTTTTCGTCAGCAAGCCGGCCGGCTTACTTGGCTTCGATGAAGGCCTTGATCTTGGCGACCTGCTCCTTGGTGAGGGGCGGGTTCTTCTCGTGGGACTTCTTCGGGGGCATCGCGAGGTCGTCCTCGGGGCTGGTGAGCGAGAGGCTGACGGTCTTGTAGAGGGAGCTCTTGGAAGCGTCGCCCCAGACGATGCCTTCGCCGGCTTCCTTGCCGCCCTTGACGATCGACTTCAGGCTGGAGGAATCGAAGCCGGCCTTGACCTTTCCGTTCTTGGCCTTCTTCGGGTCGTGGCAGTTGGCGCAGCTCTTTTCGAGGATCGGGGCGATGTCGGCCTTGAAGGCGGCTTCGTGGTCGACGGCGGCGAACGCCGAGGTGGACGAGAGGAGGGTGAGGAGGGCGAGGGTACGCATGGGTGTGATAAGGTAACACCAGCCAAAGGGAAAAGTTGCCGGCTGGGGAGCAAAAAGTGGCCTATTCGCGGATCGCCCAGGCCCGGCAGGCCTCCTGCATCCGGGTCGGGATGAACGCTTCCACCCGGGTTCCTTCGGGCAGGGCCTTGGAATGGATGATCGTAGCCCCCGCATGCAGCTTGGAGAGCATCGCGTACTGGTCGTGGGGGATGAGTAGGGTCATATGCTCATCCCGGCTGGCGGCGCATTCCTCAAGGCGCTGGAGCAAAGCCGGGAGGCCCTCTCCGGTCTTGGTGCTGATCAGCTTGGCGTCCGGGTAGGCCGCCAAGGCCTGGGCGCGTTCGACCTCGTCGCAGAGGTCGGCCTTGTTGAGGACGGTGATGACCGGGCGGTCGCCGGCGCCGATCTCGGTCAGCACCTGCAAGGTCGTCGCGGCGTGCTTGTCACGTTCCGGGGAGCCGAGGTCGATGACGTGCACCAGGAAGTCGGCCTGCACGGCTTCTTCGAGCGTGGCCTTGAAGGCTTCCACGAGACGGTGAGGAAGGCGGCGCACGAAACCGACCGTGTCGGTCAGGAGCAACGCGCGGCCGGAGGGCAGGGAGAGGCGACGCGTGGTGGGGTCGAGCGTGGCGAAGAGCTTGTTCGCGGCGAGCACTTCGGAGCCCGTGAGCTTGTTGAGCAGGGAGGACTTGCCGGCGTTGGTGTAGCCGACGATCGAGAAGGTCGGCAGCGGGACGCGTTTGCGCTGCTTGCGCTGGGTCGCGCGCTGGGCCACGACTTCCGCGAGGTCGCGGCGGACCTTGGCGATCTTGTCGCGGATCTTGCGCTGGTCCATCTCCAGCTGCGTCTCGCCGGCGTCGCGCTGCTGCGTGCCGCCGCCGCGCTGGCGGTCGAGGTGGGACCAGAGGCGCTTCAGGCGCGGCAGCATCTGCTGCAGCGCAGCGAGCTCGACCTGCAGCACGGCCTCGCGCGTCTTCGCGCGGGTGATGAAGATGTCGAGGATGATCTCCTGGCGGTCGATGGCGCGCAGCTTGGCGTCCTTCTCCCAGTTGCGCTGCTGCGCGGGCGTGAGCTCGTCGTCGAAGATGATCAGGCCGCATTCCTTGTCGCGGGCCAGCTGGGCGATCTCCTCGAGCTTGCCGGAGCCGACGAGCGTGCGCGGGTTTTCTTCGCGCAGCTTGGCGACGATCGAGCCGCGGATCTCGACGCCGACGTTGGTGACGAGCTCATGCAGCTCGTCGAGCAGCATCTGGGCTTCCTCGGGGGTGTCCTCCGGACGCTGCAGGCCGACCAGGATCGCGCGGTTGGCGCGGGCGATGACCTCGGGGTCGAAAGGGTCGAGCGGCTTTTCTTTTTTGTCTTCGGAATCGTCGGACACGTGGCGGAAATGAAAAGGGGAAGGTTACTTTGGCGATCGGCCCTAGTCAGGCGAGATAAGATTCAGGTGGAGGCCGCCGCATGGTGGCCTCGGGTAGGGGCGGGACTACGTCATGCCCGGGCACGGCGTAGCCGTGCCCCTACCTTGCGTCCACCATGCAGCGGACGGTTCCCCTCCGGTCAACGCGTCGACCTGTCCTCGAATCCGGCTTACCGGTCGAACTGCACCCAGTCCACGTTCATCAGGCCGCCGCCTTTCTTGGGGTTGGTCAGGACCAGGTAGACGTCATGGCGGCCGGACGTGGGCGTGAGCTTGGCCTTGTTCTCCATGAACTTGCCCCAATCGCCGGTATGGGCGATGTCGACGGTGGCGACGATCGGTCCGGTCGGCGAATCGAGGCGAACTTCGATCTGGCTGCCCTTGGCGCCTCCGCCGACGGAGGCGTTGACCTTGATGTTCTTGGTGTCGGCGAGGTTGAGGTTGGCGAACTTGAGCGTGGCTCCGTGCTGGGTGGACCCGACGGCCTTGCCGGTGTTCTTGCCGCCGGTGATCTCGGCGGTCTCGGCTTCGACGCGACGGTGGCGGAGTCGCACGACACCCTTGCCGGTCAGCGGGCCGGCGGCGCCGGCGCCGGCGTCGGTGACGACGGCTTCGAGGAGCAGGGTGCCGGGCTTGTTGTCTTTCGGCGCGGTCAGCTGGCCTTCGAGGCCACGGGTGAGGGTCGGGCCGCCCTTGCCCTTCTCGAGGGCGAGCATCCAGCGGAGCATGATCGCGACTTCGTCCTCGGTGTGCTGCGGGTGGGCGAGCATCGGGACCTGGCCCCAGACGCCGCTGCCGCCGAGGCGGACCTTCTTGTTGAGGAGGTCGTCGGCGCCAGGCTGCTTCCGGTATTTGTCGGCGATGGCGACGAACGACGGTCCGACGAGTTGGGTCTCGACCGCGTGGCAGTTGAAGCACTCGCTCTGGCGCATCAGCGAGAGGCCCGGGTCGACCGCCACGGCCTTGCCGTCGGCGGGGAGGAAGGCGGAGGTCACCAGCGTGCGCGCGGCGAATTCGGCGGGCTTGGCTTCGGAAGTGCCGTCCTCGGCGTCCTGCGCGGCGATCTTGAAGTCGAGCGGCTTGCCGGGCGTGAAGAAGTCGCCGTCCAGCGGGGCGAGGAAGCGGACGGTCGGCATGGTGTTGCCGACGACGACGGGGGTCGTGCGCGTCACGGAGCCGCCTTGGCCGTCGGTGACGGTGAGTTCGACGTTGAAGTTGCCCGCGGTCTCGAGGGCCACGGTCAGCTCTTCGCCTTCGCCGAGCTTACGGTCGCCGGGCTGCAGTTTCCAGGCGTAGCTCAGCTTGCCGCCGTCGAGATCGCGCGAGCCCTTGGCGGAGAGCGTGGTCTTCAGGGGAGTCGGGCCGGCCGGGGTCGAGACGGCGAGTTTGGCGACGGGCTGGAGGTTGCCGCGCACGTAGGAGATCTTGAGCAGGGCGGAGTCCGGGTTGACGCCCCAGGTGTCGCCGTAGTCGAGCAGGTAGAGGCAGCCGTCGGGGCCGAAGGTCGCGTCCACCGGGCGGCGGAGGATCGTCGCGCCGTTGTCGATGAGCGCCTGCTGCTTCTTGCGCTGTTCGTCGGTATTGGCGGTCACGAAGGCCGTGGGCGCGAAGGCCTCGAGGCCCTTGAGATCGGAGTTCGCGTCGAGGCGGGCCCACTTGATGAACGGCCGCTGCCAATCCCAGAAGAGCAGGGAGCGGTCGAAGTGCTTCGGGAAGCCGTTGGTCTTCTCATAGGACTCCTGCCAGTAGAAGACCGGGCCCGCGCAGGCGGTGCGGCCGCCTTCGCCGAGTTCCGGCCACTGTTCGGAGACCGCGTACGGCCAGTAGAGGAAGGCCGGCACGGCGGGCGGGAGCTCGACGAGGCCGGTGTTGTTGCGGCTCTTGTTCAGCGGGGCCTTCGGATCGAAGAGCGCGCCGACCTTCTCGGTCGCGTAGTCATATTCCGCGTAAGGGAAGTTGTTGCCGACGAAGAGCGGATAGCCGTGGTTGCCGGCCTTCTTCGCCTGGTTGATCTCGTCATAGCCACGGGAGCCACGAGGGCCGTCGACGCGCGCGTCGGGGCCGACTTCGCCCCAGTAGACGTAACCGGTCTTCGGGTCGATGCTCAGGCGCCAAGGATTGCGCGTGCCCATCGCGAAGATCTCGGGGCGGGTCTTCGGGGTGCCGGGCTTGAAGAGGTTGCCTTCCGGGATGCTGTAGGTCGCGTCATCATGCACGCGGATGCGGTTCACCTTGCCGACGAGGGTGTTGGTGTTGGCGGAAGTACGCTGTCCGTCCCACGGCTCCTTGCCCGGGCGCTGGTCGAGCGGGGCGTAACCCTTGCTGTCGCCGAACGGGCTGGTGTTGTCGCCGGTCGAGAAATAAAGGCAGCCGTCGGGGCCGAACTTCAGCGTCGCGCCGTGGTGGCAGCACTGCAGGCGCTGTTCTTCGTATTTCAGGATGAGCTTCTCGCTGCCGGCGACGAGCTGGTCGTCCTTCACCTGGAAGCGGGAGAGATACTGGCCTTCGAAACCGACGGGCGAATAGATCAGGTAGATCCAGCCGTTCTGCGCGAACTTCGGGTCGAGGGCGAAGGCGAGGAAGCCGTTCTCCTGCGTCTTGAAGATCTCCATCTCCGCCACGAGCTTCACGCGCTTGGTCTTCGGGTCGTAGACCTTGAGGGCGCCGCCGTATTCGTTGAACCAGAGGCGACCGTCAGGGGCGAACTCGAGGTGCATCGGCTGCGGCAGGCCGGTGAGCAGCGTCTCGGTCTGGAAACGCATGTCCTCCGGCAAGCCGTCGGCGGCACGGGCGGCCGGCGCGGCGGCCAGCAGGGCGGCGCCGAAGAGGGAAAGGAAGCGGACAGGGGTGGAAGCCATGGGAGGGTGACCTTGGAGAGACGGTGGGGTTCCCGCAGGGTTGGGAAAATAGGCCCGAGGGCAAGTGGGCAGAGAGCTACGCTCCGAGTATCGAGTATGGAGTATCGAGTATAGGGGGCTTACATGGCCGCCGAATGGAGGCCGAGGGGTGGGGCACGGCTAAGAGGTGCCCGTCCTGACGGTCGTCGCGCCCCGGCCTACTTTGGGGCGCATGCCTCTTCTCTGGCCAACCGGCCAACGGTTCAACTGATCAACCGCGCGTAAGCGCTCAGATCAACCCGAGCTGCATCTTGCCGTCCTCGGAGATCATGGTCTGGGTCCAAGGCGGATCCCAGACGATGTCGACGCGGGCCTGGTTGATGCCCGGGACGCTGAGCACGCGATTACGGGCGTCTTCGGCGATGACGGGTCCCATGCCGCAACCGGGGGCGGTCAGGGTCATGGCGACCACGACGCTGTGGCGGTCCGGTGAATTATCGAGGGGCTCGACCTTGAGCGAGTAGACCAGGCCGAGGTCCACGATGTTCACGGGGATCTCCGGGTCGAAGACCTTCTTGAGGCTGTCCCAGACGGCTTCGTCGGAAGGCTTGCCTTTGTGACCGGGGTGTTCGGCCGTGCCGACGGAACCATAGGCGTCCGTCTTGCCTTCGTTCTCGGTCGCGTCGGTCGGCGCCTGTTCGCCGAGCGCGTCGGCGTCGCCGCCTTTGATGCGGAACATGCCTGTGTCGCAGACGACGGTGAAGTTGCCGCCGAGGCGGTGGGTGATGGTGACCTTCGTGCCCGCGGGGAGCACGGCGGGTTCGCCGGCGGGGATGACCGTGGCCTGCACATCGCGCGCGAGGACGCGGTCGTGGGGGCTGGGCGTATGGCGCTGGCCGGTGGTGTCTTCGCTCATGTTCAGGCTAGGTGGAATTTGAGACGGAGCATCTCGCGCACCGCGGCGGCGGCCTCTTCGTGGCCGACCTTGGCGAGGACTTCCTCGAGGAAGCCCTGGGCGAGCAGCTCCTGGGCGACGGCGAGCGGGATGCCGCGGGCGCGCAGGTAGAAGAGTTCGGCGGGGTCGATCTGGCCGGTCGTCGCGCCGTGCGAGCACTTCACGTCGTTGGCTTCGATCTCGAGGCCGGGCAGGGAGTCGGCTTCGGCGTCCGGCGAGAGCAGGAGGTTGCGGTTGGTCTGGTAGGCGTCGGTGCGCTGGGCGTCCGGGGCGACCTTGATGAGGCCCGAGAAGATCGTGCGCGCCTTGCCGAGCAGGGCGTTCTTGAAGAGCAGGTCCGACTTCGCGTGGCCGGCGGCGTGGATCTGCAGCGTGCGCTGGTCGAATTCCTGTTCGCCCGTGGCGACCGAGATGCCGAAGAGGCTGACGTCGGCGCCGGGACCGTCGATGCGCACGGTGTTCTCGAGGCGGGCGCGACGGGAACCGACGGCGGCGTTGACGGAGCTGATGACCGCGTCGCGGCCGCCGCAGGTGTTGTCGATCTGGAAGGACTGCGTGGCCGAGCCCCAGGCCTGGACGGCGAGGCGGCGGACCTGCGAACCCGTGCCGGCATGGATGTCGACGGCGGAGATCGCGAGGGCGCGCTGGTCGGGCTTCGCGGCGAGATGGAAGTCGTGGATGTCGGCCTTCGCGCGTTCGCCGGCGATGACGAGGGCGTGCGGGAAGACCGCGACCCCGTCGGTGAGGGTCCAGGTGACCGCGACGAACGGCTGCTTCACCTCGACGCCCTTGGGGACGTGGAGGACGTAGCCGGCGCGGAGCCAGGCGCGATGCAGCGCGGCGAACTTGTCGCCGCCGAGGAGCACAGGGTGCTTCAGGAGGTGTTCCTGGAGCAGGGCGGGGCGGTTGCGGACGGCTTCTTCGAGGGACTCGAAGACCACGCCTTGGGCGACGAGCTCGGCGGAGAGCGTCGGCTTCAGCACGCAATGACCGTCGACGTGGACGATGAGGCCCGCGGCGTCGGAGATCAGGCGCGAGCGCGAGATGAGGTCGGCGGCCTGGGCGGCGGTCGGAGCCGGCGCGGGCGCGTAACCCTCGAGCGAGAGCGTGCGTGCGTCGGAGAAGCGCCACTTCTCGTTGTCGCGCGTGGGCATCGGCAGCGATTGGAACGCGTGCCAGCCCTGTTGGCGAAGGACGGCGAACCAATCCTGCGCGCGGAAGTGCGCGGTCTCGGCGGACTGCAGGGCGACGTCGAGGACGCCGGCGGGGGCGGAGGCGACGGCGCTCATCCGACGGACCCTTCCATCTGCAGTTCGATGAGGCGCTTCAGCTCGACGGAGTATTCCATCGGGAATTCCTTCACCAGGTCGTTGACGAAGCCGTTCACGGCGAGCGACATCGCTTCGCCTTCGGACAGACCGCGCTGCATCATGTAGAAGATCTGCTCGGCCGAGACCTTGGAGACGCTCGCCTCGTGCTGGACCGAGTTCTTGCGGCCGCGGACGGAGATCGCCGGGTAGGTGTCGGTGCGGCTGTGCTCGTTGATGAGCAAGGCGTCGCACTCGGTGTTGTTGCGGCAGTTCGAGAGGGTCTTCGGGATGTGGACCAGGCCGCGGTAGGTCGAACGGCCTTCGCCGACGGAGATGGACTTAGCGATGATGTTCGAGGTCGTGTCGTCGGCCGCGTGGATCATCTTCGCGCCGGTGTCCTGGTGTTGGCCGTCGTTGGCCAGGGCGATCGAGAGGACCTCGCCGCGGGCGCGCTTGCCGCGCAGGACCACGCCGGGATACTTCATCGTCAGGCGGGAGCCGATGTTGCAGTCGATCCAGCGGACTTCGGCGTCCTCTTCGGCCACGCCGCGCTTCGTCACGAGGTTGAAGACGTTGGCGGACCAGTTCTGGACGGTGATGTACTGGATCTTCGCGCCCTTGAGGGCGACGAGCTCGACGACCGCGGAGTGCAGGGTGGCCGTCTCGAACTTGGGGGCCGTGCAGCCTTCCATGTAGGTGACTTCCGAGCCTTCGTCGGCGATGATGAGGGTGCGCTCGAACTGGC
>SXGR01163112.1_pt1 | contig 10200 bp, 10 predicted proteins | sample 3174711 | NCBI WGS metagenome assembly SXGR01 (sample SAMN11356860, study PRJNA531348) | freshwater metagenome | isolation source: freshwater sample F1-60 | place: China: Fuxian Lake, Yuxi | collected 2017-12-25 | reverse complement strand
GCTCGGCCGCAAGGTGGTGATGCAGGATGGCGCTCTCCTGAAACTGTTCGGGCGTGAGGTCGAGAGCGTCTGCCGCGAGGCCGCAGCCCACGACGAGACCAAGCTTCACGCCGAAGCACTCGGGCGCGCCGCCACCCGCGCCCTGCAGACGACGCGGCGCCTGTTCGCCGCGCGGGATATGGACAAGACGCTCGCCAATGCCTCGGTGTATCTGGAAATGTTCGGCCACATCGTGCTGGCGTGGGTGTGGCTCAAGCAAGCCACGATTGCCGCGGCGGCATTGGCCAAGGGTAGTGATGAAGAAGCGTTTTATCGTGGCAAATTGACGGCGGCGCAATATTTCTTTCAATGGGAATTGCCCAAGTGCGCCGGCTGGTGCGATCTGCTCGAATCGCTCGACACCACCACCCTGGACATGCAGGACGCCTGGTTTTAACCATCCACAGTATTGACCGTATTGAAAAAGAGGAGCTAACTAAGTGAGTCTTTCAAAACTGATGAACCTGGAAGGGCGTGTGGCCATCATTACCGGCGGCTCGCGCGGGCTGGGGTTGCAAATGGCCGAAGCGCTCGGCGAAATGGGTGCCAAGCTGACGATCACGGCGCGCAAGGCGCATGAACTCGATGAGGCCTATGCCCACCTGACCAAGCTCGGGGTGGACGTGATGACAATTCCCTCCGACCTTGGCAAACCCGAAACGCCGCAAATGATCACGGACATGGTGATGCGCAAGCATGGCCAGATCGACATCCTGATCAACAACGCCGGTGCCACGTGGGGCGCACCGGCGGAAGACCATCCGCTCGATGCGTGGATGAAGCTGATCAACCTGAACCTCACGGCCAATTTCCTGCTCTGCCAGGCGGTCGGCAAGGCCTCGATGATTCCGCGCAAGTATGGCCGTATCGTCAATATCGCTTCCGTCGCTGGGCTGGGTGCCAGCCCGCCGCAGATGGAAGGCACCATCGCCTACAACACCACCAAGGGTGGCCTGGTCAATTTCACCCGCCAGTTGGCCGCCGAGTGGGGCAAGTTCAACATTACTGTCAACGCGATTTGCCCGGGTTTCTTCCCTTCGAAAATGACCAAGGCAACTCTCGATGTCCACGCCAAGTTCTTCATCGACCTGACCCCCCTGGGCAAGCTGGGTGGCGACGAAGACCTGAAGGGCCCGGCGATCCTGTTTGCCTCCGACGCTGGTGGCCACATCACTGGGCAGTGCCTGGTGGTCGACGGCGGCGCCATCGTCGTCTGAACGTTTTTACTCAATCACTCGCACACCAGAACATGGACGACAAACTCAAGGTTGCCCACTTTTCGGAGGTGAAGCGCGAACCGCTTTCGTTAAAGCATGTCCCGTTCATCGACCATCTGGGTGTGGTGATCGACTTCATGGAACCGGGCAAGGCCATCCTCTCGCTGGATCCACGCCCCGAGCACATGAATTCCTGGGGCGCCGTGCATGGCGGCGTCATCATGACGCTGCTCGACATCGCGATGGCCATCTCCGGCCGCGCGCATGACCCGGTGAATCTTTCCGGTGTGACGGTCGACATGAGCGTGAGCTTCATCTCGCCCGGCAGGGGCAGGCAGATCATCACCGGTCACGTGATCGCGCAATCGAGCACACTCTGGCGTTGCGAAGGCGATGTGCGCAATGCCAGCAACCAGGCCCTGGTGGCCAAATCGATCGGTACCTTCAAATTCAAGAATCTCGCCAATACCAGCAAGCGCCCCGTCGGGGACGCGTAGCACCCATCACAAGGAGGACCACCACATGTCCATCACCAATCGCCAGATCCATCTGGTCCAGCGCCCGCAGGGCGAGCCTACCGAAGCCTGCTTCGCTCTCGTCCAGGAGCCGCTCCCAGAGCCACTTTCAGGCCAGGTGCAGGTGAAGAACGAGTTTCTGTCGCTCGATCCGTACATGCGTGGCCGCATGGACGACGCCAAGTCCTATGCCCAGCCGCAGGCGCTCAACGCCGTCTTCCAGGGCGCTACCGCCGGCGAGGTGATTGCGTCCAACAGCCCCGCGTTCAAAGTGGGTGACAAGGTGGCCGGCAACTTTGGCCTGGGGTGGCAAACCCACGCCACGGTGGATGCGAAGGCGATTCGCAAGGTGGATGTGTCGCGCGTGCCCTTGTCCTACTACGTTGGGCTGCTCGGCATGCCCGGTGCCACCGCCTGGTACGGCACCATGAAGATTCTGGATCCGAAGGCGGGCCACACCTTTGTCGTCACGGCGGCTACCGGCGCAGTCGGTGGCGTGGTCGGCCAGCTCGCCAAGGCGCAAGGCGCGCGGGTGGTCGGCTTTGCCGGTGGCCCGAAGAAGTGCGAATACGCAGTCAAGGAACTCGGCTTCGATGCCTGCATCGACTACACGGCGGCGGATTGGAAGGAGGCTTTCAAGGCCGCCACGCCGAACGGGGTGGACCGGTTGTTCGAAAACGTCGGGGGCGAGATTTTCGACACCATCCTGGCCCGCATGAATCCCCACGGGCGGATCGCTGTCTGCGGCCTGATCTCGGGCTACAACGGCAAGGCGACGCCCCTGAACAACGTGCGCTCGATTCTGGTCAACAAGCTGATGGTGCAGGGTTTTATCATTTCCGACCATTTCGACGTGTGGCCGCAGGCGCACAAGGAACTGGCGGATCTGGTCGTGGAAGGCAAACTGAAGTATCGCGAATCGATTACCGAAGGTATCGAGCACGCACCCAAAGCTTTCCTTGGCATGCTCAAGGGGGAGAACTTCGGCAAGCAGGTTGTCAAGCTCTGAACCCGTTACAGGACATCAAAGACATCACAGGAGATACGCAGATGAACGCACCGGAAAAAGTGGCTCCCCCTTCAGATTCAAGCGCACTGGCTACCATGCCGCCTGAGATCGCGCAGTACTACAAGAAGCTGCCGCAACCACCCCAATTCAATTCCGTCATGGAAGAGCGCCTGCATCGCAAGCAGCGCCTGGCGGCGGCGTTTCGCATCTTTTCCCAGTGGGGCCTGGGCGAGGGCGCGGCCGGCCACATCACCGTGCGTGACCCTGAGTTTCCCGATACCTTCTGGCTTAATCCCTTCGGCATCCATTTCTCTCAAATCAAGGTATCGAACCTGATCCGCTGCGATCACGATGGCAAGGTGGTTGAGGGCGATTACGAGGTCAATCGCGCCGCCTTTGCGATTCATTCGCGCGTGCATGAAGCGCGGCCGGATGCGGTGGCGGCAGCCCACACCCACGGCATCTACGGGCGCGCCTTTTCTGCGCTGGGCAAGCCGCTGGCGATGATCAACCAGGACGTGACGGCGTTCTACAACGACCACGGCCTCTACGACGATTACGGCGGCGTGGCACTGGAGGTGGATGAAGGCGAGCGCATCGCCACGGCGCTGGGCCCGATGAAAGCGGCGATCCTGCGCAACCACGGGCTGATCACCGTTGGCAAAACCGTCGAGGAGGCCGCGTGGTGGTACATCTCGATGGAACGCTCCTGCCAGGTGCAGTTGCTGGCCGAGGCGGCAGCCCACGGCCAGGCGTTGCGCACGGTACCCGAAGCAGCCTGCAAGCAGGCCTACAGCGCGATTGGCGTGCCGTATGCCGGCTGGTTCCAGTTCAACTTGCTGTACGAAAAGCTGCTCGCTGAAAATCGCGACTTTCTGGGTTGAGCACGATGGCTGACCTGATACTGCACCACTACCCGACCTCGCCCTTTGCCGAAAAGGTGCGGTTGATGCTGGGCTACAAGAAACTGGCGTGGCAATCGGTGATGATCCCGGTGGTGATGCCCAAGCCGGATGTGGTGGCGCTCACCGGCGGCTACCGCAAGACGCCGATTCTGCAAATCGGTGCGGACATTTACTGTGATTCGGCGCTGATTGCCGACGTGCTGGAGCGGCTGGCACCCACACCGACCCTGTATCCCGCAGCGGCCGCGGGGCTGGACCGCATCCTGGCGCAGTGGGCCGATTCCACCCTGTTCTGGACCGCAGTGCCCTTCACCATGCAGCCAGCCGGGCTGGCGTTTATCTTTCCCGATACGCCGCCGGAACACCTGAAGGCATTTTCCGCTGACCGCGCGGCATTCGCGCCGAATGTCACCAGGCTGCGTGGCGGCGATAGCACCGGCCACGTGCTCAACTACGCCGCGCGCATCGAAGCCATGCTGGGCCACGGCAAGCCTTACCTGTTGTGCGATGTGCCTTCGATCGCCGATTTTGCTGTTTACCACTCGTTCTGGTTTGTGCGCCGCGCGCCGCCGATAGCAGCGCAGTTGGCCCACTGCACCCTGCTGTGGCAATGGTTCGAGCGGATGCAAGCGATCGGCCAGGGGAGCGCTGGCCGCATGAAGAGTGCTGAGGCGATTGCCGTAGCGGCGGCCAGCCAACCGGCGCAGTTGGCGGCCGCACTTGAGTTGAATCTGCACGGCTTGGCGTTTGGTGATCGAGTGGCGGTGACCCCCACCGATACCGGTCTTGACCCGGTGGAAGGGCAGTTGGTCGTGTCGGCCCTCAACGAAATTGCCGTACGCCGGCAGGACGCGCGCGCCGGTGAGGTGGTGGTGCATTTCCCGCGGGTGGGATTTCAACTTAAGAAACTGGAAAGCCAGGCATGAAGACTTTCAAAGGACGCACCGCCGTCATCACCGGTGGCGAAGGTACCAGGATCGCGCCGCATTTAGGAGAGGGCGGGGCATGAAGAATTTCAAGGGACGCACCGCCGTCATCACTGGCGGCGCGAGTGGCTTCGGGCGCGAATTCGCCCGCATAGCCGCAAGGCTCGGCATGAACGTGGTGATCGCCGATGTGCAGCAGGATGCGCTCGATGCGACGCGCGCCGAACTGGAAGGGCAGGGCGCCAGCGTGCTGGCACTGAAGACCGACGTTTCCAAGGCTGAAGCGGTACAGGCGCTGGCCGATGCCACCGTCAAGCGCTTTGGCGTACCCAGCCTGGTGTTCAACAACGCCGGTGTGGGCGGTACCGGCGGCCTCTTGTGGGAAAATACCCAGCGCGATTGGGAGTGGGTAAGGGGCGTGAACGTCTGGGGCGTGGTGCATGGTGTGCGCATCTTCACCCCGCTGATGCTCGACGCTGCGGCCAAGGATTCCGGCTTTGAAGGGCACTTCGTCAACACCGCTTCAATGGCGGGCCTGTTGACGCCGCCCAACATGGGGGTCTACAACGTCACCAAGCACGCGGTGGTGGCACTCACCGAAACGCTATATCAGGATCTGGCCCTGGTGACGGATCAGATCAGCTGTTCGGTGTTGTGTCCGTACTTTGTGCCGACGGGTATCCACAAATCAGAGCGCAACCGCCCGGCGGAATTCACCGATGCCGAGCCGGAAACGGCTTCGCAGCGCATTGCCCGCGCGCAGTCCGAAAAGGCCGTCACATCCGGCAAGGTCTCGGCGGCCGAGGTGGCAGAAGCCACGTTTGAAGCCGTGGCGCAGCGCCAGTTCTACATTTTTTCGCACCCCAAGGCGCTGGGCAACGTCGAGCAGCGCATGCGCGCCATCGTCGATATCCAGAATCCGCCCGACCCGTTTGCCGCGCGGCCCGAGGTGGGCGAACAGTTGCGTGCGCAGTTGCGCGCCCGCTGAAGCGGAAGGGTTTTTGCGTCGATGGCGATTCGGCATGCAGATGCGCACCTGCCCAACGGCATGCGCCTGCACGTTGCTTCCTGCGGGCAAGCGGACCAACCACTGATCCTCTTCATCCACGGCTTTCCCGAGTTTTGGTACGAGTGGCACAACCAGCTCGAAGAATTCGGCCGTGATCATTACGCCGTGGCGCCCGACTTGCGCGGCTTCAATCTCTCTGACCAGCCCAAGGAAGTCGAGAAGTACCGCGCCAAACACCTGGTCGAAGACCTGCGCCTGCTGATCAAGCACCTCGGCCACGCACGTTGCATTCTGGTGGCGCACGATTGGGGCGGGGCCATCGCCTGGAACTTCGCCGCCCAGCATCCTGAACTGGTCGAGAAGCTGGTGATCATCAATTCACCCCATCCGGCGCTGTTTGCGCGCGATCTTGCCAACGACGAAGCGCAGATCAAGGCCAGTGCCTACATGAACCTGCTGCGTCGGCCAGATGCCGAGCGCATCATGGGCGAGAACGATTTCGCGCGCATGCCCAAATTCATCAACGGGATCGGCCAAGGGGCAGAGTGGTTTAGGCCCGAGGTGGAAGCGGAATATCGCGCCTGCTGGCGGCATGGCCTCACCGGCGGTCTCAACCTGTATCGCGCTTCGCCCCTGTTCCCTGCAACCGACACCGAACCCGGCGCCCGTGCCGTGACCTTTCCCAAAGAAATGGTGACCGTGCGCGTGCCGACGCTGGTGATCTGGGGCATGCGCGATGAAGCCCTGTTGCCGCGCCAGCTCGAAGGGCTGGAAGACTATGTGCCGCAGCTGACCATCGAACGCATTGAAGATGGCAGCCACTGGGTGGTACATGAGCAACCCGAACGCGTGAACCGGCTCATCCGCCACTTCATTGGCTGAAGCGCCATTGCGCGATACCATGCAACACCACTTTTTGAACGGAACCTGACATGCATCCCAACGCCAAATACCTCTTCACCGCCTCCATGGACGTGGACCCCGACAAGGAAGCCCTGTTCAACGACGTCTATGACACTGAACATGTGCCGATGCTGCTCAAGGTGCCGGGCGTGCTGGCGGTGTATCGGCACACCCTTGCGCCCCTGAAAATCAGTATGGGCGGCGAGGTCAAGACCATCGTCGCGGAAGGTGAGCCTAAATACAGCGCGATGTACGAACTCGAAAGTGCCGATGTGCTGTTGAGCGACGCCTGGGCTGCTGCGATCGAAGAGGGCCGCTGGCCGGCCCAGGTGCGGCCGTTCACGCGCAACCGGCGGCATACCCTGCGTAAGGTGCTCTGAAGAATGCTGGTCGTGAAGAGTTCACGGCGACTCTTGAATTCACGGCCATTCGAGAAGTTCGCGGCCCCACGACGCAGGAAATGGTTATGGCTACCATTGAAGAGTTGAAGCAGACGACCAAGGTCGTGATGTTTGACCAATACGGCACTGTGGTCGACATGCAAGGCGGGCTGACCGATGCATTCACTCCCTACCTTAAAGAGAAGGGCTGGACCGGGAACCCGGGTTCGCTGGTGACGTGGTACCGCCGCACGCACTTCGAAAACTCGATGATTGACGCGCTGCTCCACGAAGAGCACACCCCGTACCGCGAAATTGGCGAGCGTGCGCTGGACTACACGCTCGAGCGTGCCGGCATCGCCCACACGGACGCGGACGTCAAGGCACTCATCAGCAACATCGAACGCCTGAAGTGCTTCCCGGACGTTCCATCGGCGCTTGCGAAGCTGCAGAGCAAGTACAAGATCGTCGTGCTGTCCAATGGTGATCCGGACATGCTGGAGTCGGCGAAGAACTACCACGGCATCCCGTTCGACAAGGTGATCTCGGTTGCAGAGGCCAACGCCTTCAAACCACACGTGGCCACCTACACCAAGGCAGCCGACATCATGGGTGTGAGGATGGACGAGGTGCTGTTTGTGGCAAACCACGCATTCGATTGCCTTGGCGCCAAGGCTGCCGGGATGTACAGCGCGTTCATCGACCGGCGCAAGCGGCCGTTCGGCCGTACGCCGCACCAGCCGGACATCTGGGTGGACGACATGAAGTCGCTTGCCGACGCGATGGTATAGCCGGCCGGGCAGGGCGTCGTCCTGCTTTCATCGCGTACTGAGTTGGGGCAGCGCCCGCGCTGGTGCACAGGCGCGGTGCATGAAGTGGCGGCGGTGGATTCTGGCAGTCGCGGCAATTAGTTCAATCGCATCAAGGGGTTAGGGAGCGCGTCGGGCGCGCTGCAGGATTGGCACACTGATTGCTGAACACTAACTTGTATACATGTTGGTGCGCAGCGAAGCTGATCCGAACCCGTGAGCCCGAACTCGAACAACCTGCTGATTTCTGAGCTGCTGCGGCGCTACCGCAGTGGCGAAACCACGCCCCCCCAAGTGCTGGCCGCGCTGGCGGCAAAGGCTGCCGTGCAGCCGCACGATCCGGCCTGGATTCTGCGCTTTGCCGAACACACCATCGGGGCACAGCTGGAAGCGCTGGACAGCGCCTTCAAGTTAAGCGGTTCGGATTGGGCGAAGTTTCCACTCTACGGCATTCCCTTCGCCATCAAGGACAACATTGACTACGCGGGCCAGCAAACGACGGCAGCCTGCCCGCAGTTCGCCTACGTACCGGCCGAGTCAGCCACGGTGGTCAAGCGCCTGCAGGCTGCCGGCGCCATTTGCGTGGGCAAGACCAACCTGGACCAGTTCGCCACCGGGCTCAACGGTACCCGTTCACCCTATGGCGCGGTGCCGAACACGTTCAACCCGCTTTATGTTTCCGGCGGTTCGAGTTCCGGTTCCGCTTCGGTGGTGGCGCGCGGCCTGGTGAGTTTCTCACTCGGCACCGATACGGCCGGTTCGGGCCGGGTCCCAGCGGGGTTCAACAACATTGTCGGCTTGAAGCCGACCAAGGGCGCCTTGTCCACCGCCGGCGTGGTGCCGGCCTGTCGCTCGCAGGATTGCGTTTCGATCTTTGCGCTGACGGCAAGCGACGCGCAATCGGTGTGGACCGCAGCATCGGGCGCCGATGCTGCCGATATCTACTCCCGCGCGGAGCCGAAGGTGCCGCCAGCCGGCTTTACCCTGGGCGCCAACCTGCGCGTGGGGGTACCGCAAGACCCCGAATTCTGTGGCGACGAGTTGGCTGCGAAGAGCTATGCCGGAGCGCTGGAGCGCATGCAGGCGCTGGGCGCCAAGCTGGTGCCGTTTGACCTGAAGCCGTTCCTGGAAGTGGCGCGCCTGTTGTACGAAGGGCCGTGGGTGGCCGAGCGCTTCGCCGCCATCGAGACCATGTTCACCACCAAGCCGGAGGCGATTCATCCGGTGGTGCGGGCGGTGATCGAGAAAGCGCGCAACCACACGGCTGTCGATACGTTCAACGCCATGTACCGGCTGGAAGCCTTGCGCCGCCAGAACGCGCCCATGTGGGACCAGATCGACGTGATGCTGGTGCCAACCTCGCCGACGATCTACACCATCGAAGCGATGCTGGCAGACCCGGTGAAGAAGAACAGTGATTTCGGCATTTACACCAACTTCGTCAACCTGCTGGACCTCTCTGCCATTGCCTTGCCCGCCAGCCTGCGCCCGGACGGGTTGCCTTCCGGCATCACGCTGATTGCACCAGCCTGGAGCGAGCGCGCCTTGTGCGATGTGGGCGCCCGCTGGCAAGCCTCAACCGGCCTGACCCTGGGTGCCACCGGTATTGCCCATCCTGCTGTAGAGGAGAATGCGGCCAGGAATGGCTCCCAGAGCGGCTCTCAGAGCAACTCGCCGGCTCATGGCTGGGTGCGGGTGGCGGTGGTGGGCGCCCATCTTTCGGGGATGCCGCTGAATCATCAGCTCATTTCCCGTGGTGCTCGCCTGGTTTCCGAAGCGCGCACGACTGCCAGCTATGCCCTTTATGCGCTAGCGGGCACGGTGCCGCCGAAACCGGGGCTGGCGCGGACCAGCAAAGGCGCCGCCGGCCCGGCTGGCACGTCGATTGCATTGGAGTTATGGGACATGCCGATGCACCGTTTTGGCGAATTTGTCGCTGAGGTGCCTGCACCGCTGGGCATCGGCAACGTCGAGCTGGTGTCGGGCGAGTGGGTCAAAGGCTTCATCTGCGAGCCGTGCGGCATTGCGGGCGCGGAGGACATTTCACATTTCGGCGGTTGGCGCGCTTACATCGCAAGCAAGAGCGCCGACAACGCTGCGGGCAGTACGGCAGGCAAACCTGGTTCAACTGTTTCAATCTAACGGAGGTCAGCATGAAGCGTCGTGATTTTCTGCAAACCGGTACGGCGGCAGCCATATCTTCCACGTTGGCGGCCACTCTGCCCTTGCCGGCACTGGCCCAGGCACGCCCCAAGGATGTGCTGGTCGCGGCCAACGAATTTGGCCCCAACTCGCTCGACATCCACACCCTTGGCGCCAACCGGCCGAGCTATGCGGTGTCGTGGATGTGCTACGACCGTCTGATGACCTTTGGCAAGAAAACCCTGCCGGACGGCCAGGTGATGTACGACTACACCAAGCTGGAACCGGAGCTGGCCGAATCCTGGGCGATTGCCAAGGACGGCAACTCGGTCACCTTCAAGCTGCG
>SXGR01596614.1_pt1 | contig 10202 bp, 8 predicted proteins | sample 3174711 | NCBI WGS metagenome assembly SXGR01 (sample SAMN11356860, study PRJNA531348) | freshwater metagenome | isolation source: freshwater sample F1-60 | place: China: Fuxian Lake, Yuxi | collected 2017-12-25 | reverse complement strand
GCTAGGGTGAGGGGTAAGCTCGCAACCATATTTCCTCCCTCCCCCCCTTGCGGGAGAGGGTCAGGGTGAGGGGTCGTAGCAGTCCGCATGTCCTTCAAATCGCCCCGTGGCACAACCGACATTTTGCCCGAGCACCAGCCCTACTGGGACTACATCAAGCGCGTCGCGGCAGATGTGTCCAGGCGGTTCGGCTACAGGCGTATAGACACGCCGTACTTCGAAGACACCGCGTTATTTAAGCGGGGCGTCGGTGAAGAGACCGACATCGTCCAGAAGGAGATGTACTCCTTCGAGGACATCGGCGGCGACCACGTCACTCTGCGTCCGGAAGGCACTGCGCCCGTATGCCGCGCGTACATAGAGCACGGGATGTCGAGCTGGCCTCAGCCCGTCCGGCTCTTCTACGTCGGCCCCATGTTCAGGTACGAACGTCCCCAGGCAGGCCGCTTCCGCCAGTTCCACCAGTTCGGTGTCGAGGTGTTCGGCGACCCTTCACCGCAGGTAGACGTCGAAGTGATAGAGCTGGCCTGGCTCTTCTTGCGCGAGCTGGGCCTGTGCGACCTCACTCTTCGGGTGAACTCGATAGGCGCTGGCGAGGACCGGCCCCGGCATGTGCAGGCGTTGCGGGACTACTACTCCGGTCATGCCGCCCGCTTGCCGAAGGTCGATCGCGACCGGCTGGAGAGGTCGCCCTTGCGACTCCTCGACTCCAAAGAACCAGAGAGCCAGGCGTTGGCAGACAGCGCGCCGCGTTCTCTCGACTTCCTCAGCCCGGATAGCACAGCACGCTGGCAGGAGACACTCCGCCTGCTCGAAGGCATGAAGTCCGTCTACCCGGACCTTAACTACCTTGTAGACCACCGACTGGTGCGCGGGTTCGACTACTACACGCACATGGTGTTCGAGATCGAGCCGAAGGACGCGGCTGGGCAGAGCACGCTGATTGGCGGCGGACGCTACGACGGCCTGATGGAGGTCCTCGGTGGGCCGCCGACGCCGGGCGTAGGTTTTGCCGCAGGCCTTGAGAGGTTCATCCTGAACCTCCAGAAGCAGGGCGTCGATTTCGATTCACAGTCGCATATCGACATCGCGGTGGTGCACATGGGCGAGGCGGCGGGACGCAGGGCGACCGAGCTGGGCGCGGCGCTGAGGCTGAAGGGCCTATCGGCGGTCGTTGCGCCGCCTGGACGCAGCATGAAGTCGCAGATGCGCTTCGCCAGCTCAGTCCCTGCCCGGTATGCGCTCATCATCGGCGACCGCGAACTCGAAAGCGGCGCGGGCGCGCTAAAGCAGCTTTCCGAGAATGGGGAGCAGCGAGAAGTACCGCTTACGGTCGAAGCCATCGCCACCGCGGTCAAATCAACATTGACTTAGGCGCACCAGCGTGCCGCGGCACGTCATCCCGAGCCGAAGACGCGGAATCCAGCGCACACTGCCACGCGCTGACCATGTCATTCTGAGGTCGCAGCCGAAGAATCCCGTTTCGGTTGTCATGTGCGACCGGTCATTCCAAGCAAGCCGGTGCACAGCCTGTCCTGATGACGATCAGGAAGGAATCTTGGGTGGGGGCATTCCACGCCGACCAAGTGCCTAAGATTCTTCGCGTACGAAGTACTCGCGAATCCCCCGCTGACTCGCCCGCCCTCAATCCCTGAGGCGGAGGCCCAATGCGAACAGCGAGAGCTCATCTGTGTACGCACATGCTCGCTGGTTGTAGTAGTCGAGCACCGTCGTTAGCGCCGTCCACTGACGGCTACTGTAGTTGTACCTGTATATGCCGATTCCGTTGACGCCGCCTGCAGCCGATGAGCCGTCGGTCGGTGTGTACGGCAGGCACACTTCCGATGGTGAATCTAGCTGCGTGCTGGCAGGCGAAGCACCGGTAATTGACGACACTTTGACATCAATCGAGACACTACCTAGAGTGAACGTGCTCAGGTTCGGCGTCGGCCCGGACGACGCGTTCACTTCGATGATTTGTACGTTTACAGGCGCCTGGACCGCGCCAGCGGGAATGATGAACATGGCCCCTGGCACTTGTTCGGATACGAGCAGAGCGCCCTTCACCGGGGTAATCAGCGCGATTTCAGTTGCCGGTTCCTGAGGCCGAGGCATCGGTGTAGCCAACGGCGTGGGTATCGGTATCGCAGACGCGATCGGTGTAGGTGTCGCTGTCGGCACAGGCGCAGGCGTCGCAATCGGTGTAGGTAGCGACGTCGCGGTTGGGGTCGGTAACTGAACAGGCGTCGCGGTTGGTGTCGCGGTGGCCGTCGGCACAGGCGCAGGCGTTGCGGTCTGCATAGGAATCGATGTTGCAGTCGGTGTCGGTAACTGAGCGGCCGTTGCGGTCGGCGTAGGACTCAGAGTCGCAGTTGGCGTGGGTATTGGTGTCGCGGCAGGAGTCGGCGCGGGCGTTGCGGTCGGTACAGGTGCAGCCGTAGCGGTCGGAGTTGGCGTCGATGTCGCGGTCGGTTCAGGTGTCGCGGTCGCCGTGGGTGCAGGCATCGGCGTCGACGATGGCGTAGGCGACGGGGTCGCTGTCGGCTCAGGCGTTGATGTCGGCCCCTCGTACGGAACTTCAACGGGTGTAGCGACTGGTATGTCGTCCGGGGTTGCTGTTGACGCGGGTGTCGCCGTAGCCGTTGCGGTCGGCTCAGGCGTGGCACTCGCTGTCGCAGTTGGTACAGGAATCGGCGTCCCCGCCAGCCCTGATGTTACGGTAACAGTCGCAGTTGGCTCAGGCGTCGAAGTCGCCGTAGGTTCAGGCGTAGCAGTCGCGGTCGGCGTGGACATCGATGTCGCAGTTGGCGCGGGCGTTGAAGTCGCGGTGGGCGATGGTGTCGGCGTCGAGGTCGGTTCCGGCGCTATAGTCGAGGTCGGTTCCGGCGTTGAAATCGCTGTCGGCCCAGACGCAGGAGTTGACGTTGCAGTCGCCGTTGGCGCAGGAGTCGCGGTCGCGGTCGGTTCAGGTGTTGCGGTCGGCGCAGGCGTCGAAGTCGCGGTCGCAGTTGGTGCGGGGGTTGATGTTGCGGTAGGTTCAGGTGTCGAAGTCGGTGTTGGTGTCGGCGTCAAAGTAGCCGTCGCGGTGGGCACAGGTGTCGGAGTCGCGGTCGCGTTTCCGTTGTTGCCGCCGTTCCCGTTATTGCCATTGTTCCCGTTGTTACCACCGTTACCGTTGTTCCCATTATTGCCGTTGTTGCCGCCATTCCCGTTATTTCCGTTGTTGCCATTGTCTTTGGGAGCGCCAAACGTGGGAGTGTCAGCCGGCTCATCGCAAGCCGTGGCTACGCCCATCATGAGCGCGATCGCGAGCAACATGATTCTCAAACCAAACAAGCCTTCGCCACTCCTCTTGGTGTCGGACCAGAGATCAAACGCGGACGAACCGACAAACGAGTGTCGCGTGGCGACCTGGTCCCGAGATGCGTGGTCACACTACGGTCACTGACGGTACTTACGACCACTCGGTAAACGTTGGGTAAAGACGCCCGGCATGGCCCCTATTTCAGCAGCCCCGCCTCGACAAACGCGCGGCGCAGCTCGTCTGTCTCTTTGGGGCTAAACGGCGGCGTTGGCCTGCGCGGCACGGTCGTCTCATAGCCGAGCATGTTCAGGCCTGCCTTGAGCGCGGCGACGCCCGCCCGCATGCCTATGAAGTCGGCCGCGAGTATCTTCTGCTGTAGCGCTTGCGCCTCGGTGAAACGTCCGGCCATACCGAGCTTCATGATCTCCATGGCGATGTCCGGCCCCCAGTTGGCGAAGAAGCAGCACGCGCCCTCTGCGCCTATGAGCGCGCCCGGCAAGAGCAGGCTCCCGTTAGGCGTCCAGAACTTGACCTTGCGCGGCACGAACCGGCGGACGTACGACTCGAACCTTACGTTGTGCCAGAAAATGTAGGCCGCGACGTTGTCCATCTCACAGATGCGCCTGATCTCCTCCGGCGTGGCGGCAAAGCCCCCTGTCTGCCAGGTCTGGTGGATCACGATGACCGGCACAGGCGTGTGGCGCGTCACCTCTTCGAAATAGCTGGCGGCCGACCCGGTGTTGCCGCCTGTGGCCGTTTGGGGGATGCGCACTCGCACCATGTCGGCCCCGGCCTTCGCCATAAGGCCGGCGAGCCTAAGCGTCTCGGTGGTCGACGGGTTGTCTACGCCGGCGATGATGAGCTTCTTGCCGATGTTCGCCTGCGCGACTGTGCGTACCGACTCGACGCGCTCGGTGTCGCTAAGGAAGAACTCCTCGCCGCCTGCCGAACCCACAACGAAGCCAGATAGCGCCGTCTTGTGCCAGCGGACGGTGTTGCGGGCGAGCTTCTCGTGATCAATGGAGTCGTCATCTTTGATCGGCATCGGCGTCGGCGCAACGACGACAGGGTCTGGCGGCAGTTGTTTCACTTCGTTCTCCATAGTTCGGTCGTCTGCGTAGGCGGCATGACTGCCGCGCTCCCCTCTGCTACGATTCGGACTCGTATGACGCACACTCCGGCTGAGCAGCACCCGTAGGGCAGGGTCGCACGCGAGGAGAACAGAGTAGATGGCGACTGGCACTGTTGCAAAGGCTCCGGACAAGCCTCACATCCCCCACGCAAAGTTGGTGTGGATTTACGAGACGATGTACCGCATCAGGCGGTTCGAAGAGGTGATGCTGGAGCAGACCTTCAAAGGCAACTCCATGGGCGTCACGCACCCGTCCGATGGCCAGGAGGCTGTCCCCACTGGCATCTGCGCCCACCTGACTCCGAAGGACTGGATAGGGTCGACTCACCGCGGCCACGGCCACTGCATCGCCAAGGGCCTCGACACGCGCGGCATGATGGCCGAGATCATGGGCCGCTCGACAGGCCAGTGCAAGGGCAAGGGCGGCTCAATGCACATTGCCGACTTCTCGAAAGGCATGCTTGGGGCTAACGCCATCGTGGGCGCGAGTATCCCGCTCGCCGTCGGTGCGGCGCTTACTTCGAAGTACCAGAAGAAAGAGCGCGAATCTGTCGCGGTGGCCTTCTTCGGCGAGGGCGCGACCAGCCAGGGCGTGCTGCACGAGTCGATGAACCTGGCCTCGATCTGGAAGCTGCCTGTCATATTTGCCTGCGAGAACAACCACTACGCCGAAGCGACGCCTTCCTGGTACGCGGTATCGACGTCCGACATCGCAGCGCGCGCAGACGGCTACGGCATCCCTGGCGTCCAGGTCGACGGTATGGACGTGTTTGCTGTCTACGACGCGGCGGCTGAGGCTGTCGAGCGGGCGCGCAGCGGAGCGGGGCCGTCGTTTCTTGAACTCAAGACCTACCGCTACCACGGCCACTTCCACGCCGATGACCCTAAGAAATACCGGCCGCCGGAAGAGGAAGAGGAGTACCGCAAGCGCGACGCCATCAAAGGCTTCGAGAAGCGCGTAAAAGACGCTCAACTTATGACCGAAGCGGAGCTTGCGAAGATAAGGGACGCCATTGAGGCGGAGATGACAGGGGCTGTCGAGTTTGGTCTGGCGAGTCCGATGCCATCGCTCGAAGAGCTCTACTCGGACGTATACGTCAAGTATTCGAACCCTCCTCAGGGCCTGAGGTAGAGCGCCGGCCCTCTCCCACCGGGAGAGGGTTCGGGTGAGGGGCCTCTGCCCACGACCGTGATACTCGAAATTAGGAGCCGTTGAAAAAGCTATGACCACCGCAACCGCGCCTGCCCTCGTCTCTGCTATTCCCATCCACGCCGACCCCCAGTACGGGCCGGGCAGCCCGTTAGGCCCTGGCTACCAGACCGCAGGGGCGGTCGCTCGTTACCGTGACGCCTTCAACCAGACGCTCCGCGATGAGCTCAGGCGCGACCACAACGTCGTGATCATGGGCGAGGACATTTCGGGCGGCTTCGACAAGGTCACTAAGGCGCCTCTCGACGCGTGGGGCGGGCCGTTCGCCGCAACCAAAGGCCTTGTGCAGGAGTTCGGGCCGGAGCGCATACGGGACTGTCCGATCTCAGAGGCCGGGTTCCTCGGCGCAGCGGTCGGTGCATCGCTCACAGGTCTCCGTCCCGTAGTCGACCTGATGTACTTCGACTTCGTGACTGTGGCCTTCGACCAGCTGCTCTCGAATGCCGCTAAGTCGCGCTACATGTTCGGCGGACAGACCAAGGTCCCCCTGACAATGTTCGCCCGCTCAGGCGCTGGGACGGGCCATGCCGCCCAGCACTCAGAGAGCTTCTATTCGATCCTCGCCCACATACCGGGCCTGAAGGTGGTTGTGCCCTCGGACCCGTACTCATGCAGGGGCCTTCTAGCCGGCGCCATCCGGGACGACGACCCCGTGTTTGTTGTAAACGACAAGAAACTGATCAACCTGAACGGCTTCATCCCGACCGAAAGCTTCGCGATCGAGCTAGGCAAGGGCCGGTACCTGAAGCGCGGCAAAGATGTCACTCTGATCGGCATGTCGTACACGTCGTACGTCTGCTACAAGGCGGCTGAAGAGCTGGCGAAGGTCGGCATCGACGCCGAAGTGGTGGACATGCTGAGCCTTTCGCCGCTGGACGAGGACATCATCATTGAGTCTGTGACCAAGACAAACAGGGCGGTGATCGTCGATGAGGACACGCCGCGCGCCGGTATGGCAGCAGAGATCGCCGCGGTCATCGCCGACAAAGCGTTCGATTCTCTGGACGCGCCGGTTAAGCGGGTGACCGGCCCGCACACGCCTGTGCCCTACAACAAGGGTCTGGAGACGGCGTTCATGCCGAGCATCGGTGATGTGGTCACCACGACGAAGCGCCTGCTCGGCGTGGCATAGAAACCAACCCAAACCTACCCTGTTCCAGCGGGAGAGGGTCAGGGTGAGGGAGAAGTCTGAACTCGATTGTGACCCTCCGATGTCAGACCAGGAGGCACCGCATGTGCCGGAGCATTAAGACCCTCCGCGTCGCCGGTCAGGAGCCGACGGACGAAGAGATCCACGCCGCGGCGCTGCAATACGTAAGGAAGATCTCTGGCTTCCGCGCACCTTCGCGGATCAACCAGGCGACGTTCGACGCGGCCGTGAACGATGTCGCCGCTGCTACAACGAGCATGCTGGCAGCTCTTGTCACGCGCCCGGTCGCCGCAAAGCCTGAATAGGCAACAGATCGTATCCAAGCGCCACGCGCCGCCGTGTCATTCCGCGGCTGCGGCCGTAGGGCACCGCACGCCGGGACTCTACAGCCACGCGCTTATGTCATTCTGAGGTCGAAACCGAAGAATCCCGTCGCCGTCATTCCTGCGGAAGCAGGAATCTACGTCCAGGTTCCGAGCGTCGGCCTATCGGCGGGATTCTTCACTGCTGCTCAGAATGACATGTCACGCGTGGCAGTCTGAACTAGATTCTGTGCGTGAGGGCACAGAATGACATGGCAAGCCTGCGTACTGAGGGCGACCCGACCCACTTTCGCGGGAACCGGCAATTGCCACGCGCAGTCGTGCCACCGTCCCGAAAACTCGCGAAAACGCGTATCCACGTTGCTAAGACCCGGCGCGCCCGTCTCAGTATCGTACTCACCACGATCCAGTTTTATCCGCATCCGCGTCGAGGAGAGGGAAATGGTCAACGTTTTGGACCCTAAGGACACGTCTGACGCGTCAGCGTTCGCAGACGCCGTTCCGGCATCTATCGTGGTAGTTGGAGTAGGCGGCGGCGGGTGCAACGCCGTCCAGCGCATCGTTAAAGAGCGTCCCGTACCAGGCGTCGGCTACGTCTGTGTCAACACCGATATCAAGTCCCTGGCAAAGGCGCAGGGCACCAGAGTCGTCCAGATCGGCGGTGGCCTGACGAAGGGCACCGGCGCTGGCGGCGACCCCGAGGTAGGCTACAAGGCAGCTCAGTCTGACGCCGACGCAATCAAGAAGGCGATCGGCACGCCAGACCTCATCTTCATCACCGCTGGCATGGGCGGCGGGCCCGGCACCGGCGCAGCGCCGTTCGTGGCCGAAGTTGCCAAGCAGACGGGCGCCCTAGTAGTCGGTGTGGTCAGCACGCCATTCTCATGGGAAGGACAGCGCAGGCTGGAGACGGCCATGGCCGGCGTCCAGAGGCTCCACGACAAAGTCGACAACCTGATCGTCATCCACAACGACCGCCTGCTCCGCCTACTCCGCAAGGACATCTCGATGAGCGAGGCCCTGCAGCGCGCTGACGAGGCCGTGATGTACGGCATCCTGTCCGTCGCTGAGCTTGTCAACGTACCCGGCGAGATCAACGTCGACCTCGCTGACGTGCGGACGATCATGCACCAGCCCGGCCGCGCCATCATGGCGATGGGTGAGGCATCGGGCCCGAACGCTGCGCTCGAGTGCGCCCAGACGGCAGTAACGAACCCGCTGCTGGACGTGTCCATCGACGGAGCGGCTGGCGTCCTGTTCTGCATCAACGGCGGCCCGGGCCTGACGCTCGGCGAAGTCAACGCAGCTGGCGAATTCATCGCCTCCCGCGTAGACCGTAAGGCAGTGATCTTCTTTGGAATGGTGAACAACGACAAGATGGCCGACAAGGTCCGCCTGACGTTGATAGCCACAGGGATCCCGGAGAACGTGAACGGCATCCGCGTCAAGAACTCGCTCACATCGAACCAGTCGACAATGAGCTCGGCGTCCAAGTAGTAACCGGATTGTATCCAGAGAGTGTCATCCTGAACTTGTTTCAGGATCCGTGTCGCAATTGGTCGAACGCATTTCTGGATAGGCTCGAAACGACAGAGTAGATTTTCGGCGACATTGCTCTAGAGCAATAGCACGCGCCTGTTGGGGGACTCCCGCCAGGCGCGTGCCCGCGTCTGGCGGGTACTCAGCGTGTCGGACTGAGCGCGCGGGGCGGGTCGGCCCTCTCCCACCGGGAGAGGGTTCGGGTGAGGGACACTTGTCCGCGCATTGCCATTCCGAGCGAGCCGCAGCGACGAGGAATCTTGGGCGGGGCCGTACCGTCTGTTCTTCGCTCGCCGCTCGCCCTGAGCATCCTGAGCCTGTCGAAAGGCCTAAGTGGGCAGGACCCGCCGTTCGTCCTGCCCAAGTCATTCCCAGCCGTGACCCGGAATCCACGTCACATTTGCCACGCGCCGCCTATGTCATTCTGAGTCGCAACGAAGAACCTGGTCGGTGTTCTTGCGCAGCGACCAGCCCCGCCCAAGATTCCTCGTCGCGTCGGCGGGATTCGGAATGACGGCGCAGTCCGTGGTGGTGGGCCAGCCCGCACACTCTTGACGCGCAGTCCCCTCGGCTGACATGCTGCCCGCATCCATTTTGATCCGAACCGCCCGATGGTTTGTGGCGGTACAAATGCACGGAGGGGACAGATGGGCAAAGGCATGTCGCGCGAGCTGATTTCGGCCACGCTCGCAGAGTTCATAGCAACGTTCGGGTTCGTCTTCCTCGGCGTCGGCGCGGTCGGCGCAGCCCTTGCGGCAGGCGGGGCAGACAACCGGGCCTTCTTCATAGTGGTCGGCCTGGCCCACGGCCTCGGCATCCTCATCGGCGTCGTTGCAATAGGCCGCATTTCGGGCGGCCACCTCAACCCGGCCGTAACCCTCGCGGCTATCGTCACAGGCAACACATCGGTCATGCGTGGTGTGCTCTACGTCGGCGCACAGCTGGCCGGCGCGACGCTAGCGATGCTCCTGCTCAAGGAGTACATGTTCACGACCGACGACCTTGGCCTGCACCAGGTCGCAGGGCGTCTCGCGACGGCGGACGGTGTGATCATCGAGATCGTGCTCACGTTCCTGCTCGTGTTCACTGTGTTTGCCACCGCAGTCGACAAGCGAGGCAACGCGGCTCTCGCGCCGATAGCTATCGCGTTGGTCGTGGCGGCTGACCACTTCGTCGCGGTCGGGTTGACAGGCGCGTCGATGAACCCCGCGCGCAGCTTCGGGCCGGCAGCGGTCTTCGGCAGCTGGAACGACCAGTGGGTCTACTGGGCCGGACCTCTTATGGGCGGACTGCTGGGCGCGCTGGTGTACGTGGTCTTCTTCGGCGAAAAAGAGGCTCGGCAAAACATCGGCAAAATCAAGCTGTCCGACTAGAACGCAGGCTCCTACAAAAGCGTGATGTGGCCGCCACTCTCTCCCGCCGGGAGAGGGTCTGGGTGAGGGAAAAAGGCTGGACTTCAGCGTCCCCCGTAGGGGCACGGCGTGCCGTGCCCTCATGATCCACACCCAAGATTCCTCGTCGCTGCGGCTCGCTCGGAATGACAT
>SXGR01252182.1_pt1 | contig 10202 bp, 10 predicted proteins | sample 3174711 | NCBI WGS metagenome assembly SXGR01 (sample SAMN11356860, study PRJNA531348) | freshwater metagenome | isolation source: freshwater sample F1-60 | place: China: Fuxian Lake, Yuxi | collected 2017-12-25 | reverse complement strand
GGTCGAGGACTCGGGGCTAGGGCTCTACGGCGAGCGGGCCGAGGTCGAGCGTGTGGGAAAGAAGATCTCCGGTGAACGCCTCGGGCGTTTGCGTGCGGCGCGCGACGCGCTCGCCGCCGGCATCGAGACGCTCGACGCGGTCCTGCGCGACGGCGACGACGCGCAGGACATCGAGGACCGGCTGGCGGCGGTGGGGCGCGATCGCGCTTACGTGGCCGCGCTGATCGGCGAGCTGCGCGCGATCTCCGAGTGATTACGGCCTCACCGGCATCACGACATGCTCGCACGGCGCCGGGCCACCAAACCGGATGAACATCGGCCCTTTGTCGTCGCTCAGCGCGAGTGAGATCCCCGCTCCGGGGGGAACTGTCTTGAGCGCATCCCGGAGGTAGCGCAGGTTGAAGGATTGGGCCGTCACCGGCCCGCGGAACTCGGCACCGATCCTCTCGCTCGTGCGCCCGAGCACCGGGTCCTCGCTGGAGACCTCTAGTTCGCCATCCGCAAGGCGGAGGCCGACCAGAGAGGCCTTGCCGCGGGTGCACGGGGGGAGACGCGACAAAACTTCGGATAGCTCGTCGCCGTCGACGTTGGCCGGTGTCGCCAGCCGTAGGGGGAGAACTACCCGCCGGTAGTCCGGGAAGCTCGCGTCGATCAGACGCGCGGTGATCTCGGCCCGCCGGTCGACCTCGCAGGTCACGGTGTCCCCCCGGAACACGATCCCGACCTCCCGGTCCGGTCCCGCTCCTATTGCGCTGCCGAGTACGGTCAGCCACTTTGTGGGGACGATGGCCTCGATGCCGTGGTCCGCGGGCGCGGAGAGCGCGCACTCGGACATGGCCAGGCGGTGGCCGTCGGTGGCGACTAGGCGGATGGTGCGGCCGACTACCTCGATCCTCGCGCCGCATAGCCCCGGCCTGGCCGGGTCGCTCGACGCTGCGAAGACGACCCGGGCAAGGCTACGAAGAGCCCCGCCGCTAACGAGGGCCGAGCATTCATCGTCGGTATGCCGCCCGTCCGGGACGAGAGGGTAATCGGAGGCGGCCAGCGCGGGGAACTGGGCGGTGGTTCGGCCCGAGACCACCTCGACCGCACCCGGCCCCGTGGACCGAACCACGACCGTCGCCCCCTTTGGGAGTCGGGAGACGAGGCTATGGATTGCCCACGCCGGGACCGCAGCCGCCCCCTCCTCGACGACTTCGGCCGCTGGGCAGGAGTACCTGGACCATACTTCCGGGTCCTGCGCACGTACCTCCAGCCCGTCGGGGCCGGCGCGGACCAGCATGTGGTCGAATACCGAAGACGCGTTCTTCCTATCGGCGACGCCGACGACCGCGGCGGTCGCCTCCGCCAGATCCGTGCGGCTAGCTGCGAAATGCACGGTTATCCCCGAAATAGTGGTTCCCGCGGATGTAGGCCTCGGTAGACTCCATGTCCTCGAAGTTCGGGAACGACTCGAAGCCCGTGGGCCGGGCGATCCCGCGGAGGCTCGCGACCAAGTTCGCGGGGATGGTCCACTCCTTCCGCGCGGGGTTCCAGGTACACCCGGCACGGCGGAGGTCCGACCGTACCGGGTAGGTGTTGCCCGACACCACTGCTTCAGCGCCTCTGACCCTGTAACTGACCACCTGTTCCTCCGTTTCGTCGTGGCGGAATTGCCTGACCGACTTCACGGGAGGAGTAGACCATATTAGGGTTCGGTTGTCAACGGACGGGGCGATTATTTTCGAAAAAAACTACAAACCGTTGGAAACGCTAGGCTTTTTCCGATCCGAACGCCGCCATCCGGCGAGAATCCGGGTGATCGCCGGCTCCTGGGACCGCCAACCGTGCGGTAAGCTAGCCTAGCCGGGTAGATTGCGCGCTTGCGTAGTTTTCGCGCGCGGGTAGAATACCGAGCGGGACGCGACCGCCTGGCGCGCGAGCGCAAACAGGCGTCAGGCTTCCCGCTCGCACCGTGCACCGTCGGGCCAACGCCCGGCAATCGACACGAGAGGAAATGGCGATGTCCGACATCGTTTCGCCCGAAAAGGGCAATCTGTACAAGGTGATTGATGCGCTCGAGCGCATCGACGACCGGATCGAGCGCTCGCAGAAGAGCACCGAGGACCGGCTCGTCGAGCTCGAAGGCCGCGTCGCGGCCGGTGACAAGTCCGTCACCGACGATCTCGTCAAGGCCCGCGAGGATCGGGATTTCTGGCACAACAAGACCGACTCCCTCGAGAGCACCATCCGTTCGCTCAGCGAGCGCTGCGATGCGCTCGACAAGGCGTTGCCGCGTGGCGAGAAGGTCTTCCGCTCGTCGGCCGATGGCGCCGTCTCGCGCGATGATACTCTGCGCGCGTTCGGCAAGTGCTTTACGGCCTCGCGCCGGGCGGCTCAGGGCAGAACGCCCGAAGGCTTCTCGCGCGCTCAGACCGAGGGCACCGAGACGGCCGGCGGGATTCTCGTCCCTGACGAGGTTTATCCCGGCGTCGTGCGGATCATCGAGGAGAAGTCGATCATCCGCCAGATCGCTCAGGTCATCCCGATGGGTCGCGACAAGATGGACGTCCCGACCCGCAGTTCCGGCCCCGCGGTTTACTGGCCGTCCGAGGGCGCAGCGCCCACCGAGTCGTCGGTGACGTTCGCCTCCGGGACTACGCTCGATTCCAAGACGCTGGCGGCTTACGATGCCGTCTCCCGCGAGCTTGACGAGGACAGCCTCGTCGCCCTCGAGCCGTTCCTGGCCGAGGTGTTCGCCAGCGCTATCGCCAAGGAGGAGAACCGTGTGGCGTTCGTCGGCGACGGCGACCCCTACACCGGCGTCTCGGTCGCCTCGGGCGTGGCCTCGGTGGTCACCGCGTCGGGTACTCCCGCCGCGAGTGACTTGACGTTCGATAACCTGGTCGCCGCGAAGTTCGCGGTCGATTCGAACGTGATCGCCAACGGCTGCTGGATCTTTAACGCCGCGACGTTCCAGAATGTCGTGTCGCTCAAGGATTCCAACAACCGCCCGATCTTCGCCACCAACTACGGCGCGGGCGCGGCCCTCGCCGACGGCTCGCCGGCCGTGGGCGCTCCGGGCATCCTGCTCGGTTCGCCGGTCTACTTCTCGGCCACCCTGCCCTCGAACCCGACCACCGCCAGCGCACTCGTCGCCCTGTACGGTGCCTTCAAGCCGGGATTCTGCTTCGGCGATCGGAAGCAGATCACCATCGAGACGTCTAACGACGCTCTCTTCACGTCGCGTAAGCGGGCCATCATGGTCCACGAGCGCGTGGCGTTGCTTGTCGCACTCTCGAGCTGCTTCTCGAAGATTGTGACGGCGGCGTCCTGATCAGTTTGGCGTCGGGTTTTCCTCCTTTTCCCGATGCCAACGCCAGCGGGGGGCCGGGTCGGTAACGGCCCGGCCTTCCGCCAGGGGTTCAACCATGAAAATCCAACTGATCGAAGATGCACACGTGGTCGGCCGCGGGTACTGTCTGGCCGGCACGCCGCACGACCCGTTCGAGATCGACGTCGCCCCGAGCGAGGCGCACCGCCTCGTGAACCTCGAGCGCGTCGCAATATTCGTTGATCCGGGCGAGGCCGAATTCCCCCCCGTTCGCCGGCCCCGAGGCCGGCCGCGCAAGTACCAGAACGCAATGTTCGGCACTGCGGCGCAACGCTGAGGGTGAGGGGTGGATGCCGCATCGTCCCTGGCCGTTGATCCGCAATCGCTGGTCCCGCCCGGCGTCAGCGCAGGCCCACGGATTGACGCAGCGCTGGCTGGTGTTGGCGCTCTGGTGGTGGTCGCGGATTCGTTGGTTCCGCCGGGCCAGAGCTCGGGTGCGACCGTCGACGGACAGGACGCTACGCGCGCAGCGCTCGCCGTCGGCGTCGCGTCCGTCCGGGCGCTCCACCTCGGGCCGAGCTACTTCGCGCGCCTCGACGTCGAGTCGGCGCCCGTCGTCGCGCTCAGCCCCACGGGGTCGCTCGAAGTGATCGCCGGGTCGACCATGACGTCGATCATCGGTGGCCAGGTCGTCTTCCTCGGCTTGCTCGAGGATATCGACGAGCTGCGCGTCTCGCTCCCGTTGCCCGCGGGCACGCTCTCGGAACTCCACGTTGCCGCGACCGTGGGGCCGGGCGCAGGGCAATCGTTCACCTACGCCGTCTCGCGTAACGGGGTGGCCCAGAACGTCGCGGCAACACTTTCGGGGGCGACCACCTCCGGCTCGAGCACCGGCGCGGCGCTGGCCTTCGGGGCCGGCGACCGCTTCTGCGTGCGCCTGACGACGAGTGCCGGGGCGGCGACAGCAACGCACAGATTTGCCATCAAATATCAACTCGCTGTATAGTCGCCGGGGGGCCGTCATGCTGAGAGTGATCCGCAAACGTTCGCACGCAGTCGCGCCGGCGCTTGCGCTCGTGCTTGTCGCGTACTCGACCGCGCACGCGATCACCGCGGGCACGGGCATTACGATGCTGAACGGGCAGGTTTCGCTGTCCGTCCCGGTGGCGGTCACGAGTGGCGGAACGGGCGTCACGTCTGCGACAGACGACTCGCTGCTCGTCGGCAACGGGACGGGCTGGGCCTCGACGGCCGCGCCCTCGTGTTCCGGCGCGAACGCGGCCCTGACGTACTCGGCGAGCAGCAACGCGTTTGGCTGCAACACGATCAGCTCCGGTGTGATCGCCTCGCTCCCGTTCACGAGCGAGACGAAGATCGACCTGAGCGACAGCACGGCTTATCTCGGCCTGGGCGGGAGAGTATCCCTCACCGAGTCGGACGTGGCCGCGCCGATTTCTGCTGCGACACTCGCGAATCTGCGCTGTAACGCATCGGCGCCAGTCGGCGGGACATCGCTCACGGTGACTCTCGGCAAGGCGAATTGCGGCAGCGCGCTGGTCTACACCGGCACGCCTTCGGTCGTGCCTACGGGGACGGCGGCAGTCAGCGACACCGCGACCTCGGCCACGGTTGGCGCGGCGCAGTGCGTCGCGCTGCGCGTGGTGGCGGCGGGCAACACGGACGCGGTGTTTGTCAATTGCACGATCGACAAGACGGCCAACTCCTAGCGGGCGCATGATCAGCGCCAAAGCATGGTGGCGCCGGGCGGGGCTGGTCCTTCTCCTTGGTGCCTGCCCGCGGGTCGCCTTCGCGCTGGTCGCCGGCGTAGGCTCGCCGCTCGAGGTCGGCAACGGCACGGTCAGCCTCTCCTGCGCCTCGACCGGTAGAGTCCTAGCGCGCAATACCGGCTCCGACGTCGCGTGCGAGGCGTCGCTGCCATCTGCCGTAGCGGTGTCCGGCTCAGACTTGACGCTCAAGTCCGGGACGGCGCCGACCGCCGAGGGCCGCGTCGAGTGGAGCAGCACCGGGGAGCTGATGGTTGTCGGCGATGGCGCGAGTACGCGGACCTTTGCGCCGGCGGTAGTGTTCGACGTCATGCGCTACGGCGCGGCCTGCGACGGTGCGACGAACGATCAGGCGGCAATCGCGGCCGCGTTCGTTGCCGCGAGGGCTGTCGGCGGTGCCGTCTTCGTGCCCGCCGGCAAGGTCTGCATGGTCGCGTCCGACGTGACGCTAGCCTCAGACGATAGCCTCGTCTGCGGGGCCGGCGGCACGATCAAGGCGACGGCGGCCGGGACGTTCACCAACGCCGTGCTCTACGGCGCGGCGGTCAGCCGCGTGACGATTGGCGCGTGCCTGATCGACCTCAACGAACGCAACATCGATGGCGTCAAGCTCGCGACGTCCGGCGGCGGGCATTCGTTCGTCGGGCTCAAGGTCAGGTATGGGGTGGCGGGGACGGACGTCGCCGGAACGAACGTGCTGGCCTCGGTGACGTGTTCGACGTCGCCTTGCCTTGACGCGACTGCGCCAGTCTTCGAGTGCGGGCCTGCAACGGCCGCGACGAACACGCGAAAGGGCCTGTTCGTCTCGAGTTCCGGCGGCGTCGCGACCCGTGCGCTCAAGGCGACGAGCTGCGGGGCGTTCGGCATCGACGCCGCTACCGGGGGCGGGAGGTTCGTCGACTCCCAGATCACGACCGGCTCGGTGTCGGGCTCAGTCGGCATCAAGGCCGGCGGCACGGACGGCACTCTTGTCCACGGCGGCTCGATCACGACGACATCGTTTGGCGGGAATTGTGTGCTGACGACGGGCAGCTACGCGCGCGTCACCAACCTGCGCGTGGGGAGCGGCGGGCTGGGCTCGGTCGGCGTAAGGGTCGAGGGGACATTCTCGACCGTCTCCGACGTGACCGCGGTGGTCACAGGCAACAGCGCGGTCGGGTTCCGCCAACACGACGCGGCGACAAACTCGAATTTCAATAGCAACATCCACTACCTGACCGGTGCGAGCTCGATCGGGTACGTCCTCAACGCGGCCTACGCCGTGGTCGACGGCTGCCAGGGCGTCAGCACGGCCGGTGAATCGCATGTCGTGAGCGGCAACCAGCAGCACCTGATTTCCGGCTGCTATCTGCAAGGTGCGAATTACGGGGTCGTCCCGGGTACGCCGCCCAGCGGCGGGTCGACCATCAACACCCGAGTCTATGCGTCGATGCTGGTCTTCCAGGCCAAGGCCGGCGTCATCCTCGACACCGGCTGGCACGTCGCCGCGTCGACAATCAACTGGATTGCGACGACGACGGGCGAGGCGGCCATATGGCTCGGCGACAATCGCGCCTCTCCGATCGGCGGGTGCACGACCCATTCGGTGATCTCCGGGAATCACCTCCACACGAACACCGCCGGAGCGCGCTCGCTTATCCGGGCACCGCACACGCGTACGACTGTCGCCGAGTGCTCCGGGATCGTGATCACCGGGAACGAGTTCATGGGCGTAAGCGACAACGACGCGACGAACGGCAATGCGTCTTTTACGAGCGGCGGGGACGACGCCGAGAACGCCTTCATTTCCCTCGCGATGGGCTACACGGCGAACCAGACGCAGCCGGCGCTAAGGAATATTGCGATCACGGGGAACACATTCCTGACCGTAGCGTCGAAGGTCGATGTCAAGCCGATCGCCGTCAGCGATGCGTTCGTCACTGGTTCGGCCCCGATCTCGGACGTGATGATCTCCGGCAACTCCTGGGACCGTTCGGTGATGCCGCTGGTCGCTAACTGGAGTGCGGCTTACGGCATAAACTACCAACAGCCGAAGCAAGCGTGCATCCTGATCGAGAACGCTCAGACCAGCGCCGGCGCGGTCGCGTTCTTCGCGCCCACCGAGGCCGTCAAGATTACGAACATCGGGTGCTATTGCGATCTCGGGTGCTCCCCGACGATGGCCATCCTGACCCTGCGCAAGCGCTCCGGGGATAGCTCGAGCACCGTCAAGACGCTGATCGGCAACACGCTCTGTTCGCGCGAAGGTCAGGCCATGGACTGGCAGGGCGGGGGCACGATCTCGAACAACTTTCTGACGGAGCGTCAGGTGGTCGAGGTCGAGGCTACGACGAACGGGAGCGCGGCGACGAACCGCTACCATGTCTGCGCAATCTACGAATAGGCGGGGCGGGAACCTGCGATCGGCGGCCCTCGTCGGGTGCCTGCTCGCCGCGGGGGGCGCCCACGCCGACGACTGGACCGTCAGGATCAAGTTCCCGCCCATGACGGCATCGGCGGACTGGTCCACACAGTTCTGGGGCCTGTGGCGCATGGAGGAGAACTCGGGCACTCGCGCCGACTCGAGCGGGAACGGCCGCGATCTGGCCGAGGTGGGCGGTACCGCTCCGGCGGCGGCGGCGGTCGAAGGTGCCGCGTCGGTCGACCTGATCGACGCGCAGGAGTCTCTCTCGCGCGCGACCGACAACCTCTCGGCGCAGTCAATCACCTTCGGCTGCTGGGCGTACCCGACGGAATCGGGCGGCGGTGATATCGTCGGGCGCTGGGCGTCCAACGTAGGCTGGCAGCTCGAGCGCCGCGTCTCGGGTGCGCGGAGTCTCTGCCGCGTCGGTGCGGTGTCGGACTCGTTCCAATCCCCGGGAGTCATGGACCAGGACACGTGGACGCACGCCGTCTGTGCCTACAGCGCGGCGAGCGGCAACATCCAGAGTTACGCCAACGGGCTGGCGGATACGGTCGACGCCGGGGTTGCGACACTCGCCGCCTCGGCAACGAACCTTCGCGTGGGGACGGGCGACAGCGCGGGTAAACTACAAGCACGCATAGACGAGTGCTTTGTTTTCGCCGGGAGGCTCGACACGGCGGCGATCTGCCGAGTCTGCTCGTGCGGCGTCAATGGCGCAGCCTGTTCTTGCTCGGGTATCGTACCGACGCAGTACGCCGACACGGGCAGAAACGCGACCATGTGCGGGGGGTGCGCCTTGCCGGCGTGCAATTTGACGGCACCCGGAGTATCCTGAGGCGCTATGTCGCGGGCCAGATATACCGCCGGCACGACCGGCAAGTTCACCGGGACGCTACGGGACGAGGCAGGCACGGCGATTCCGCTTAGCTCGGTCTCGGCACTCACCGTTACGCTCACCGATGCGGCCAGCGGGGCGACCGTCAATTCGCGCAATGCGCAGAACGCGCTGAACGCCAACGGGGTAGAGCTCGATTCGGCGGGGACGCTCACCTGGTCGATCGCCGCCGCAGATACGACTCTGCTCTCGAGTACGCGAGACGTCGAAGAACACGTCTGCGTCTTCTCGTGGGCCTACGGCGCGAAGGTAGGCAAGGCCGAACACCGGTTGCGCTGTGTCGCGCGCCTGCAGCTTTGCACGTTCGACGACGTGAAGCTGATCCTGCCGGAGCTTCCCGACGCGGAGCAAGAACATATCGAAGTCCTGATCGAGAGCGTAAGCGAACGCGCCGAGAGCGAGACATCGAGGCGGTTCAGATACGCGACGGAGACCGAAGTCTTCTCCCCGGCCAGGGGGCAGAGCACGGTTCAGCTCCGACGCTACCCGGTCGCGTCGGTTGTAAGCGTCAAGGAGGACGCGGGCGGGGTGTTCTCGACGGCGCTCACGAGTGACTCCTACGACATCGCGTCGATGGGCGATCGCGGCGTCCTCGCTCTGCGCGGGCGATCGTTCCTCGACGGCGTGGGCGTGCTTCAGGTCGTCTACGCCGGCGGGCTGGCGCGCGACCCCGGCGCCGTGCCGATGGATCTGCGCTCCGCGGCGATGCGTCAAGTCGTGTTCTGGTATCAGCGCCGTTCCGCCATCGGCCTCTCGGGCGAGTCTATTTCGGGCGCCTCGGTGTCGATCTACGCCACACAGGACCTTCTGCCCGACGTGCGCGCCGTGCTGAACGCCTACACGCCGAGGACGATCCTCTAGCGATGGCGCAGCGGCCGATATTCGTTGACTCGCGGGCGTTGCTCGCTCGGCTGAGCGGCGGGCCGAGCAGGATCGCTGAAGCCGTGAACGCTGGCCTGATCAGGTCCGGGCAACGGCTCGAACGTAGCGTCAAGCTGGCGGTCAGACAGCGCCACCGTATTCGCACGGGCGCACTCTGGAACTCGATCCGGGCCGTCGTAAGCGGCGACATGCAGAAGGGTATGCTGCTCGAGGTCGGCTCGCAGCAGCCCGACGGCGGTAAGCCGATCGTCTATGCGCGGATGCGCGACCTCGGCGGGACCATTCGCCCGGTCAAGGCGCGGATGCTCGCGTTCCCGATCGAGCAGTTCGCCGAGCGATTCGGGATCGTGACCAAGGCCGGAGCCGGGGGCGTTCGGGCGCGCGATGTCATCGCGAACCCCCAGGCGTTCGGCCTGCTCGCGACGCGGCTGTCGCAGTCGGGGAGGGCAATCATGGGCGGCTACCGCGAGGGCGACAAGATCCGGTGGGTGCCGATCTTCGCGCGCCGGGCATCGGTCGAGCAGAGGGGCAGCGGCTACCTGAGCGCCACGGTCGCGCGGGCGGTTGACGGTGGCGAGGTCGTGCGCGAGATCCAGAAGGCCGTGCAGCGGGTGATCCCGTGACCGCACTCGCGCTTGTTTTCGTCCTTTCCGGACAGCCCGCATGGGGTCTGGCCGCCCACCCCGGCCCCGGGGGCGGGGTCCGCGTCGAGTGGGTCCGCCGGCACGTCGTTTGGCCCGGCCGGGAGGCCAGTAGGGCGTTGTTTTCACGCGCGCGTGGGGTGGTAGGGGCGCAGCGCGACGGATCGCCGCCCGTAGGCGATCCCGACGCGACGGGGGCGGGTAGATGGCGCTGATTCGCCAGCAGGTCATCGACGCGCTGGTGGCGCGGCTCGGCGCGATTACGCTCGCGGGCGGGTACTCG
>SXGR01454698.1_pt1 | contig 10206 bp, 8 predicted proteins | sample 3174711 | NCBI WGS metagenome assembly SXGR01 (sample SAMN11356860, study PRJNA531348) | freshwater metagenome | isolation source: freshwater sample F1-60 | place: China: Fuxian Lake, Yuxi | collected 2017-12-25 | reverse complement strand
TGGCGTTCTGCATCTGATCGGCCTTGATCACGAGACCGACTCGGGCGAAATGGCTCGCGCCGAATCGGCGTGGAGAAAGAAACTCGGGCTGCCGGCCGGCATGATCGAACGGGCGAGAGTCGCATGACGACGCTTCTTTTGATCGTCGCCTTCGTCGCGGCGTTGCTTTTGATTCCGATCTGCTTCGTGCAGTGGCTTTACATCGAAGCGCTGCGCCTGCGCGCCCGCGAGCAACCTTCGCTGACATTTTTCAAGGAGACGCTCGAGGAACGGCTGCGCTTGAAGCTGGAAGAGGGCGCGCTGGCGTTCTCGCTCGTCAAACACGTTCTCATGGCGAACCTGGCCATTCTGGTTTTCGCCGCGATCGAACATGGAGACCCCACCCTGCGGCTGCCCGCCCAACCGCTTTGGCGTTCCCTTATTGAGGCCACGGTTCTGACGGCTGTGCTCATGCTACTGGTGGCGCACCTGCTGCCGCAGCTGTTCTACCGCCGTACTTCCGGCCGATGGCTGCTGCCGCTCTACCCGCTGCTGGCGCTGATCGCACTGGCTAGCCGCCCGCTCCTGGCGTTGTTGAAGTTCATGCGCTCGCTGGCGGACTTAAGCTCGCCAGAAGAGCCGGAAGAAGAGAAGGCCACCACACAAAGCCAGGAAATCGATGCCTTGATCACGGCCGGCGCCGAAGAGGGCCTCATCGAGGAAGAGGACCGGAGGCTGATTCAGTCGGTGGTGGAGTTCGGCGACAAGACCGTGCGGCAGGTTATGACGCCTCGGCCCAATATCGTGGCCATCGATGAAAACGCATCGCTTGAAGACTTGCACAAACTGGTCGTGCGCGAACAATACTCCCGCGTGCTCACCTATCGCGGCACGCTGGACGACGTGAGCGGCTTCGTGCATGTGCGCGACATGTTGGAGATGGAGTCGGCCGAGCGTCTGCGCCGGAAGGTGAAGGAGATTCGCCGGGAAATCACGGGGGTGCCAGAAACCAAACCGGCGGATGATCTGCTGCGGCTGATGCAGAAAGAAGGCGTCCACATGGTGCTGGTGGTCGACGAGTACGGCAATACCGCGGGCCTCGCCACCATGGAAGATCTGGTGGAGGAGATTGTCGGCGAGATCAGCGACGAGCACGATCCTGATCGCGACGTCACCCGGCAACCCGACGGATCCTACATCGTGTCGGGAAACTTCGATCTCGACCACCTCGCTGATCTCTTCCAGTACCGGCCCGAAGAAGGCACTGAATCCACCACCATTGGCGGTCTGGTGACCGAATGGCTCGGCCGGGTGCCGCAGTCGGGCGAATCCGTCGAGCGCAATGAGTTGCGGATCGAGGTGCTATCCTCGGACGACCGGCGAGTGGCGCAAGTGCGGCTGGCGCGAGCCTCGACGGTGGAAACGGACGATCGTGAAAGTCAACAAGCCTGAACGTCCGGCCGCCGCTCCGGTGGCGAAGCCCGGAAAATCAAAAAAGGCCAAACATGTGTCGGGCTTCGTGACGGTGCTTGGGCGGCCCAATGCCGGCAAATCGACCCTTGTCAACGCGCTGGTAGGACAGAAAGTGGCGATCGTCTCCAGCAAACCCCAGACCACGCGCTCGTCCGTGCAAGCGGTGCTGACTTTGCCCGCTGCCCAGATCGTCTTCCTGGACACGCCGGGCGTTCACACCGCCGGCAAGCTGATCCACAAACGGATGATGGAGTCGGTGCACGAATCGCTGTCAGAGCGCGACTTGTTGATTTGGATGGTGGACGCGTCCCAGAATCTCAACCCCGCCGATCTCGCCGCCCTCGAGTTGCTGGCCTCGCAACGAGCACCGAAATTTCTGGTGCTCAACAAGATCGACCGCGTCGCAAGCAAGCAGGCCCTGCTGCCGTTTATCGAGGCGTATCACAAGGCGGCGCAATTCGCCCAGACCGTACCGGTGTCGGCGCTCACCGGGGAGGGTCTCGGTCTACTGAAGGCCGAAATCGTCAAGCTCCTGCCCGCGGGGCCGCGCTACTTCCCCGAAGATTTCATCACCGATCAGCCGGAGCGTCACATCGCGTCCGAAATCGTCCGCGAACGCGTCCTGCACCAGACGCGCCAGGAACTGCCGCACGCCGTCGCGGTTGCGGTTGAAAAGTGGGAGGACACACCAAGGCTGCTGCGGATAAACGCCATCGTCTACGTTGAGCGCGACGGTCAGAAACGTATTATTGTCGGCCATGGCGGCGCGCAGCTGAAGCAGATCGGCACGGCGGCCAGGCTGGAGATTGAGAAGCTCTTCGGCAAGAGAGTCTTCCTGGAGCTGTTCGTGAAGGTCCAGGAGGGCTGGCGCGACAATCCGGCGTTTCTGAATGAGCTAGACTGGCGGTATACGATGGGCGGTTCGCCTGAATTGCCGGAGTCAAAACAAAAAAGATGAATTTCGTGAAACGTCTTATCCCCGCCTTCCTGGTTGCTTTCACCATGTGGATCACGCCTGCCGCGGCGCAGAATAAGACCACCAAAAGCGATGACGCCCTGGTGGATCAGGTCCGGCTGCAACTTACTAAGGACCCTGCGGTCAACGGCGGCGCGCTCGTCGTCGACGTCAGGAACGGCGTGGTGTCGATCAAGGGCAAGGTGCGCACGGAGAGGGCGCGGCAGAAAGCCGAAAAGCTCGCGAAAAGAGTAAAGGGCGTCAAGTCGGTCGACAACCAGCTCGTGGTTGACCCGAACGCCTTCTAACCCGCGCGCGCCGATGTGCGGCATTGCCGGCTTCACTCATCTTCACTCGCGGCCTGATCCAGCCATCCTCCTGGCCGCGCGTGAATCCATACGCGCGCGGGGGCCTGACCAGCAGGGTTCACATCATGGAGTCGCAGCTTCAGTCGCCGCGGTTCGGCTAAAGATTCTCGACCTCGCCGGAGGTGATCAGCCACTCTATTCGCCGGACCGCGGCACGGTCATCGTGTTCAACGGCGAAATCTACAACTTCCGCGAGCTACGCGCTCAACTCGAGTCGCGCGGTCACCGGTGTGAGTCCGATGGCGATACCGAAGTCGTTTTGAAAGCCTTCCTCGAGTGGGACACCGGAGCTTTCGCGCGCCTGCACGGCATGTTCGCCGTTGCCTTCTGGACTGAGTCAACCCGGCGCCTGGTGCTCGCGCGAGACCGCATGGGCATCAAGCCGCTTTACCTCGCGCGGCGCGGCTCGGATCTTCATTTTGGCTCCGAACTCAAGGCAATCCTCGCTCACCCCTCTATCGAACGTACGATCGATGGGGCTGCCCTCAGCTATTTTCTTTCACTCAACTACATCCCGCATCCGCACACGCTGCTCGCCGGCATCCGCAAACTCGAGCCTGGTTCGTGGCTCGAGTGGAAGGATGGGCGCGAGCGTAGCGAACATTATTGGCAGATTTCGTTCAGTCCGAATCCGGCTCTGAAAATTGAAGATGCCAAGCGCGAGCTGGATTTTCTCCTGGACCGTTCGGTGCGCGAACACCTCGTTTCCGATGTTCCGCTCGGCATTTGGCTATCTGGCGGCGTCGACTCGTCTACAATCACCCACTACGCGGCGAAACATTTTCCTGGCCGCTTGAAAACCTTCTCCGTTTCCTTCCAAGGCCGCAGTTTCGACGAATCGCCGTACTTCCGCGAAGTAGCTCGCGCCTACGACACCGATCACCAGGAACTCGATCTCTCACCCGGCCTTGACCTCGCCTCGGCCATCGAGAGCATCGCGCACTTCGCCGATGAACCGTCGGCGGATGCCGGCGCGCTCCCGGTCTGGTTTCTGTCAGGTATGACGCGCCGCCACGTGACGGTTGCGCTCAGCGGCGAGGGTGCCGACGAATTGTTAGGCGGCTACCAGACGTATCAGGCCGATAACTATGCGCGCTGGCTTCGACTCGTTCCCGCCCCGCTCCGGCGAGCCGCACTGGCGGCGGCCCACGGCCTGTTCCCCGTTTCGGACGAAAAGGTCAGCTTCGAGTACAAGGTCAAGCGGTTCCTCGAAGGGTCGCTCCTTGAGCCCATCGAAGCGCATCTATTTTGGAACGGAGTCTGCTCCCGGTCGCAGAAACGCGCACTGCTGGACGTTCCCAACCCGCCAAACCCAGCCGATCTGTTCGGCGATCTGCCTGACGGCCCAGGCGGCCTCAACACCTTTCTCGCGCTCGACCAGCGGCTCTACCTCGTCGAAGATATTCTCTACAAGTGCGATCGCATGTCGATGGCTCACTCACTCGAAGTGCGCCCGCCGTTCCTCGATCATCGTATCGCCGAATTCGCCGCGAACCTACCCGAGAATTTTAAAGCCCGCGGCGGCAATTTGAAATTCCTCCTCCGTGAACTGATGCGCCCGAAACTACCGGCGGGCATCACCTCACGCCGCAAGGAAGGTTTCGATATCCCCGCGCATGACTGGTTCCGGCAGCGGCTCAAACCGCTCCTGCTGGACACCGTGAACGAGCGCACCACGCGCCAGTCTGGTCTTCCCTTTGACTGGCCGGCGGTTCGCCGGTTGATGGATGATCACTTCGCCCGCCGTGTCAACGCCGGGTATCATCTATGGGGCCTGCTAACCTTGTTTCTTTGGGCGAAACGATGGGGACCGGCCGCGCCGAGATCAGGCGTCATTGCAGCAACCGCTACTACGAACTGATTGTGGTGTTCGTGGCCGCGCTGATTTTCGGCGTGGGAGCAATCAGCCCGCCGTCGTTGATGGATGACGTGGACGCCGTCCAGGCGGGGATTGCCCGCAACATGCTCGAATCGGGCGACTGGGTGACGGCCCGCCTCAACGGCGTGGCGTATCTGGAAAAGGCGCCGTTGAAATATTGGATGATGGCCGCGTCGATGGCGGTCTTCGGAGCCCACGATTGGGCAGCCCGCATCCCGCTCGCGCTTTCCACCATTGCTCTGTGTTGGCTCGTGGTGCGCATGGGCGCCTGGGCCTTCTCGGCCCGTGCCGGATTTCTCGCCGGGCTCGCGCTGACAACCAGCTTGGGCCTCTGGCTGTTCACGCGCATCCTGATTCCGGATGTCGTGCTCACACTCACCATCGCCGTGGCTTTATACGGATTTCTGCGCGGTTGGGCCTACGTGTTTTGGGCTGCGCTCGGCATTGGCTTTCTCCTGAAGGGCCTCATCGCGATGGTATTGCCCATCGGCGCCATCTGCCTGTTTTGGTTCTTCAGCGGAGAGTGGCGGCATTGGCGGCGCCTGAAACCGTTCACTGGTTTGCTGCTTACCCTCGCCATCGCCGCGCCTTGGGTTGTGCTCGCCACGCTGCGCAATCCACCTTATTTCGACTTCACCATGCACTCGACGCCCGGCGAGTACCACGGTTTCTTCTGGTTCTTCTTTTTCAACGAGCACGTCTTCCGGTTCCTGAACATGCGGCATCCACGCGACTACAACACGGTCCCACGGCTCGCCTTCTGGCTGTTTCATTTCCTGTGGCTGTTTCCCTGGAGCGTCTGGCTTCCGCAAGCTTTCCGGCGGCCCGGGGCACTCCCGGCGTCCGGCGCGCGCATGCGGCTGCTGTGCCTCTGCTGGACCGGCTTTCTGCTGCTGTTTTTCACGTTCTCGACCACGCAAGAGTATTATTCGATGCCTTGCTACCCGGCCTTGGCGCTGTTGCTGGGTTTAACCCTCGCTGGCAGCTCCGAAACAAAATGGCCAGCGCGCGTATTGGGTTGTTTTTGTGGGACCGTCAGCACTTTGCTGTTGGCGATCTTCGTCCTGACTCACGGATATTCAACCCCAGGTGATATTTCGCGCGCGCTCACGCTGAACCCGGACGCCTACACACTGTCGCTTGGGCACCTGAAAGACCTCACGCTGCCCGCCATGGCGTACCTTCGCGCGCCCCTGTTGCTGGCGACCTTTGCCTTTGCGGCCGGCGCGGCGGGATGCTGGCTGATGAGTGGCGCTCGCCTTGCATTGGTCCTGGCCGCGATGATGGTATTGTTCACCTTCGCCGCCCGGCAGGCGCTCATCGTCTTCGATCCCTATCTTGGCTCGCGCCCCCTCGCCGAAGCCCTGGTTCGCGCTCCCAAAGGAGAGGTCATCTTCGACAACCAGTACTACGCGTTCTCTTCGGTGTTCTTCTATGCGGGCGCTCGGGGCTGGCTGTTGAACGGGCGGGTCAAAAATCTCGAGTACGGATCCTACGCGCCCGGCGCACCACAAGTCTTCCTGGCGGACCGCGAATTCGTGGAGCGTTGGCGGCGGAACGAGCAGCACTATCTACTCGTAGAAGGTCCGTCGATTCCGCGTGTGGAGGCGCTGGTCGGAACCGGTGCGCTGCATCTGGTGAAGGCAGCCGGAGGCAAGTTCCTCTACGCAAACCGCTGCTACAATTAAGCCGTAGCCTGCCCTGTCCCGATCTATGTCAAAACAAATCGTAGCCGTCCTGTTTGGCGGCCGGTCCGTTGAGCACGAGGTTTCCGTCATCAGCGCTCACCAGGTCATGGACGCCCTGGAAGTGGCCGGCTATGAGTTGCTGCCGGTTTATATCGACAAACAGGGCGTGTGGTTCGCGGGCAAGGGACTCTACGATCTCAAGCAATATGCCGTACCTGGATTTCGCCCGGATTCGTTGCGCCACACCCACCGCGTTTTCCTTGCGCCCGATCCCAGCATCCGCCAGTTCGTGCTCCATCCGAACGGCGCCAAGGGTTTCTTCTACCAGGCACCGAGAGTGTGGGCCGACGTGTTCTTCCCGGTGCTGCACGGAGCTTTCGGCGAGGACGGCTCGGTGCAGGGCCTCTTTGAGATGGCGGACGTGCCTTACGCCGGTTGCGGCGTTTTCGCTTCAGCCGCCGGCATGGACAAGATTCGCCAGAAGGAACTCTACGCCCGCGCCGGACTTCCCGCGCTTCAATGTGTCTGGACGCATCGTAACTTATGGCGCTCCGATCCCACTTGTTTCGTCAAACTGGTGGAAGCCAGGTTCGGTTATCCTGCGATCGTCAAGCCCGCGACGCTCGGTTCTTCCATCGGCATCGCCAGGGCGTCCGATTCCCGGCAATTGACCGAGGCCATCGACACCGCACTTACCTTCGATGAGCGCGTGTTGGTTGAACGTGCCCTCGTGGATTTTAAGGAAGTCAACTGCTCGGTGATCGGCCCTCCGTACCGGGCGAGCGTGTGCGAGATGCCCAAGCTCGAAGGCGAGTTACTGAGCTTCGATGCGAAGTACCGCGGGGGCGCCTCGGCGGCTAAGGGCGGCGCCAAGATGGCTGTCGGTGCGGGCGCGAAGTTTGGCAAGAGCGGTTTGGCCTCGCTCAGCCGGCTCATACCTGCGCCGCTTTCCGACGATCTTGCCGGACACATCCAGGACCAGGCGATTGCGGCGTTTCGCGCGATCGGGGGAGCCGGCATTGCGCGTGTCGACTTCTTGCTCGATTCTGGCAGCCACCCTTTCGTGAATGAGATTAACACGATGCCCGGGTCACTCAGCTTTTACCTCTGGGAAGCGTCGGGCCTCCCCTTCGACAAGTTAGTGCGCTTGCTGGTGGATGAGGCGGTGGCACGCCACCATTCCAAACGCCAGACCCAATATTCGCTCGACGTCAACTTATTGAGCGGCACCAGGTGATTGGCGTTCTAGACATTGACGGCCTCCGCATCCGCTACAAACAAGGGGGACAAGGCGCGCCGATCCTGCTACTGCACGGCTGGGGCGGCCAGATCGAGAGCATGGACCCGATCGCTAACGCGCTGGCTCAGCACTTTGCCACTACTTCGATCGACTTTCCCGGCCACGGCGAATCGGACCTTCCGGCTGAACCTTGGCATGTCGGCGACTTTCTCACCTGCACCATGAAGCTGATGGACCGGCTCGGCCTCGATCAGCCGGGCATAGTGGCGCATTCATTCGGCGGGCGCGTAGCCATCAAGCTGGCGGCTGCCCATCCGGATCGGGCTGGTCGGCTACTGTTTACCGCGGGAGCGGGAGTCAAGCCGCCCCCCTCGCTGGGCCGGCGCCTCAAGCGGCTGGTAGGATCAACAGCCGGAAGCCTGCGTGCCGCAGCACACGCTGTCTCTCCTGCCACCGGCGCGATGGCTGAGCGAATGGGCAAAAGCCTGTTTCCGTTTCTCGCCTCACAAGACTACAGGAACGCCGGTGAATTGCGGTTGACCCTAGGCCACGTGGTCGCCGAGGATCTCACTCCCTTTCTCCACAAGATCCGAAGTAAGTGCTTGCTCGTCTGGGGCGATCAGGACCGGGATACGCCGCTCTATTGCGGCCAGACGATGAAACGGCTCATCCCCGATAGCGAACTGGTGGTCTTTCGGGGAGCGGGCCATTTCCCCTATGTCGACCAGATGAATAAGTTCAACATGCTCTCCCTTAAATTATTCCGCGAATGAACACCGCACTCGCCGCCTTAGCTCTCGCCGGTGCCGCGGCCGTCGGCGCCGTGCGTGCCGTTCGCGCGCTCCACATGTGGCAGATGGATAGTTACAACGGGGCGCGATATCTAGGCTGGTTGTTCGATAAGCCGTTTGCCCGTTACGTGGATCTCATCGGCCTCGCAGCCTGCCTCGCAGCGGCGCTGTTGCCTCAGCCCTTCGGATCGACGCTCATCGTGGCCGCCTGCGTGTTTCTGTTCCTGCGCAAGGATACGACCCCAGTCAAGAAGCCGCTCGACTACACCACACGCGCCAGGCGAACACTGCTCACCGCGCGGCTGCTGCTGGGGCTCATCGCCGTGTTATGGTTTTTGTCATCGGTTCCAGCCTGGCTGGGCGCCGCGATCTTGCTCCACGCCGCGCCGTGCGCCATCCTCGCTGCCAACGTGCTGCTCAAACCTGTGCAAGCCCACATCAACGCCGGCTTTGTGCGACAAGCCGCCCGGCGGCTAGCCGAGTTGAAGCCCATAGTGATCGGTGTTGCGGGCAGTTATGGCAAGACCTCCACTAAGTACTTTATCGATGTGCTCCTGGCCCAGAAGCACTCAGTCATCAAGTCGCCAGGCAACTTTAATACGCTTCTTGGCATCACGCGCGTGGTCAACGACATGCTCAAACCCGAGCATGAAATCTTCATTGCCGAGATGGGAGCATACCAGCGCGGCGAAGTGAAAGAGATCGCCGATCTCACTCATCCTCGGATCGGCATTATCGCCTCGATCGGCCCCGAGCACTTCGAACGTTTCCTCACGATGGAGAACATCGAGGAGACCAACTACGAACTGATCGCCGCGCTGCCCGCGGACGGACTGGCCGTGTTCAACGGCGACAACGAACATTGCCGCAAGCTCGCGGCCCGCACCCGCCACACGCGTGTAGCTCTCTACTCACTGGCGCAGAAAAGCGACTCGGACCTTTGGGCCGATGCGGTTGAGCACACGCGTGAGGGCCTCCGGTTCACGATCGCCACCAGGGACGGCGGCTCGGTCGCGGTGAAGACCCGGATCGTGGGCCGCCACAATGTTCTAAACATCCTTGGCGCAACCCGTATCGGGCTCGAACTGGGCCTCTCGCTCGAAGAGTGTGCCGCCGGTATCGCCAAACTGGAGCCCGCGCCCAACCGCCTCGAAGTCAAACCCGGACCGGCCGGCACAACGATCATCGACGACTCTTATAACTCAAACCCGATCGGCGCCGCCGAAGCTGTCTACGTCCTCTCGCAATTCACCGGCGGTAAGCGGGTGCTGGTCACACCCGGCATGATCGAACTCGGCACCCTCCACTACGAGAAAAACGAGGAGTTGGGACATCTGGCAGCCCAATGTGCCGACTTCGTAATCCTGGTGGGCCCCGAACAGACCAAGCCAATCCAGGATGGCCTACGCCGGGGCGGCTTCCCCGAGCATTGTCTGCGAGTTATTACAGACCTTTCCGAGACTCAGGCAATCTTCCAGAAAATGCTTCGACCTGGCGACGTCATTCTCTTTGAGAACGACTTACCAGACTTATATACGGAAAAGTAACGCTCTTGGCAGGCGGGACTTACCAGCGCAGATCGCGTGGGTTCCGCCTCTCGGCGTTATGAGTCATCGAAGATACATGACCGTTCGTCATGTGGACCACGCGGTCTGCCATGCCGGCGATGTCGGAGTTATGAGTAATAATCGCCGTGGCCGCGCCCAACTCGCGGTTCACTTTGTCTATCGCCTCCAGCACCACGATCCCGGTTTCAGAGTCCAACGCGCCGGTTGGCTCGTCGCATAGGAGCACCGAAGGCCGCTTGGCTATCGCACGGGCAATCGCCACGCG
>SXGR01392669.1_pt1 | contig 10208 bp, 9 predicted proteins | sample 3174711 | NCBI WGS metagenome assembly SXGR01 (sample SAMN11356860, study PRJNA531348) | freshwater metagenome | isolation source: freshwater sample F1-60 | place: China: Fuxian Lake, Yuxi | collected 2017-12-25 | reverse complement strand
GTACGGGTCTTGGCCTGCCTCGGTGAACAGCCGACGAATGCGCATGGGGCTCCCCTAATTTCCCAAAAGTCGTATTTTCTTGGCTCGGATGGCCGATCTGCCGACCCTAAGGCAAATCAACCAGTTAGCACGTCCCCCTGCCGACGACTCTTCCGTGAATACTAGATATTGTGGTCGTTTCGGCGAAGGACGCTAACTATAGGCCAGCTCCGGGGAGGGAGCAAATAGATTTTGTAGTCTAATGACGTACATACACTAGGTGTTGCGGTGCATTGTACGTCTTTGAGCCGGAAAATCAAGTTATCCACAGATTCGCCCGCAATACTCTGTTGCGGTGCAATCAATGGGGTTTCAGGCGCGCCAGAACGGCTTGGCGCATTCCACGGCGACGTCTTGTTCCGAAAGTGCCACGTCGTCCAAAAGGCGTCGATCAAGGCAAGCCAGAGCGCGCCGTTGCCGTCCGTGCGCCTGCCATCGGCACCAATGCTCCTGGACCATCTGGGCCCAATTTTTTTGTCCCTGATAATGCTTCGCCATTGCTCACCACCCTTGGATATGTAGGAATGGTGGAACTATTGAAACCTAGGGTGGCGCCCACAACGCATCCTTTCTCGCATAGATATTAGAAAATCTACGGTATGGTCGACCCGCTTCCTTCGCTCAATGCCCTGCGCGCCTTCGATGCCGCCGCGCGTCACTTGAGCTTCACGAAGGCCGCCCAAGAGCTGCATGTCACGCAGGGGGCCGTCAGCCACCACGTGAAGGCGCTGGAGGCGGCGTTCGGTTTTCCGCTTTTCGTCAGGCGGCACCAATCGCTCGAACTGACGGCGGCGGGCGGGGCCTATGTGCCGGTGGTGCGCGAGGCGTTCGAGCGGCTGAGCATGGGGACGGCGGATTTCCTGCGCGCGGAGCGCTCGGGGAAATTGACCATCAGCATGTCGCCCAATTTCGCGGCCAAGTGGATGGTCCACCGCCTGGGGCGTTTCGCCGAACGCCATCCCGCCCTGGACTTGCGCATCAGCCCCTCCCTTCACCATGTGGACTTCGCGCGCGAGGACATGGACATGGCGATCCGCCACGGCGACGGGCGATGGCCGGACTTGCATGTCACGCGCCTCTGCGTGGAGGCATTCTTTCCCGTGTGCAGCCCGCGATTGCTCGAACGGGGGCCGCCGCTCCGCACGCCGGCCGATCTCCGGCATTTCACCTTGCTTCACGATACCGGCTGGCGGAACTGGCCCGAATGGCTGGCGGCCGCCGGGGCGACGGGCGTGGACGCCTCGCGCGGCCCGTCCTTCGACTATCTGGCGAATGCCATCGATGCCGCGGTGCAGGGCCAGGGCATTGCCCTCGCGCGCACGGCGCTTGCCGCCCAGGACCTGATCCAGGGTCGGTTGGTCCGGCCCTTCGCGCTGTCGCTGCCCGCGCCCTTCGCATATTTCATCGTGTGTCCGCGCGCGTCCGCGACGAAGCAGAAGGTCGTCCTGTTCCGGGATTGGCTGGTGGAGGAGGCGGAAGGCGATGCGCGCGCGCTGGCGCGGATGGGGTCGGCGTAACGCGCGGCGGCGCTTTTCCGTTCCCGTCCCCCGGGGCACTCCACTAGAGTGCGCCGTGCCGCTTCCGAGGCCGCCCGATGATCACCGCCTACGTCGCCACGAAGAAAAATCTGGTCGAGCGTTCGGTCATCATGGCCGAGGGCGTTCTGCCGGTCGCCGAGGCGTTGTGGCTCGACCTCTACGAACCGACGGCGGAGGAGCGGGCGCGCGTGGAGGCGGCCATCGGCCTCCAGCTTCCGACGCACGAGGAGATGCGCGAGATCGAGCCGTCCTCGCGCTTCTATGCCGAGGACGGCGCCGTGTTCATGACCGGCACGTTCATCTCGCACGCCGACGAGGCGGTGCCGACATCGGACGCCATCACCTTCGTGCTGACCCAGCGCACCCTTCTGACCATGCGCTATTCCGATCCCCGGCCCATCGCCACCTTTGCCCAACGCCTGTGCAAGGGCCCGTCCAACCTGATGACCGGCGAGGACGTGTTCGTGGGCCTGCTCGAGGCCTTCGTCGACCGAATCGCGGACATCTTGGAGCGCGTCGCGATCGATATCGATCGCACGAGCCGCCTCATCTTCGAGGGGGCGAACGGGGCCGGCCGCAGGGACATGCAGGCCGTCATCCGCACCTTGGGGCGCAACGAGGACTTGGCGTCCACCGCGCGCGAAAGCCTGTTGTCGCTCACGCGCCTGGTGCGTTTCCACGCCGCAACGTTCGAGGCGGAGTCGAAGAAGGAAACCAAGGAGATGAAGGCGCGCGTGCGGTCCTTGACGCGCGACATCGAGAGCTTGAGCGAGCACGTCTCCTACGAATCCCACAAGATCAACTTCCTGCTCGATGCGACGCTCGGGCAGATCAATATCGAGCAGAACCGGATCATCAAGTTGTTCTCGGTCGTGGCGGTGATCTTCCTGCCGCCCACGCTCGTCGCTTCGGTCTATGGCATGAACTTCCACCACATGCCGGAGTTGGATTGGCTTTGGGGCTATCCCTGGGCCCTGGGGCTCATGGTTCTGTCCGCCGTGCTGCCGCTTCTCTTTTTTTGGCGCAAGAAGTGGTTCTAGCCGGATGACGGGCGAGCTGTTGCGCGACGTGGTGATCCTGGGCCTCGTCGAAGGCCTGACCGAGTTCATTCCGGTGTCCTCGACCGGCCACCTGATCCTGGGCGCGGCCGTCTTGGGATTCGAGGGCCCGCCCGGGCGCGTTTTCGAGATCGTCATCCAGCTGGGCGCCATCGCCGCCGTGTGCGTGCTCTATTTCGGCAAGCTTTGGGCCGTGGCGGCGAGCCTGCCTCATCGGCCCGAATCGCGCCGGTTCGTGTTGAACGTCGTGCTTGCCTTCCTGCCGGCGGCGGTCGTGGGCGTGTTCCTGCATTCCGTGATCAAAGGCGCGCTGTTCACGCCCGTCGTGGTGTGCGCGGCGCTCGTGCTGGGCGGCATCCTCATCCTTGTGATCGAACGTCTGCCCTTGAAGCCGCGCTACGCCGAGGTGGACGACTTCACGCCCGGCTTCGCCCTGAAGCTCGGTTTGTGCCAGTGCGTGGCGATGATCCCGGGCGTCTCGCGGGCCGGTGCCACCATCCTGGGCGGCATGTTGCTGGGCGCCGACCGGCGCACGGCGACCGAGTTTTCCTTCATCCTCGCGATCCCGACCATGTTGGGGGCGACCGTCTACGATCTCTACAAGAACTGGGCGGCCTTGGATTGGGGCGCGGGCGCCGTCATCGCGCTCGGCTTCGCGGTGGCGTTCGCCTCGGCGCTCCTCGTCGTGCGCTCGCTCATCGCCTTCGTCTCGCGACACGGCTTCGCGCCCTTCGCCTGGTACCGTATCGCGCTCGGTACCCTGGGCCTGATAGTCTTGGCCCTGGCCTGACGGCCGAGGGGAGGGGACGATGCCGCACGTGCTCTTGACGTGGTTCGCGACGCCCGAGGAAGTGCGCCGCGTGAAGGCCGGATTGCCCAAGGGCACGACCATCGCCGCGCCGAAGGCGCGCGCCGTGCTCTCGCGCTTCGAGACCAAGGAATCGGACCTCGCTCCTCTGTGCGGGAAGGCCGACGCGCTCATGGGCTGGACGGTGCCGCCCACGATCTGGGCCAAGACTCCCAAGCTCAAGGCGCTGGCTTGGCTTCATGCGGGCTGCGACGAACTCGACTTCGCCATGTTGAAGCGCCGGGGCGTCAAGGTCGCGAACATTCGAGGCGGCAACGGCATCGCAGTGGCCGAACATGCCATGGCGCTCATGCTTTCCTCGGCCAAGCGCATCGTGGAGCGCCACAACTGGCTCTTGGAGGCGCGCTGGCAGCCGATCTTCCACCCGGACTTCCGCGGCACGCTGCTCGAAGGCAAGACGCTCGCGGTCGTGGGCCTGGGCGAGATCGGCACGGCGGTCGCGCGCCGGGCCAAGTCCTTCGACATGACGGTTCTGGGCATCCGGCGCCACGCCAAGCGCGGCGGGCGCTTCGCCGACGAGGTCCATGGGCCCGAGGCGCTGCACAAGGTCCTGAAGCGCGCCGATTTCGTGGTCCTCGCCGCCCCGCTCACGCCCGAGACGGAGGGATTCATCGACGCCAAGGCGTTGGCGGCCATGAAGCGTGGCGCGCATCTCATCAACATCGCGCGCGGCAACATGATCGTGGAGGCGGATTTGCACGCGGCCCTCGCCGCGGGGCGCTTGGGCGGCTATGCCTCGGATGTGTGGTGGAACTACACCAACTCGTTCCCCGCCACCTATCACTTCCCGATCGTCTCGCGCACGGGCGTGCAGCGCTTCCCGCGCGTGACGGGGACGGGCGATCAGGCCTCCGCGGTCGATTCCATCGTCGAGACGGAAATCCGCATGGGGACGGAAAGCCTCGCGGCCTTCTTCAAGGGCCGGCCCATGCCGCGCCAGATCGATCTCGGCCTGGGCTACTGAGCTAGATCGGCCAGCCTTAGATCGGCCGGTCGCCGTGGATGGCCACGCGGTGCATGACGCGCCGCTGGCCGCGGTAGTCGTTGAGCGCGTAGTGCATGGCCGAACGGTTGTCCCACAGCGCGACCGAGCCCTTGCGCCAGCGGAAGCGGCACGTGAACTCGGGCCGGACGGAGTGCGCGTAGAGGACATCGAGGAGGGGCTTCGATTCCTCGTCCGTCCAGCCCTCGAAGCGCATCGTGTAGGAGCGGTTGACGAACAGGCATTTCCTCCGTGTCTCCGGGTGCGTGCGCACGACCGGGTGGACGGCTTCGGCCTTCTCCGCCTTTGAGACGGCGCGCCGGATGGACGCTTCGGGCAAATCCTCCTTCTTCACGCTGTAGAGCGACGCCATGCGGTCCGCGTCGTAGCCGCGGATGGAGGAGTGAACGGCACGCAATCCCTCGAGCGTTTTCTTCAGGCCGTCCGACAGCGCCTCGTAGGCGAGGTATTGGTTCGCCCACATCGTGTCACCGCCATGGCTGGGGCTTTCGCGCGCGAGGAGGACCGAGCCGAAATTGGGCTTCTCGCGGTAGCTAACGTCGTGGTGCCAGACGCCGCCGAAATTGAGCGTCTCCGTGGGCTCCTTCACGACGTTGAGCACCTCGGGATGGTCGGGCAGCACCTCCAGTTCAAGGGGCCGCACGAAGGGGTTCAGGTCGATCTCGCCGAAGCGGCGCGCGAAGGCGACGTGCTGGGCGGGCGTGATCGCCTGGTCGCGGAAGAAGACGACCAGATGGTCGAGGAGCGCCTGGTGGATCTCCGAGAAGACCTCGTTGTCGAGCGGCTTGGACAGATCCACGCCCTCGATCTCGGCGCCGAGCGCACCCGAGATCGGCTTGACCGCGATGCGATTTGCGCGCGCCATGGCGGCGTCCCTATTTCCCGTCGGTCCTGTACGCCTTGATCGCGTCCCAATCGAGCGTGACGCCTAGACCCGGCCCCGCTGGCGGCGCGACGGCGCTGTCCTTGAAGGCGAGCGGCGCGGTCACGATGTCGCGGTCGTGATAGAACTGCCCGATGATGTCCGAGGGCACCGTGCCGTCGAAGCGCGGCGAGGACACGCCGATATGCGCCATGAAGGCCGAGGCGATGCCGAGTTCGATGGTCGAGCCCAGGAGGCACGGCATGCCCGCCGCCTCGGCGATGCCCAGGATGTCGCGTGTCGCCACGTAGCTGGCGTGCGTGGGCGGCGTGATGGCGAGGACGGAAACCGCGCGGCTGTGTGCCAGGCGCAGCGCGTCGTCGCGGCTGAACATGGCCTCGTGCGCGACGAGCGGGATGCGCGTCTGGCGCGAAAGGGCGAGCATCGCCTCCAAGGGGTCTCGGGTAAACGGCTGCTCGATGAAGGCGACGCGCTGTTCCTCGAGCACCGGAAGGGCGCGCGTGGCGGCGGGGATGGACCAGCCCTGATTCGAATCGATGCCGACGGGCACGCCGTCACCGACGGCCTTGCGCACCGCGCGCACGCGACGAAGGTCGTCCTCCAGATCGTGCCCAGTCTTGATCTTGATGTAGTTGAAGCCGGCTTCGAGCGCCTTGCGCGCGAGCTCGGCCGCATGGTCGGGCGCGCCGGAGACCACGAACTTGACGGCGACCGCGTCGCGCACGCGCCCGCCCCACAAGTCATAGAGCGGCTGGCCCGTCGCCTTGCCGGCCAGGTCCCACAGCGCCATTTCGACCGCGGCCTTGGCGTACTCGTTGCGCGCGACGAGCTTGTCCATGACGCGGGCCGCCTCGGTGATGCGCCGCGCGTCGCGGCCGACGAGGGCGGGCGCGAAATAGCGCCGGATGAAATGGATGCAACTGCCCTGATCCTCCCCGGTCCAGGGCAGCTCGGGGCACGCTTCGCCCAGGCCCTCAAGCCCGTCCTCGGTGCGGACGATGACAAGGGCGAAGTGCGCGTGCGCGTAGATCCCGTGCGCGGCCTGGATGCGCACGCGCTGCGTGCGCGGCACGTCCACGGGAATGCATTCAATGGACGCGATCTTCATGGCTTGCCCCTCGTGTCGAGGCGGCCATTCTAGAACGCGGCGACGGGGCTCCGCGAGGGCGAGGCGCTACACCGCCGCCGCCGCCGCGGCACCCGCGCGCAAGCCCGTCTCGTGCGCGCCGTGCACGCCCGTCGAAAACTTGGGGTCGGTCGCCTCGCCCGCGAAGAACAGGCGGTTCTCGATGGGTTCGGCCAGGATCGCGCGGCTCTTGTTGTGGCCAGGCTGGGAGGCGGAGTAGGCGCCGCGGCTATAGGGCTCCGCGTCCCACATGGTCATCTTGCCCTTGACGAGGGCGGGCTTCACGCCAGCACCGAAGGTCTTCACGAGTTCCGTCAGCGCCCAATTCACGGCGGCGGCCTCGCCGGCCTTCTCCATGTCGCGCGCCTGCCGGCCGCCCACGAAGCAGACCGCCAACTCGGTGCCGAAGGGGCGAATGAGGTAGTCCATCATCGGTCCATTGCCGTTCTGCAGGTAGAGCGTCGTCGTGTTCGCCGTGGGGCCGAAGATGTTCTTCGAGAACTGGAGTGTGATCTTGTCGAGCACTTGCATGGGGACGCGCTCGAAGGCGGTGCGCTTGCGCGCGGGCAAGGCCGGATCGAAGGCGAGGCGGCCTTCCGCCACGATGGCGGTCGGCACGGTGATGATGGCGGCCTTCGCCTCCACCTTGCCGAAATCGCCCTCGGCCACGACCTTGCCGCGCGTGCCCCAGCGGATGGTCTTGACCGGCGCGTTGAGCGTGACCGGCACGTCCTTGCCGTACGCGGCGACCACCGAACCCAAGCCCTTGGGAATCATCCACTCCACGCCCGAGGCGACCTGATTGAACACGTCCATGGTCGAGAGTTGGTCCCAGTCGCAGCCCGCCTCCCACGGCCCCACGCGCTGGACCGCGAATTTCTCCGCGCGCGTCCTCGGCGTGAACATCTGGCTCGACGCGATGTCCTGCCCCTTTTCGCCCGGGCCGTCGAAGGCCTCGCGCACCTTGGTGTAGGCGGAATTGAACTCGTCGTACTCCTCCTTCGTCGCTTCCTTGCCGTCGTAGTAGAGCCAAAGCTGTACGGCCCCCTCGTCGACATGCTCGAAGCCGAACTGCTGCGCCAGCTTGGTCACTGGGTTGACGTCCGCCGAGTGCAGCCATGCGCAGCCTTGGTCATAGGGTGCGCCGAAGGAGGTCGTCTCGGTGTACGCCCGGCCGCCCGTGCGCCCGCGCGCTTCCAGAAGGGTGAAGGTCTTGCCGGCCGCGGCGAGGGCCTTGGCCGCCGAAAGTCCGGCAAGGCCGGCGCCCACGATGACGACGTCGGGATTGGATTGGGGGCGCGCGTGGCGCAGCGGCGCGGCGGACAGTGCGCCGGACGCGAGGGCGGTGTGCAGCAGGCGGCGGCGGGTCAGCATCGGTCCTCCTCCATCGGTAAACCATCCGTCACGGATGCACGCGAATTGCTTTCAGCGAGCCACGCGCGCACGCCGTCCGAGCCACACAAGCGATACGGTCAGGGCAGCGAAACCCAGGGCTTGGCCATCGATGGTCTCGCCCAGAAGGAGGGCCGCCAAGATTAGCGTGAGAAACGTTTGCAAAAGCTGAAGCTGGCTCACGCGCGCGATGCCACCCAATGCCAAGCCTCCATACCAAAAGTAGAATCCCAGAAACTGGCTGCCCACGGCCACATAGGCGAAGGCGAGCCAAGTCTCCGTGCCGGCCGCCCAATCGACGCGCGGCCACAGCCACATGCCGATGGGGATGAGGGCCGGCAAGGAGAGGACGAGCGCCCAAGCGATGACGTCGAGCCCCGGCATCTCGCGGGCGAGCACGCCGCCCATGGCGTAGCCGAGGCCACCGGCCAAGGCGGCGCCCGCAAGGTAGAGATCGCCGGTCGTCACGGTGCCCGCACCGCTGAGAATCGAGAAGACGGCCACACAGACGGCTCCCATCGCGGCGAGGATCCAGAACGTGGGGGACGGGCGCTCGCGCCCCAGCCACGCCCCGAACACGGCGGTTGTGAGCGGCAGTACGGCCAGGACCACGCCGCCATGCGTCGCGTCCACCTCGCGCATGGCGAGGGCGGTCAGCAACGGGAAACCGAACACCACACCTAAGGCCGTGACGGCGAGGCGCAGAAGCTGCGGCGCGCTGGGGCGCGGCGCGCGGACCGAGACGAGATAGAGGGCGGCCAATCCTGCGGCCGGTAGCGTTCGGCCCAGCCCCACGACCTCGGGGGCCAATTCGCCGACCGCGATGCGCGTCGCCGGAAGCGTCGCCGCGAACATGGCCACGCCCACGAATCCCAGCACAAGGCCCAAGCGTTCTTTGGCGGGCCCGTTGGTGGCGGCGGGGGGATGGGTTCGCACGCGAGGATAGCTACTCGGCCGCGCGCTTCTTGCCGAAACCCGTGTCGAAGGCAGGCGCCACATCGCGCGCGAATCTCGTCAACATCTCGTGGCGAATGCGCCGGGGCACGTGATAGGTGGCGACTTGGATGATGAAGGAGTCGAAGCCGATATCGACATAGGCCTGAAGCTGGCGCCGCGCCGTCTCGGCCGTGCCGCACAGCTGCCAATCGATCCAGGGATTCATGTTCTCTCCGCGGCCCATCGTCACGAGGTTGCGGAAGAATTTTTCAAACTGCTCGTAGCCCTTGATGTTCTTATACAAGTGCCGATCCGATTCGTAGTGCTGAGCCTGGACCTGGAAGAAGGGGGGTACGTACTGCTTCATGAGGCGCCGCGCCTCGTCGTCCGTGTCGGCTAGGTAGGCCTGGATCATGAGGGTGGGCCGCCCCTCCGGCACCTTGCCCCTCTTCGTGTAGCCCGCCCGCCAGTCGTCGATGACAGCCTTCATCATCGGCACCGGAAAATTGGTGACGCAAAGCGGCGGCAATTCGTATTCCGCCATCATCGCCGCCGATTGCGGGCTGCCGATGGCGCCATACAGGTGGATGCGCTCGCGCACCGGGTCGGGGCGCATGCGCACGCGCCGGTTCATGGCGACAGACTTTCCCTGAAACTGGAACGGCTCGCCGGAATGGCACAGCCGGACGACGTCGATCGACTCCTTGAACAGGATGCGGGCGTCTTCCTGCTCGACGCCCCAGGCGTCGTATTCGAGCTTGGCCGTCCCGCGTCCCAGGCCCAAGTGGAGCGGTCCCTTGGAGAGAAGCGAGAGCATGGCGATCTCTTCCGCCAGGCGGATCGGGTGGTACCACGGAGTCACGAGCACGCAGGTGCCGAGCCCCAGACCCGGAAAACGCGCGGCGACATGTGCCATGTGGAGGAGTGGGGAGGGCGTCGGGAAATAGTCGGTGAAGTGGTGTTCGAGGAACCAGGCGCTTTCGTAGCCGAGCGTCTGGCCGAGCGCGCAATCCGCCAGCACCTCATCGTAGAGCTGTTCGTCCGTGGCGCCCGGCGCGTCGACCGGCGCCACCGTGAAACCGAAGCTGATCTGGCTCATGTCCGCCCTTTCCCGGCCGCAATCGTGCCCGGTGCGGGGCGGGTCCGCTAGGGTTGGTAGACGACGGCGCGAATGGGCGTGGGCTTGCCGCCCGAGGCTGGGTTGTTGACCTGCGGGCAATTGGAGATGGCACAGATCACATCCATGTCGGCGCGCAGGTCGATGTAGTCGCCCGGCCGCGAGAGCGAATCCTCGAAGACGAGGGGGGTGAGCGCGTTGCCCTGGCGCACCGGCACGTTCGCGAAGAAGTTGAGGTTCGGCACGAT
>SXGR01503807.1_pt1 | contig 10209 bp, 5 predicted proteins | sample 3174711 | NCBI WGS metagenome assembly SXGR01 (sample SAMN11356860, study PRJNA531348) | freshwater metagenome | isolation source: freshwater sample F1-60 | place: China: Fuxian Lake, Yuxi | collected 2017-12-25 | reverse complement strand
GAGCCGTGCAGAGCGGAGGATTTTTGATATTCGGTGACGCGACCTTCGAAGAAGTTTTGCTCCTTCTTGATGTCCATCATTTCAGCGAGCCAAGGCAGGGGATTTTTAACCCCCGGACTGAGCGGGGCGAGGCCGCAGCCTTCCAGGCGACGGTCGGCAATGTAGTCGATATACGTCAGAAATTCTTCGATGGAGAGACCAACTGCGTTCACGGGGAGGCAGTCGCGGATGAAATCTTTCTCGAGGAGGATGCCTTCCGCCATCGTCTGGCGCAGCTCTTCCTTGAACTCGGGAGTCCAGATCTCGCGATTCTCTTCGACGAGATCCATGAAGAGATTCCGGAAGAGTTCGATGTGATTTGATTCATCGCGCAGCGTGTAGCGGAACATCTGGCCGATGCCGGGGAATTTGTTCTGGCGGTAAAGTGCGAGCACCATGCCGAAGAGGCCGTAGAATTGGGTGCCTTCCATGCATTGGCCGAAGGTGAAGATATTTTTTGCCAGCAGCTTCTTGTTTTCTAGCTTCGTCAAATCGAGGTCGCGGCGGAGATCGCGGGAGACCTTGTTGACGAATTCATTTTTCTTTTCGATCGACTTGATATCTTCGAACATGGCCTCGCACTCGTGCGGGTTGATGCCGAGGGAAGAGATCATGTAGAGGAGCGAGTCCGCGTGAATATTCTCTTCGTGGGCGTGACGGCCAAGGACCAGCTTCAACTCCGGGGCGGTCACGAGTTCGCGGACGACGTGTTGGATGTTGTCACCGACAATACCCTCGGCGGCGGAGAAATAGCCAATGCCCATGCGGATGATCCAGCGTTCGATGTCGCTGACTGTTTTCTCATCGCGCCATTGCTCGATGTCCTTGCCCATTGGCACATCCTCTGGCTCCCAGTGGTTGGCCTTCATCGTCTTGTAAAGATCGTAGGCCCACTGGTATTTGAGCGGGAGAATGTTGAAATAAGGTACCTGGCGGCCGTTGATGACTTTCTTTGCGGCGAACGCGGCCTCGGCCTTGTCCTGATCGAGCATGAACGTCTTATTGCCGACGGAGAATGATTTTTGCATAGTGGTGCGCAGCTGAGAGAGAAATTTTGGAGAAAAACGGTGTGTGCCCCGTGGTCTAGAGACGGTAGAAAGCCTCTGGCGACACTAAGTTGCCAAAACTTCCCAACACGTTGTCGACCACCACAGGATGTGGATGCCCGGAACCTTGACCGCAACTAATGGGAATTGTGGGAAAGCCCGTCAATAAATTTTGTCTAAGAAAATTATAAAATAGGCCATTTTTTTGGTGGACACCGAAAAAGCGCCCTTCGTTTTAAAAAAAAATAATTCTAAAATTCTAAAATCCTGATTTCTCCTATGAAAAACCCTTGTTTAGTGATTTCAAAATGCCCGAAAATATTTTCTTGACGCGAAAAAAAATGTGTCGGGCGAATTTTTTTTAAAAAATATTCGCGACCGGCTGATTTTATTTCGCTTCGGCTTAGGCGGAACGCGTTAAATTTTTCCGCGGTGAGGCCAGCTGGGTTTTTGGGTTTTTTTAGCGGCGGAAGTAGCCCTTATAATTCCCCTAAGGCTTTAACCCTATTTAATTAATGAACCGGGGCCTGGGCTTGGCCGTACCGGGGAGATTATGCTAGGGTTTAACGTTTAAAATTTAAGTTCGAACCCTTCACGGAGCCTCGTCTCCTTCCCGGTTGGTCATACCTTGGAAGATTATGAGCCTTTTGCCTTACTGGTGGCCGATCGCTCCGCGGAATAAATTACGGATAATCCCCATAGCGCAGGAGCCATGACCGGGAAATTGACCTGCCAAAAAAAGGCGCCCCGCTCGAAAGCGGGGCGCCGAAGGAAAGGAGCGGAATTACGTTCGCCTTAGAAGCTGAGCTTGGCTCCAAGCTGGATGCGCCAGCGGGACATTCCATTATCGATCGAGAAGCCCGTTGGCCCCGGTGTGAAGGTATAGGTCGGCTTGATGCGGCCATCGACGGTGTAGGAGGTGGCGCTTGTGAGCGTACGAGTCCGGAACACGTCGTTGGCCAGATTGGGTGCGATCTCGGTGTAATTAAACATCTTCTTGCTGATGAATGAACCGAAATTCACGAAATCGAGGAAGAGGTCTAACTTAACCGGCCCATGCAGCGGAATGCTTTGGACGAGCTTCAGGTCGAGCTTGTTGAACCAAGGCTCCGTCCCGGAGTTTTTTGGTACGACCTTGCCGGCGTATTGGGACAAGCCGCTTTTCTGAATAAAGGCGAAGAAGGCATCGCTCTGGGCGGTGGTCATACCCGAGAAGTCAAACTTGCCATCGGTGGGGCCCGTGGGAATGAAGACTTGGTCATTGAACGACACGCCGTCACCGTTGAGGTCGCCGCCGAATACCCAGCTGTAGGGATTGCCGGTGCGGCCTTCGTAGTAGAGTGAAGCGGTGCTCTTGAACTTCTTCACGAACTCAAACTGACGGGTGATGCTAGCCTGGAAGCGGTCTTTGACTTGGAAGTCAGCCGTACCGACCTCAACCGTATTTTGGTTGAAGATGACGTTACGGTTAAACTGTCCACCAGCCGTGGTCTGACCATTGGCTTGCGCCTCGGTGGCGCGACCGCGGGTGTAGGCGACGTTGAAGGCCCACTTGTTCTTCATGGGACGATCCCATTGCAGGCTCACGTAGGTGGAGTCACCAACGCTGACGTTGCTCACTCGGTACATGAAGGTGTAACCGGCATAAAGAGCGTTAGCCGTTGTGCTGGGTACGCCAGAGAAACGGGAGCGTCCGTCGAGGGCGAGGCCGCCCGCGAGCGGCTTGAGATTCTCGTTGGTCGTGCGCAGAGCTTGGTCAATCTTGCTGTAAACAACCTCGGCGGAGATGGTCGAATCGAGGAACGGAAGTTTGCGATCGATGGCGAGATTACCGCGCCAAGCAGAAGGCAACTTGAGGCCATTGTCGTTGAAATCGACTTCGCGCCGCAGGGTCGGGTTGTCGGTGCCGGTCGCGATCGGTTTCGAGGGATCGAAGTCGTTCTTCAGGAAAGTCGTGAAGCTCGAGGATAGCGGGCTAATGGCGTCCGTGGATGAGCGGGTGAAGCTACCCACGCCCGTGTTACCGAAGGAATTGGAGAAAAACACCCAAGGGGAACGGCCGAGGAAATGGCCAAAGCCGCCGCGCAGTTGCGTTTTGCGATCGCTGTCCAGCGCGAGGTTAAACCCGACGCGAGGAGAGATCGTTTTCACGCCATCGAGCGAGCCATCGTTGCGCAGGCCGGTAGCTGCTAGGAAGGCGGTGTTCAGGGCGGGCTTGATCCCGCTCTCGGCGATTTCCAGGCGAACGCCACCGTTGATCGAGAGACGTGGGTTGACGTCCCATTTTGCCTGGGTGAAGAGCCCGGTGGTGGCAAAATTGGACACATCGGCGACTGGACGGATACTTGGATCGTAATAGCTGCGCTGAATGACAACGTTGGTGTCGTTTAGGAAGTCCGTCATATTGCGGAAGCCCACGAGACCGAAGGAGTTTGAGCGAAAGAGATTGTAGAAATTCGATTGCTCGCGTTCGGCCCCGGCGGTGAGCACAAAGTTTTTCCAGAAATAATCACCCGAGGCACTCATTTGCTGCGAGTCGACGGCGATTGAATTGCCGTGGCGGAATTGTTCCGTGCCGGCGATGTAGGTACCGTTAGTGACGGCCGTGTTATTGAGCAGATCCGTGCCGCTAACGCCGAAGACGTAGGTCATCGGGGCCACGGTGTTAAGGGGGGTCTGCTGGTCTTGCTTGGTCGAGGAGTACTTTACCTCGGTCTTGAAGTCGGGGGTCCATTGGCTGAACAGCTGGGCCGCTTCTGATCTTTCTACGCGCGTCTGGGAGTAAAAGTGACCATCGGTGGAGGTGGTGATGCCGCCGCCAGAAATACCGGCGTTGCTGGAACTGCCGCTCGCAAAATTGCCGAACTGGGGTACCTCGCCCTCGGTCTTAGACATCCGGACGCTCAGGCGGTGGTCTTTATTGATATTCCAGTCGACCTTGGCGATATACTTGGTGTCGGTGGCCATGTTGGTCGTGGCGCTCGTGACAGGATTGCCCCAGTTGATGGTCTTGCCGGAATCAGTGCTGTACTGCTTGAGGCGGGTAAGAATCTGAGACTCCAGCGGGGTGCTGAAACGCGGATCGCGACCAGCGCTGATGCTTTCGAAATCTTCAAAATTGATGAAGAAAAACAGCTTGTTGCGAATGATCGGGCCGCCGAAGGTGGCTCCGAAGGTGCGGCGCTCAAGCTTGGGGACAAGTTTGACGCCAGTGTTAGTTAATTCACGGGCATTGGGCCCTTGTAGATCATGGCCGGCGAGCTGATTGCCGCGGAAGTAATAGTAAGCCGAACCGCGGTAAGTATTCGTGCCGCTTTTCGTGACCGCGTTGATGGTCGCTCCGGTGAAGCCGGCGAGCCGAACATCGTAGGGCGAGATCTGCACGGAGAGCTGCTCGATCGTGTCGAGGGAGAGCGGATTGAAGAAGGAAGCGAGCCCGGTGCCGTTCAAGCCGAATTGGTCGTTGATGCGGGCCCCGTCGATGGTGACGGAGTTGAAGCGATTGTTTTGACCTACAGCGGTGATCTGGGATTCCTCGCGATCACCAAAGGTCGACCGCAGCGTGACGAGCGGCGAGGCGCTGATCATGTCGGCGAGTGAGCGCTCGGAGGAGGGTTTGTTGCCCATGCGATCGCTGCTCAGGGTGGTGCCTGCGCCCGACGCCGTGGCGTCCAAATCATTGCGCGCGCCAGTGGCGATAAATTTCTCCAGCTGCAGTACCTCTGATTTAATCGTCAAGTTAACTTCGGCTTCGCTGCCAAGGACAGCGACGATATCGTCGACGGTGGCTTCGCCTAAGTCGGATTTCGCGGTGACCGTGTAAGGCCCGCCGACTGGGAGGCCGCGGAAATTATAACGACCCGCCGCATTCGTGGTAGCGGTAAACGTGGCGTTAGTGGGGGTGTGCACCGCGGTGACAGCAACGCCGGCACCCGTCTTGCCGACGGCGCCACTGACAGTGCCGGTCAGGCCGGAGGTTACGATTTGCGCTAGCGCACTGGGCAGAAGAGTCAGGCTGAGAGCTGTGACCGCGATTAGAATTAGCGATTTAATGAAGGTTCGGTGCATGGTATTTATGCAGTTTGTGTGGTTCTTAGGATGAAGGGCAGAGATAACTTTGAAGAGTAAGCGAACGACTGCCCCATAGCTGAGTCAAGCCTGCACCCCCTGCCAATAGCAGCGCGCGATCAGTTGTTTCCAGACTGTAACTTTTCGCTAAGAAACCCGGTTATTGCAGAATTTTAACTTCAGTCGGGCTTTTTTTAGGCAAGAAGCAGGATAAGCAGGCGACTAAACCCTTTAGCCCCATCGAGGCTTAGCGGTAGATCACTTGTCGCTCAAAAATACGGTTTCCTTCCCACGAAATAGTGCTTCCTATCGCCGGCTGTGAGTGCGATGCCCCCGAACTATCAAGCGCCAGCTCCTAGGCTAGGTTGGGCGATCGGCGGGTTAATTTTGGCGACCTGCTTGGTCTATTTAAACAGTCTGACGGGCCCCTTTGTTTTTGATGACCAGTCGGCTATTTTGGAAAATCCAACCCTCCGCCGACTCGGGGCGCTTGGCGACGTGCTATCGCCTCATTTGGATGGGGGCCTGACCATCAGCGGACGTCCGGTGGTCAACTTAAGTTTAGCCCTGAACTACGCTTGGGGAGGCTACGGGGTGATGGGGTATCACCTGTTCAATCTGCTGGCGCATGGCTTGGCTGGTTTAACCCTTTTCGGTCTCTTGCGCCGCACACTAGCAGGACGGCTCCCTTCGAGCCCACTCGCCGGCGCGCCAGGGAACCGATTTGCCGGCACCCGCTGGTCAGAAAATGCCCTGGGGTTAGCTTTTTTTACAACGCTGCTTTGGCTGGTGCATCCCCTGCAGACCAGTGCGGTTACTTACGTTGTGCAGCGCGCGGAGTTGCTCATGGCCCTATGCTACTTACTGACTCTTTATAGTTTCCTCCGTGGAGTGAGCGCCGTTCATCCCGGTCGCTGGTTAATATTATCGTGGTGCGCGTGTCTGGTCGGAATGGCTTGCAAAGAGGTCATGGCGACCGCGCCGCTCATGGTTCTAGTGTACGATCGTATTTTTGTGGCCGGGAGCTTTGCCGAGGCCTGGGCTCGCCGGCGGCGTTATTATCTTGGTTTGGCGAGCTCGTGGCTTTGGCTGGCTTATTTGGTGATCGGTACCGCTGGCCGCGGAGGGACGGCGGGTTTCGGCACCGAAGTTTCGGTTTGGCACTACAGTCTGACCCAGGCTTGGGCCGTGGTGCACTATGCGGGTTTGGCGCTTTGGCCGAACCCCCTCATCTTTGATTACGGCACGGCCACCATCACCAGCGCCGCCACCGTTTGGTGGCAGCTGCTACTTCTCATTATATTAGTGGGGGCGACGGTTGTTGCTCTCGTGCGGCGCGCGGTGGGCGGTTTTATAGGGGTCTGGTTTTTCCTGATCTTGGCGCCGAGTTCCAGTCTCGTGCCGGTCGCTTCACAAACGATGGCGGAGCATCGGATGTATTTGTCACTGGCCGCCCTCATGCTGCTGGTCGTGGCCGTACTTTTTGCCTGGTTGGGACGCCGCGCTTGGCTGGTTTGCGGAATTCTAGCTGCGGCCAGTGGCGGGCTGACGCTGCGGCGCAACGCAGATTATCGCAGCGAGCAGCGGCTCTGGGCTGACACGGTCGCGAAGAATCCTGCGAACGGTCGGGCGCATAACAATCTGGGTAAGGCGATGTTTTCAGCTGGCCGATCGGCCGAAGCGTTGGGTCACTATGAGGAAGCAATCCGCCTGCAGCCCAAGGGGGCAGAGCCGCATTATAATCTCGGGTTGGCTTTGGCGCACCTCGGTCGCTTCGCCGAGGCCATCCGGGAATATCAGACGGCCTTGCGCCTGCAGCCGAACTATGCCGCCGCCCATAATAATTTGGGCAACGCTTGGCTGGCGACGGGGCGCTGGGCGGAAGCGAGCGAACAGTATGAGGCGGCCGTGCGAATTAATCCCCGCTTCGCCGAGGCGCGCAGCAATCTCTCCAACGTGCGCTTGGAGCAGGGCCGCATCGCCGAGGCTATCGAGCAGGGGGAGCAGGCGATTCAATTAGATGCCCACCATCCGACGGCCCATTATAATTTGGGCAACGCTCTCGCGCAAGCTGGCCGCTTGGCGGCAGCGTTGGAGCAATATGAGGCTGCCCTGCGCTGGCGGCCTGATTTTGCCGAGGCGAACAACAACCGCGGCAATGTCCTCGTCGAACTTGAGCGATGGCTCGAAGCGGTGAAGGCCTATGAACGGGCTTTGCAACTCCAGCCCAATTATCCCGATGCGCGCCGCAATTTAGCTCAAGTTCTCGCCCAGCTTGGTCGCGTGCCGGAGGCCATCGCGCATTACCAGGTACTCGTGCAGTTATTGCCCCACGATGAAAACGCTCGGGCGGAGCTCGCTCAGCTCCAAGCATTGCCTCCGCCCTGATTTTCCCTCGCGCCCGTTATCAATCATCGCTGCTTTAATCGTGTGATAGCCACTTACACTCGGCGAGAGGAACTCGCCCATAGCCTGACCCATGGCCTGGGGATCGTGGCCAGTTTGCTGGGCCTTGTTTGCTTAGTGGTTTTTGCGGTGCGCTTCGGGACGGGCTGGCACGTGGTTAGCGTAACTATTTTTGGCGTAGCCCTCGTCTTGCTCTACACCTCCTCCACGCTCTACCACAGCTCTCAACATGTTCCGACCAAGCAGGTGCTGCAGAAATTTGATCACGCGGCTATTTTCCTGCTCATTGCCGGGACTTACACGCCTTTCTTACTGGTGACGTTACGCGGACCTTGGGGCTGGAGTTTATTTGGGGTGGTCTGGGGATTGGCGATGGCGGGGATCGTGCTAAAATTTTGGTTCGCCGGACGCTTTCGCCTCGTTTCTACCCTGATTTATATCGGCATGGGTTGGCTCGTGATGATCGCCCTCAAACCGCTGCGGGCGGCGCTGCCAGACGCGGGATTGGAACTCTTGCTGGCGGGAGGACTGTGCTACACGGGCGGCACGATTTTCTATCTCTGGAAGCGTCTGCCTTATCATCATGCGATCTGGCACCTCTGCGTGTTAGGGGGCAGCGCCTGTCATTGGTTTTCGATTTTTTTCTACGTGTTGCCAGCTGCGCCCTGAGTCCATCGCCGCCCTGTGTTAATCGCTCTGCATAAGCCCTACGGCGTTCTTTCGCAATTCACGCCCGAGCCCGGCTCGCGGTGGCGCACCCTCGCGGAATTCAAACTGCCGCCCAAGGTCTACGCCCTCGGCCGGCTCGATGCTGATTCGGAAGGTCTTTTGCTTTTTTCGGATGAGTTAGGTCTCAACTCTCGTTTGCTTGATCCTGACGCGGCGCACCGGCGCGAATACTGGGTGCAGGTCGAAGGCGTACCGACTGCTGAAGCGCTGGCGCAACTCGCGCGGGGCGTGAAGATCGGTGACTACACGACTCGGCCGTGCACGATTCGTCGGCTGGAACCTGTCCCCGCTATCTTGCCTCGAGATCCGCCTATTCGGGTGCGTAAAACTATTCCCGATTGCTGGCTCACGCTGGAGTTGATCGAGGGCAAAAATCGACAGGTTCGGCACATGACGGCCGCGATCGGTCATCCGACTTTGCGGTTAATGCGTCGCCGTATGGGGCAATTCTCGCTCGGCGATTTGCCCACCGGTCAATGGCGCGAGTTGACCGCGTTGGAGCGGGCTGCCGTATTTGCGTAATCGTTGATCCGCGCCGACGACTGATGAGCGACTGGCTTAGTTCGCCCCTTGGCGATAACCGCCGACTAATTAATTCAAGATTTTTTCCCCGCAAATAAGCGATCAATCAGTCGGTTAACGGAGACGGTCGATGACTCGCGCAAGGGGATAGTGGTGACGAGACTGGCGGAGGCAAAGGCTTGTGATTTTTGCGGCTCGCGGGCTTCGATCTGGAGGTAAACGAGGTGCTCACCGAAATCCCAGGCCCAACGATCTTGGTAAACAATGACCGCCTGGGTCGCCTCCGGCATCATTGTCAGCGGGCCGATTTCAACTTTTAGACCGCGCGCCTGCAGCGCGGCCGCGATTTGGTGATCGAGCCCATGGTTGTCGCTCGGGTTGTGGATAATAAAAAACCGCTGAGTTTGCGCCAGGTCGTAACCTTTTTCGATGCGCGCATCGTATGAGGCGCAGCCACTCAGCAGTAAGCTTAAGATAAATAAAAAGCTTAGGGGGAATCGAGACGCGGCAGTTTTCATACGGAAGGCTCTGCCCAAACTTGAGCGAGATGAACAAGGGTTTCGACGGCTTTTGCCATGTCTTGCAAGCTGACCCATTCCCGAGGGCTATGCACTTCATGCATGCCGCAGAAAATATTAGGCGTGGGAAGGCCGCGCTGGGTGAGGCTGGATCCATCCGTGCCTCCGCGAATGGGAGAGGAATGCGGGGTGAGGCCGGCGCGCCGAATGGCGGTTCGCGCGTATTCCACTGGGCGTAAATCTTTCTCCAGCCAGTAGCGCATATTGCGATATTGCTCGGTAAAGGTGAGCGTTAAGCGGGCTTGGGGTTCGGCGAGGCGGAGTGCGGCCGTAATATTTTCGAGCTGCGCGCGCTGCGCCGCGAGCCCCGCGAGTTCGAAGTCGCGCAGGATGAGCCGAACTTTCGCGCGCTCAGAGGTCCCGCTGCATTCGACGGGATGAATGAAGCCCGCGCGGCCCGCGGTGCGTTCGGGTGATAGTTCGGGCGGTAAGGCCGCCACAAAACGACCGGCGAGCCGCAGCGCATTGACCATGACGCCCTGAGCCCAACCCGGATGAGCCGCTACGCCCTGAATTTCCAGGACGGCGGCATCGGCGCTGAAAGATTCAAATTCAATTTCGCCCGGCGAAGATCCGTCCAGCGTGTAACCACAGACGGCGCCGAGCTGAGCGAGGTCGAGCTTGGTCACGCCGCGGGCGATTTCTTCGTCAGGGTTAAAGCACAGTCGAATGGGCCCGTGGGCGATTTCGGGATGCTGCTGCAGATGGCGCACGGCACTCATAATAACCGCGATGCCCGATTTATCATCTGAGCCTAGAAGCGTCGTGCCGCTGGCGGTAATAATATCGTGCCCCAGCGCGGCGCGGAGAAAGGGCGTGGT
>SXGR01387507.1_pt1 | contig 10211 bp, 8 predicted proteins | sample 3174711 | NCBI WGS metagenome assembly SXGR01 (sample SAMN11356860, study PRJNA531348) | freshwater metagenome | isolation source: freshwater sample F1-60 | place: China: Fuxian Lake, Yuxi | collected 2017-12-25 | reverse complement strand
GACGGCGTGATGAGTTGACCCTAGCGGTAAAGGCGACGATGCAACTGGCCGATAGTTCCAACAGCCCCAGACGCAAGCGGTTGAGGGAATGACGCACCAGAGGGGTGTATCAGCAAGGATGCGAGCCATGGAAACGGGAAGACCCTTTGTCGGATCCGGCAGGATTAACTCCTCCACGGATGTGTCTGGCGGGCATCAGGTCGGTGAGCCGGTCGAGTGGAGATGGTTGGTACGTGAATTGCGATCCACGCGTGGAGCGCAGGTACGTGCGTCTGCGGACTGGCAGTGGGTGACCTTCCGCCGGCCAGATCAGAATTCGGAGGTTCGGCAGATCGTGCGATTGCCCGAGGATGGTCAATTCACCGTCAGCCGGTACGACGCCCGGGAACAGACCTGTGAGCTTCTTGGCGACTTTGCTGATGCTCCGGCGGCTCTTCGCGCCGCGCTGGCCTGAGCAAAGATTACGGTCCCACGTGCCGATGAAGGCGGGAAGCCCCCCTCTGGTCGCGGGGCCTCCTATGCGGAACCGGCTCAACAAGCACTGGCTGACGATTTGATGTCACTCATGCGTAGAGTTCCGCCTGCGAGACAATCTTTGCTTCGTCGATGTCCATGCCAATACCCGGTCGGTCCAAGACTGCCACTTGGACCTCACCATTTACTGGCCAGATCGGGTGCTTCAGGAACCACTGGTGGACGGTGTTCCACTTGAGCAGGAATTCCAGAAGTGGGCACAGGTTCGGTGTCATCGCTGCAATCAGGTGCATCGTCGCCGGCGTGGAATGACCGTGCGGGACAACCGGCAGGTCATACGTGGACGCGATGGCGCAGATCTTCAAGGTTTCGGAGATCCCACCGCACCAGTAGATGTCAGGCTGCAGGACATCGACGGCCTGCGCATCCATCAATTGCTTGAGGCCCCATCGGGTGTACTCGTGTTCACCACCTGAGACCGGAATGCCCATCGCGTTGAGTGCCCGACGCACCTGCGCGTATTGCTCAATCTTGTCCGGCATGACGGGTTCCTCCACCCATCGCGGGTGGTACTCGGCAATCCGGCGACCCACCTGGATTGCGTAGGCAAGATCCCAACTCATCCAGGCATCGAACATCAAGTCGGTGTCTGGTCCCACCGCCTCGCGAAGTGCCTTCACCATGGCGACATTTCGGTCGATACCCGGCTTCCCAGAACCCGGTCCGTCGCGGAAGAACCACTTCTGATGGCGCCATCCTTCGGCGTGAAGCATCCTGGCCCGTTCGGCGGCACGATCTGGTTCGACGGAGTATCCAAGGCAGCTTGCATAGGCCGGTACAGAAGCGCGCGTCGGTCCGCCGAGGAGGCGATAAACAGGTTGTCCGAGCCAGCGTCCCTTGAGATCCCAAAGGGCGCAGTCTACGACCGAGAGAGCCATCATGGCGGCGCCTTTGCGCCCGTGAACTTGTGAACGGTAAATCTTGTCCCAGAGGAGTTCGATGGCGATCGGGTCAGCTCCAATGAGGAGTGACCGCATCTGGGAGGCAATGATGTACGCCTGATCGTCGGAAAGTGGGCCCCCAATCCCATGGACACCGTGGTCGGTTTCGATACGCAGGAATGTGCTTGCCATCCGGTACTTTCCGCCGGGTAGCGGCTCAATCCACGCAGGGGGATCATCCCGGTGTTCCGGGTACAGGTCGAGCGGACGCACGAGGCGCTCTTCCCAGAACTCGCCCGGGAAGGACATTTCTCCGGTGTAGGCGATGAGGCGGACAGAGGTGATCTTCATGGCCCCAGAATGCCACAGGTCAAGTGTGCCCGCCAATGGCATGTTCGTCCGTTAGCGCCCGGTTACGTCCCAGTCAGCAGGCGAGTGGGATATTGCGGCCGAAACGATCGGTAATCGGTCGCCTCGGGCGCTTGCCTAATGGAGTGCCAACGCGTCCGCAGCATCCTGCGCAATCTGCAGAACTTCCATGGCAGGAAGCACGCTGTCCGGGGAAATCGACGGTGGCCGACCCTCCAAGATTGACGCATGGAACTCGCGGTTCTGCAGCACTACGGGTGACGGCGAGTTCGCCGTGTCAGCCCCGGGAACGTCTTTCGGGGCACCATGCCTCTCCTTGAGGTTCCCGTCGCGGATTTCAACGGTGTCCTCGCGTCCGATAAGCACGTAGTCATATCGACTGAGATGGGCGTTGTAGGACATCGCGATAGTTGCGAGGCGGTCGTCGGCCGTTCGGAGTACGATCGACAGGTCAAGCGGCGCACCGACCGACGCGTCGGGCGTGGCGATGATTGAAACCACTTCGACTTGCGATCCGTTTGTCGCACCCAAAAGGTGCAGGGCCAAGTCCGTTGCATGGCATCCGTGGTGCCACAGTAAATTATCGGTCCACGATCGACGATAGCCAGATGCACCCACATTTTCCCGACGTAGAAACAAGTACCGCGCCACGATGTTGGAAAGCGAAAGGCGGCCGGCCACGATTTCGGCGTGCGCCGTTCGTATGCCCGGGTGGTACCGATGCGTGTGAGCCACCATGGCCGAGAGGCCGCTTGCCCGGGTGCGGTCGGCAACGCGGGCTGCGCCGGACGCGGACATCGCAACCGGTATCTCGATGAGGACGTGCTTGCCCGCGTCAAGACACGCAATCGCCTGAGCCTCGTGCTGTTCGCTTGGAGTGCAGAGAATGACCGCATCAACCGTCCGGTCGTTCAAGGCCATACTTAGATCGGTGCCGTGCTTGCCGTATCCGTACTCGGTTGCGAATGCCTCGGCACGTTCGGGAACGCGTCCGATGAGCCATCGAAGGTGGTGTCCATCGGCCCCGAAGGTCCGGGTGTGGCTCGAGGCGGTCATGCCATAGCCAACGACGGCGAGTCCAAGGCGGTCAGTCATGCATGGCTCCGGGTCGTGTTTGTTCGAGTGTACGTCCTGTATCTGTGATCGCCACTCCTCAAACGCCTGCGCCCCTCTCCAATCTGGAAAGGGCTTTACGTTTCAGCCCGCGATTGACGCCACCGTTGCGTCGCTAACACCGAAGAGCAGGTTTAGTTGCCCGGCACCATCATCGGCAAGATCCTGAACAGTGACCGGGAAGACGCGTCCAATTCGATCTTCAACCAATGTACCGACGGGCCGCCGAACGTCATCACGCACGTAAGTTTTGCAGAATTGTGCCGTTGGCTTCCCGGACGTCACGGTCGGAGGCGTTGGACGTCAGAGGCTTGCCAATCTTGAAGACATGCGTGTCTCCATGCACGAATAGAACCTGGCCGTGGTAGTTGAGGGTCTCATCGGCTCGGACGTTCGGGAAATTCGTGTATCCGTCTCTGGGCATCCCGACGGCAGCCGCACCACGCCGTTCGCTGATGCCTTCGGTCTCCGGAAGGTCGAACCGTCGGTCGCCTTGGGTGATTATCACGACCCCTTTCGAATCCTGCTTCCCGGCGAGGTCGAACGCGGAACGTAGCCACGCGACGTTCTTGGCATCGCGCCCCCTGTACTCGGCATTGGCGTCTTCGCAGTCCGCAGAAACGCGATCGATCTTGTCAGTGCATTCCCTTTCGGAGTTGACCTTGTTGTTGCTTCCGGGTTGGTTGATGGCGACGAACCCTACGTCTACGTATGTCCACCTGGTGTTCTCCGAGTACGCGCCTCCGGCGACGTTCTGGCGCTCCAAGGCCATCTGGACCTTCCCGTATCTATAAGAGCCACCAGGTGCCACAAGTCCGGTTGCATCGTGGTCCGTGGTCTTGGGGGAGAGGGTCGCCTAGTTGCACGGCACTTTGGTCTGGAGTTCGAGGGTCGATGCTACGACCTCACGGAAACCTGCACCGGTGCGCGCAACGGGCACAATAGATGAACATCGATCACGAACGGATGGACCGAGATGGCGACCGACGACCTGAAGGCGCGGCTTGAGACCCTGGCGCAAACAATCACGCAGTACCAGGTGCGTCTTTGACCTAGCCGGAAAACGGGTCGAGATCGAACGACTTGAGGAACTTTCTCAGGATCCTGACTTCTGGAATGATCCCCAAGGTGCCGCGGCCACCCTTCGAGAACTGAATGGGGTCCGTGCGACCGTTCAGACGTGGACCGACCTCGCATCTTCCGTCGTGGATTTGCAGGAATTCCACGCGGTTGCCGTGTCCGAGGGTGAAACGGACGCAATTTCCGCGGTCGAAACGGAGTGCCAAGGCATATCCGCCCAACTGGCCAAACTACGGTTCCAACTTGCGCTGTCCGGGCCTTATGACCGAAGTGCGGTGATCCTCGCTGTTCATGCTTCCGAGGGTGGAACAGAGTCCCAGGACTGGGCCGAGATGGTATTGCGCATGTACACCCGCTGGGCCGAGAAGCGGGGGTGCAACGCCGAAGTACTGGACGTGACCGTTGGCGATGAAGCCGGCATAAAGAACGCAACCTTGCAGATCACTGGTGACTACGCATATGGGTATGCCCGATCAGAGCGTGGGGGGCACAGATTGGTGCGCATTTCGCCATTCGACGGCCAGCAGCGGCGTCACACGAGCTTTGCCCTGGTCGAGGCGATGCCGGTGGTCGAACACGACCTTGACGTAGTGATCAACCCCGATGACGTGGAAATGGACGTCTTCCGCGCTTCAGGCGCCGGTGGCCAGCATGTCAACAAGACTTCTTCTGCGGTCAGGTTGACGCACAAGCCCTCGGGGCTTGTGGTGACGTGCCAGAACGAACGGTCACAGACCCAGAACCGCGAAGTTGCCATGAAGATCCTGAAATCGCGTCTGCTTGACCGACGCCTGGCAGAGGTCGAGGCGGAACAACGTCGGCTTCGCGGCGAACCGATGACAGCCGGATTTGGAAATTCGATCCGATCCTATGTCCTCCATCCATACAACCTCGTGAAGGACAATCGCACGAGCTTCGAGACAAGTAATACCCAGGGGGTGCTTGATGGCGATTTGGACGCGTTCATGGAGGCTTGGCTGGAACAACAGATCGAGGCCTGACGTCGTGCGCCTGTCCCCCTTCACGTTCCATCTTGGCTTCGAGATGGGTCTCCACCGTCTGGATGATCTCTCCGGGGTCTCAACGCCGGGTTGACCGGGTAGAGCGAGAGGGCGCAAAAGCGGGCTATGGACCGCCGCGCGACACGTTACGTCACCGCAACGTTTGGTTCCACGTATGCGCCAACTGTCGCGAATGGCCAGCGTCGCCGGCTACGCCATCGTGACCGCGGTGGTCAACCTCTACCGTCACGGCACCCAGAGTGCGTCGGCAATTTTCGCCACGGTGGTCATGCTGCTTGTGCTCAATGGATTCTTGCTGGTGGTGAGTACCTTGAACCTTGCGATCCGGGCGCTTGAGCAGAAGGTCAATGTCATCGCGTATCTCAAGGACGAGGTGGATGACGAGAGTGGGGAAGCGCTTAGGGATCGCATCGGTACGGTCGCCTCGGTCGTGGAGACGGACTACCTCTCAAAGACGGCTGCGATGGCGCGTTTGCGGGAACAGTTGGCCGATCGCGCCGAGTTGCTCACCATGGTGAGTGGGAATCCTTTGCCCGCAAGCGTCGAGGTGCGGGTTCGGGACGCGTCAGAAGTGCGAAAGGTCGCCGAGATCCTTCGTGCCGATCAATCCGTCGATGAAGTTACGGTGCCAGAAGATGCTGTTGACAGTCTCGTCCGGCTAGCGCAGGCGGCGCGCTTTGGCGGGGCCTTCACCATCATTGGATTTGCTGGCGTGACGGTCGTGGTAATTGGCAACACTATCCGGTTGGCCGTGTACGCACGTCGTCAGGAAATTGAGCTGATGCGCTTGGTCGGTGCGACCGACTGGTTCATTCGGTGGCCTTTCGTGATCGAAGGAATGCTATACGGGATCCTCGGGGCGGTCATCGTCGGGGCCGTGACGTTCATGGCCCTCGGAACAGTCCAGGGTGCCCTCCTTGACGTCCTCAAATTCCTGCCGATCCGCTCCGATCCGCTGCTTCCCCTGCAGTTGATGGTTGTGACGGGGTTCGTCGGCGTGGGGGTGGGTACGATCGGCAGTTACGTGTCGGTTCGTCGGTTCCTGGACGCGTGAGGTAAGTCGACGATGATCATCTTGCGCAACGTCAACAAGGCATACGGCAGTGGCAAGCAGGCACTGTCTGGCGTGACGCTTACCGTGCCGAACGAGGATTTCGTGTTCCTCGTGGGTGGGAACGGTGCGGGCAAGAGTACGCTGCTGAAGCTGCTAATCCGGCAGGAAGTGGCGACTTCCGGCGTGATAATGGTGGCCGGCCACGACCTCAAGACCCTCCCTGACCGTCGAGTTCCAGCTTTCCGCCAGCAACTTGGGGTCGTGTTCCAGGACATCCGACTTTTCCCCCAGCAGACTGTGGAGGAGAACGTAGCCTTCAGCCTCCGGGTCGCCGGAATGGACCGGAGGGAGGGTGTACGTGACCTCGTCGCCGAAGCCATGGAACTGGTGGGCATGGCTGGGTATGCCCGGCGGTTTCCACATCAGCTGTCGGGTGGTGAACAGCAGCGGGCGGCGATTGCACGCGCGATTGTCCGTTCCCCCACGCTTCTCCTCGCTGATGAACCAACCGCAAGTCTCCCGCCCGACATTTCCTGGCAAATCATCGAACTCCTCGGTGCGATCAATCGGCGCGGAGTGACCGTGATCGTTGCGACCCATGACCGGGACGTCGTGAACCGGATGCGTCGACGGGTCATCGAACTTGATGCGGGAATGGTTACCCGCGACGATCGCTTTGGAAGATTTGCAACGAGTGCCTCCGCAGAAGACGTATTCAAGTCACAAGGAAACGAGTGGGGTGAGGTAGGGCTGACGCTGCCTGGTGTTCAGGGGCCGAACACATGACGCCGGTTCCCCCAACGCCACGGAGGACCCGGGATTACGGCACAGCGAATAGGCAGTCCCGCGCTGTTTGCGGTGTCTTCAAGCGTCTGTTGGTGTTTCTCCCGCTCCTGCTTGTCAGCGGTCCGTTGGCCCCTGAAGTCGGGGCCGAGGGCATTCTCGATGCCCTCCAGTCTCGTCTTCTGCAGGCGCAACAGGCGGTGCGTTCGCTCACGGGGGCGCGCGACGAACAGGCGCGTCGCGCCGAGGAGTTGCGCGGTGCGACCAAGTCCCTTGCGGATGAGCTGCGCCGTCTCGACGAGGAGATCATCTCGATTGTCGGGAAGTTGCGCGAAGCCGAGACTGACCTTGTTCGGCTGGAAGCCGAGGCCGAAGCCCTCGAAGATCAGATTGGTGACCAACTCAGTGCTGTCCAAGCCCGTGCTGATGCATATGGAAGTCACCTCATCATTCTGTACAAGGCCACCAGGACCACGGCGCTTGAACAGCTTCTCTCATCTCGAAGTCTTGGCGAGGCCGTCCAGCGGATGGTTGCGATGCGTGCCGTCGCTCAGGTTGACACCCGATTGCTCGGGCAACTTCGCCGTGACCATGCGATTCTGGTCGAGAAACGCGAGGCACTGGCACAGACCAAACAGGGGGCGGGTGCCCGGCGGGACGAGATTGAGGCATCCCGCGCGTCTCTTCAAGCGACCCGCGACGAACATGCGGTCGTTGTGGCGAAGGCGGAAGCGGAGGCTAAGGACGCCGAGGTCAAGCTGACCGATTACGACCGTCAGGCGCGAGACCAAGTTTCGGCGATTGGGGCAATCCAGCAGCAATACCAGCAGCAACTGCGTGAGATCGAGAGAGAACGCGAACTCGAGGCCAAGCGTGAGGCTGAAGCGCGTGTGGCCAGCGAACGGGCGACCGCTGTCGCTGCGCAGGCGGAGGCCACGAAGCAGGCTGGCGCCAGCGCCGAGGCGACCAGGCAGGCGTTCGCGCAAGTGCAGGCAACTCAGACCGCACTGGCCGGTCAGGCACGTGCCCTTGCCACCGTGTATGCGCAGGGAACTGTTGTGGCACGGCAGACCGCCACTGCCCTGGCAAGCCGCAGTGGCGGTACACCCGCTGCCACCCGCCCCCCCGGTGCGTCCTTGGTACTCACCCCAACTCCGATAGCGGCGATAGCCGCGCTTGCCCAACGGCCAGCCCCCACCGTTGTGTCGTCACCCTCCCCTGTTTCCGTGGCAGGCAGCGTTCGCACCAACCTGCTGCAACCGTCCACCCTCGGATTTGTCTGGCCGGTGACTGATCCCGACGTGACAACTGAGTTCGGCGAACGGAACTTCGCGCAGTCATTCCACACTGGGATCGACCTTGCGAAACCCATGGAAACCGCCATCCGGGCCGCAGCCGATGGCATTGTCCTCAAGGCAGGACTTGCCATTCCCGGCCAGCCATCAGCCAGTTACGGAATGATGGTTGTTGTGGCGCACGGCCCGACCCTTGCCACCCTGTACGCGCATCTGGATCACCGAGGGAGGCCGCCAGTGGTCAAGGAGGGCCAGGTGGTCCGTCGGGGGCAGGTCCTCGGATACGTCGGCATGACCGGTTTGACAAGCGGACCACACGTGCATTTTGAAGTCCTTGTCAACGACCAGCCGATAAACCCCCGCAAGTACCTTCCGCCAAGCATGGGCTAGCAAGGTCCCGTTCAGAGATGGTCGGCGAAGTGAAGCGTATGTAATCAAGGCAGCGCCGGCGTAGGGTGGTTGGGATGTCGCGGCGCGCTACGTCCGATTGTCCAGTGCATCACGAACAGCACCGACGCGAGGCCGGTCTCGCCATGCCGAACCGATCTTGGACAGCCCGTGGTCACGCTCACGACCTACCTGTGACGCCAGCTGCATCAATCCAATCAGGTCATCGCCGGCATTCGGATTGGCAGAGATCAATTTTGCGACTGACACAATCCGTTCGTGCCATCCCACACGGTCGTGCCAATCGCCAATCTTTTCCTGGATCCGCGAAAGTGACGTGATTGCCGCCTCCAAGGCTTCTGGCGCGTCCTCGAACGCGGGCCTGAATGCCTCAGCGGTGTACCGGGCCCGTTTGGCATACAGCCTGATTTCGTGCGCCGTTGCAGCCGGAAATGTTTCGATCCTGACGGTTTCCGTGTACGGTCGAGGATCGTCTACCCAGGCCGAAAGCGGACGCCCCGCCCTGTTGAGGTCGCGGACAGCGCGCGCAATGGCCCGGCGTCCGTGTTGTTGACGCGCGCCAATCAATCCCGGGTCGTCTGGTGCTTCCAAGCCGATCGCATCTTTGAGCAACGACGGCACGACGTCGCACAACCAGGCAACTTCGGGAGACGCCAGATGTTTCCTGAAAGCAGTGTTTGCGTTCTCACGTTCGTCGGTCGCGCGTTCGCGGAGTGCGCCAACACCCGATGTCACGCCGGCCCTCGCCGACAGTGCCGCCAAGTCGAGCAGCCACACGTCAAGGTCACGAACGGTGCCGACAGACCGTGCGAGGTCACGAAGTCCGCGTCTGGCTCGCTTCACCTCACTATCCCCGAGCACTTGCCCGAGCGGTACGGCCCACAATTCCATGGCCACGCGCGTGCGCCGGCACGCCACCCGCAGGCGGTGCACGAATTCGTGATCATCGCCGACGGTTGCTCCCGGAATTTGGGCGATTGCCCGGGCAAGATGCCCGCTCACGACGGTTGCCCCGACGCGGATCGCATCCGCCTCGATCCGTTTCCGCCGGCTACGCAAGGCAGTGACGCTGCTAACGACTGATTTGGGTGTGCTCATGTCCAATCCTCCCGCAACCTCCCGGCCATCGCGTCTCGCCCCGAGGGTCACGGCAGGATTTGGGGTTGCGGCTGACCTGTCGGCGTGAATCGTGTGGGGTGATGTGCGTTCGAGTTGCGCCATTCGGTCGCCATTGCTGGCGATTTCGCTGACACGGTGCACCATCCCGACCACTGGCGATGGTTCTGGGTCTGCGATCACAGCGGTGACGCTGTCTCGCAGGTGTTTGCGTGCCTTCTTGAGCGACTGCCCCTCCGGTTGCGGTTCACGACGTTGTCGCGTAACCACGGTGGCAGTGTAGGGCACGGGACTAGGAGGGGTGACACTGCCGGATCTCGCGGCAGATGGTGTCCCCTCGGCCACGAGTTCACGCTTGTGCCAACGTGAACGCCGTGCCAACAGGTAGGCGATTGCCCAGGCCAGTGCCGCAAACGCCATGACCTGGCTTACGGTGGACGCGTGACCTCTTGTCAGATTGCGTGCCGGGCTTGATAGCGAAGCGTCTAAAAGTGAGGGGGCGATGGCGTGGGTTGGTTGGGGGGTACCGGTCATGGTTTTGTCGGAGAGGGCAATG
>SXGR01489386.1_pt1 | contig 10214 bp, 9 predicted proteins | sample 3174711 | NCBI WGS metagenome assembly SXGR01 (sample SAMN11356860, study PRJNA531348) | freshwater metagenome | isolation source: freshwater sample F1-60 | place: China: Fuxian Lake, Yuxi | collected 2017-12-25 | reverse complement strand
GCGAGGTCGTGGGCAACGCCCTTGCCGGGATCGTGGTGCGGGCAGGTGGCGACCCGGTGGTGCGCGACTGCCTTGTCCGGAGCAACAGGGACGGCGGGGTGATCGTCGATGCCGGTGCTTCGGGGACGATCACCGGGTGCATCGTGGGCGACAACACGCCGGACAACTGGCGTGTCGAGGCCCGGATGGCACGGGTCATGCTGGCAACAACGAACTTCAAGAACCGGTAGTCGCCACCAGTCAGCTCACGGTTGCGAAGGTCCGCGTAGTCGGTATCGTCGGTTCTGGATCCAAGGGTGCCGAAGGATTGTCGGTGACCAGGCGAGGCGGCACGGATGCCTTGCCCGGTGCGCGAGCGACGGGGAAGATCGGCGCGGTGGTCGCGGTGGTGACGATGAGGTGGAGGAGTGTCTTCGCATGGGTGTCACCAGATGCCGTTTGGGCCACTTTCATTCCGGAGTGACCCACGCCACGTCCCTAGTCGAGGAACCCGGGAAGGGGAAGGGAAACCGTCGCCCCGGTGCGCATGGCCATCATCGCGGCCTCCATCACCTCCTGGGCATCACGTCCCAGGGACCCGCTCACGAGACCGGCAAAGTCCTCTCCGGTCAGGATGCAGTGCGTGAAATGCGCAACACCCGACAGCATGTGCGCGGGAAGGTCCGGGGCCGTGATTGTCTGCACCTCCGGCTGCTGGCCGGCTGCGGGGCGTATCGCCAGCTGGAGCTCGCTGCCCCGGGTCACCGCAATGGAACCCTCGGTGCCGTAGATCATGAGGGGAATGCGATGCGCCGTCGCCGGCTGCGTCCAGGTGCCCTCCGCCACCGAATGGCCGTGGGAGTACCCGAGCAGGACGGTGGCGTTGTCGTCGACGGTGAAGTAGTCCTTCGAATACCGTCCACCGAAGGCAGTGACCTTGCCGGGTCGGCCCATGAACCACAGGCTCGCAGCAACGCCGTAGGAACAGAAGTCCACGGACGCCCCGCCCCCGTTGAGGTCGCGTTCCATCAACCATCCCCAACCGACCCGCGCGACCGGATCCCGCTGCATGAAATCGCGAGGTGGACCGCCGTGACCCGACCGGTTGTAGACCTGCCAGACCTGGCCGATCGTTCCCGAATCGGCCAGGGCCTTGGCGTGGTGGAGGGCAGGCGACCAATTCGTCGGCCAGTTGACCATCAGGCGCACGCCGTGACGGCTGCACGCGGCGACCATTCGGTCGGCACCGGCGAGTGTGGAAGCCATCGGCTTCTCCTTCATCACGTGAATGCCTCGCCGGGCCGCCTCGCACACCACCGGGACGGCATCCCGGTTGTTGTGGGTGGTCACGATGGCCTCTGGCTGCCCACGGTCGAAGAGTTCCGCATCCGTGGCGAAGACGGGCACCGATGGGAAACGATCGGAGAGGAATGCGCGGTGTTCCGCGTCCTCGATCGACATCCCCACCACTTCCGCGGTGGCGCATTCGAGAGCGGCACGCATGAGTGCCGAGAAGTGCAGGTGCTCGGCAGATGCGAATCCGACGCGCACGCGCCTTGGCGAATTTCCCGCTGACATGCCTTGTTCTCCTCTGGTGTCGATGCCTCGCCAGTTGGCGAATTGCCATGCTACCGCATGAATGGCAACTGGGCATCGGTCGCATAACACCCACCCCCGGCCCCTGCCCGTCAAGCGGGAGTGGGGAGCAGTGTGGCGGGCGACACTTCAGTCAGGGACGCTCGAGGCAGTCGCAGGTGAGGATCGCACCAGGATCAGCGGGCTGTGACACTGTTTCCGGCGGCGTCGCCCCGGCGGGCACAGGGGAAGCGAAGTGGCCCTGCAGTGTCGTCGCGATGGGGTAGGGGGTGGATGCGGACGCCACCTGCGGCGTCGGGCTGTGCGTGGATTGTCCGACGCGGATGGCACATCCGCCGGCGAGAAAGAGCAACAGGGCGATGGCCACCCCATTGGACCGGTGCCTCATGTGGTGACCGGCGGAATCGCCAACGGCCGGACGGTGAGACTGGCGGGGTCGTGGAGGAAGCAGGCGACCGCGTGTCCTTCCCCGTCGGCAGGTGGCGTTGTGCCCGTCTCCGTGGACACGCCGTTCGCGTGGTAGTTCCCCGGAGAGGCCAAGGGTTCCTGCCGGACCAGGTAGGATGGTGGGACTTCGTGCCAGCACCGATCCATCACATGGGCGCACCGCTCGGCGAAGAGGCACCGTTCGCGACCGGCATCGGCCTTCGCACTGGTCTGCTCGGTGTCGGTCATGCGGTCCGACCAGCGGACGTCCGGATCGGGTGAAGGGAGCGAGGCGAGCAGCAGTTGCGTGTACGGATGCGCTGGGCGCAGCATCACGGCGTCCGCATCACCGCGCTCGACGATGCGTCCCCGGGACATCACCAGCAAGTGCCCTCCGACGTAGAAGGCATTCGAGAGGTCATGGGTGATGAACAGCGTGCTCATGCCGTATTGCTGACGGAAGTCGAGCAGGATGTTCAGGAAATGGACTCGGACCGCGGCATCGAGCATCGAGACGGGTTCGTCGGCGACGATGAACGCCGGTTGAAGCAGGTGCGTCCGTGCGAGCATCACCCGCTGTCGCTGACCACCGCTGAGCTGGTGGGGATAGCGGCCGAGCACGTCAGCTGGTCGCAACTGGACGGCCGCCAGCGACCGCTCGATCACCGCGAGCGCGTCGGGCCGGTTGCTGGCGATGCCGAACCGTTCGATCGCCTTCCAGAGGACACGGTCGGCGCGGTAGAAGGGGTTGAAGATCCCGTATGGGTCCTGGAAGACCGCCTGCACGGCCCGGCGGAAGGCGGAGCGTTCCCGGGAGGCGAGCGCGTGGATGTCCTCGCCGTCGAAGGTCACGCGCCCGCTTGCCGGCCTGAGCAACCCGAGGAGGATCCGCGCGACCGTGCTCTTGCCACTCCCGCTCTCCCCGACCAGCGTGACGATGCGGGGCGGGTCCGAAGTGAGCGTCAGGGACACATCGTCCACGGCCACGAGTTCGCCTCCGAGGTGGCGGTACGCTGCGCCGCGGAATGCGTGCGTCACCGATTCCATCTCGAGACGGTGGGCTGGCCCCGCACCGGGCGTGACAGTACCTACCGGTATTCCCGCGGGTCCTGCTGTCGACGTCGCACTCACGGCGCCTCTCCGTGTACCGGTGTCGCCACTGCAACCACTGGGTGATCGCCGGTACCGGCCAAGGCCGGGTGCAGGTGGCAGGCGACCATCGCGCCCGTGGTGTCCTGGCCATCACGGTCGTCGATAGTGATGAGTGCGGGCACGTCCGTGGTGCACCGGGGCAGCACCTCGGAGCACCGGGCGTGGAACCGGCAACCGGCCGGCCAGGCAAGCGGGCTGGGCGCGGCCCCATCGATCCCGTCGAGGCGCGCCCGTCCGCCGCCGACTCGGGGAATCGCGCCGATCAGGCGCCGGACGTACGGGTGCCTAGGCCGGTGGAAGATCGTGCGGACCGCAGCATCCTCGACGATCTGGCCGGCATACATCACCGCGACGCGGTCGGCGAGCTGCGCATGCACGGCCATGTCGTGCGTCACAATCACCAGTGACATCCCCAGGCGGTCTCGCAACTCCCGCAATGTCTGGATGATCACCCGCTGGACGTTGACGGCGAGCGCCGGGGTAGGGTCGTCGGCAATGACGAGGTCCGGTTCGAGGGCGATCGCCATCGCGATGATCGCTCGCTGGCGCAGGCCCCCGGACAGTTCAGGCGGGTACATCCGGGCCACATGCGTGCCGAGGCCCACGAGGTCGAGTAGGTACGCGATCCGGTCGCCCATGTTCGAGGCGATCTCGCCGTTGTGTTGGCTGATGGCATCCTTGAACTGCTCGCCGACGCGCATCACCGGGTTCAGCGAATTCATCGACCCCTGGGGCACGTAGGCTAGGTGACGCCAGCGCACCGAACGCAGCACCTCGCCAGTCACACCAAGGAGCTCGACGGGTGCGCGACCGCGGGGGGAAAGGGTGATTGATCCAGACGTGACGCGGCCTGGGGGACGGGTCAGGCGGAGGATTGCGCTGGTCAGCGTCGTCTTACCGCAGCCGGACTCGCCCGCAATCCCGACGATCTCCGCGCGGTGAATGTCGAGCGACACGCCATCAACCGCCCGCGCATCGCCCCGCACCGTGTCGTAATCGACGGTCAGGTTCCGGACACTGAGCAGCACTTCGGTGCCGGATGTTGCGGCCGTCATGCGCCCGCAACCGACCGCAACCGTGGGTTGTAGACTTCCTCAAGGCCAATGTTCACGAGCTGCTGCGCCATGAACAGCAGCGAGAGGAGCGTGATTGGCGCCATGAACAACGGCCATGCCCCTAGGCTCATGGCCCCCCAATTGATGGCGAAGTTGATCATCATGCCCAGATCGACGATGCCGGCCGGCCCGAGGCCGATCACCGAGAGCGCGACCAGTCCGAAGATGCTGTTGACGGCGGCGTTGGCAAACCCGACCCCGATGTAGGGCAGGAGGTTCGGCAGCAGTTCCTGGAAGATGATCTCGAAGTCGCTCGCGTCGTTGATGCGCGCAAGGTCGACGTACGGCCGACTCCGGAGGCTCAGCACATGCGCGCGGGTCGTCCGGGCCGCGAACGCCCACGAGAAGATCGCGAGCATCACCCCGACCTGCACGAGTGAGACCCGCCGGACGTACGCGGAGAGGACGAGCAGCAGGGGCAGACTCGGAACGACGAGGAACATGTCCGTGATGGTCCGCAGTGTGCTGTCCCATGCACCACCCTTGTAGCCGCCAACGAATGCAACGGTCACGCCGATAACGGTGGAGATCAATCCGGCAATCAATCCGACCTGGAGCGACGCCGAGAGGCCGGTGAGCAACATCACGAGGATGTCGCGTCCGTACCGGTCAGTCCCGAGCCAGTGGGAAGCGTTCGGCATCAGCCACGGCCGGTACGCCGCGATGGCGAGCGGGTCACCACCCGCATCCTGGCTGCCGACCACCAGCGCCACGAGCGGGTGGATGAGGGCAAGCACCACCAGGAGGGCAAGCATGGCCAACCCGACCTGCAGTTTCACGCTGTTACGGAGCTGCCCGGCGATTGTCAACCACATGCCATTTCCTTCCGGATCACCAGTACTTGACACGTGCATCGAGGACGGGGAGCAGTAGGTCGATCACGAGGTTCGCCGTCAGCACTGCGAAGATCAGCATCGCGATGATCCCTTGAATGGTGTTGAAGTCGAGGATCGCGATCGCCTGCACGAGGAGGTTCCCGATGCCCGGGTAGTTGAAGATGCGCTCGACGAGGACGTTGCCGCTGATGATCCGCCCGAGGTTGATGCCGAACGCGGTGACGAGGGGCAGATAGCAGTTGCGCAACGCGTAGTGGGCGAGGATATGGGTCGGCCTCAGGCCCTTGGCGTCGGCCAGGGTCAGGTAGTCCTCTCCCAAGGTGCTGACGATGAGCATCCGGGTCACGATGAGCTCGTTGCAGGCCAGGACGATCACGATCGAGAGCGCGGGAAGCGTGCCGTGTCGCACCAGGCTCAGGATGAACGGAACCGACATGTCGGGCATGATCGAGGCTTGGTACGCCGCGGACGACGGGAGTACCGCCATGCGATAGGCGAAGATGAAAAGAAGGATGAGGGCGACGAAGTACGCCGGAATGTGGGAGAGCGCGATGGCAACGTTGGTGAGGACCTGAGCCGCCGCACCCTCACGCAGGTGGCCGGCCAGCGTGCCCAAGGCCACGCCGATGGTCCAGGCCAAGATGGTCGCGATGCCGAGCAGGCCGATGGTCCAAGGCAGTGCCCGGGCGATGATCAGCGTCACGTCGGTCGGGAAGTTGATCAGCGCCGGCCCAAGGTCGCGCGCGACGAACACCCGGTACAGGTAGGCAACGTACTGGTCGAACAGATTCCCCTCGAGGCCGAAGAGCTTCTTATAGTGCTCGATGACCTCCTGGTCGGCACTGACCCCGTAGACCTCCTGCTGTTGCAGGCTTTCGATAAACGACTGGATCGGGTTTCCAGGGATCATGTGGAAGAACATGAAGGTGACCGTGAATGCGCCCCAGAGCGACACGACGTACAGCCCGAGACGGCGCGCCAGGTACGCCAGATAGGCATGGCGCATCGACCAGCGATCCCACGCCGCGAACGCGGTCGTGAGGACGGCCGGTGTCCGCACGGCCAGCGTGCCAATGGTCACCAGCGCCCCCCCGTCGGGGCCATCGCGGGGATATTCTGGCACCTCTGAGGCATCACGGTCACGCGGTACCCGTCGGCTTCAGCCGGAATAGCACCCACCGGAACTGTCCCCACCAGGCCAGGGGCACGGTGTAGAGTTCGCCGTCGGTCGGCCAACCCGTCCAGTAGGTGAGGTTCGTGCACACGGGATACGTCGTCTGGATGATCGGCACCGAAGGCATCGCCTTGTAGTACTCCTCGAGTGCCGCGTCGAATGCGGGCTTGTTCTTCGGATCGGTTGGGTCACTCGTGTCGAGCCTCTTCGAGGCAGCATCGAAGGATGGCGCCTTGAGGCGCGCCTCGTTCGCGCTCGGTGACGACGTGCCGACCGGCACGGCACGCTCTGACTGGTAGTTGGCGAAGAGGCGGTTCGGGTCGTAATCCGCACCGCAGATCCACCCCGACCAGATGTCGTAGTCACCAGTGAGGTACTTGGTCGTCCAGATCGTGCCGCTGAATGACTTGGCGGTCGCGTCGATGCCAAGCTTGGTCAGTTCGCCGGCGACCATCTCGGCGATCGCATGCTCGGGGTTCCCAACGATCGCCTGCGTCCCGATCTCGATCTGGACCGGCTTGCCATTGAAGGACCGCTTGCCGTCGGCCCCCACCTTCGCGCCGATCTCATCCAAGATGCTCGCAGCCTTCTTGGGGTCGTATGCCAGGGGGTACTTCGTGGCAAGGTCCTTGTTCTCCCACTGGGAGTTCGAGTTGTAGTCCGCCCACGGGTACTGGGCCGGTGGCGTCTTCAGCAACCAGACGTTCGTCCCGATCTTCTCCCGGTCAAGCAGGTAGGAGACCGCAAGGCGCCCCCTGGGGTCGGCGAGGATTCCCTTGCTTGCATCCGTATTGAAAGTGAGTCCCCGCGGGCACGGGTCGCGGAACCGGGTCAGGATCTGCATCGGCTTGTAGCCACCGTCCTGCATCGCCTTCATCTGGGTGTATGGCATCGACGGCATGTCAGTCTGCGCACGCTTGAACTCCTCCATCGCGGAGTCCACGACGGGAGTCGACCGGAAGATCACGTAGTTCGGCTTGAAGTCTTCCTTGTCCTTGTTCCAGTAGTTGGGATTCTTCTTCCAGATAAACATGAACTGGTCGGGGATGACCCGGTCGAGGACGTACGGCCCGGTCCGGATCGGCGGATTCGACTTGAAGGTAGCCGGATCCTGCTTCGACCACACGTGTTCGGGCACGACCTCGAAACCACCGACGATGCCGCAGATGAAAAGGTAGTGGACACGGGGATTCGCCGACTTGAGCTTGATTGCGACCGTGGACGGGTCCGGTGTGTCGACCGTGTCGATGAAGCGACGGACGTCGGCACCCTGAAGCAGGGCAGTGTTTTTGATGAGCATCTCGATCGAGAACTTGACGTCCTTCGACGTGAATGGCTGTCCGTCACTCCACTTTGCGCGCGGTTCAAGCGAGATCGTGAGCTGGGTGAAGTCGGCGTTGTACTTCCAACCGGTCCCGAGGTGGGGTTCCACCTTGCCCGCTGCGAAGTTCGCGTAGAACAGGAATTCCTTGCAGGTCTGCTGGAATCCGGCCTGGTACTGCTGCCCGTTCGGGATGAACGGGTTGAAGCTGTCGAAGACTTGGAAGTTGCCCATGTCGATGACGACGGTCTGGTTGCGCGGGGTCGGGATGAGTGCCCCCTGCACCGGCTGGCCGGTCGCCGGCGACGTGGCCGCCGGCTTCGGGGCGGCAGCCGTGGGGGCAGCCGTGGGGGCCGCGAGAGCCGGGGCACTGGTCGGGGCCGGAGGGCTGGTCGGCGCGGGCTTGGGTGGCGCCGCCGTGGGCGCGGGCGCGGTAGCGTCGCCACCGCAGGCGGCCAGGGCGGCACCGGCGATGAGTGGCGCACCGGCGCCGATGAACATGCGTCGCGTCGCCGAGGTCAGCCAGCGTGCGGTTCGGTTCAGTTCCATGTGCCTTGCCTCCTACTTGTCCGATCCCCAGGGAACGTGGCCGGCTTGCCCTTGGCCGGCGTCTTCAAGCCAGTAGCGGAACGTGCATCCAGGCGGCATCCTATCACGGTGCCCTGCACACGTCAAAGCTGGTTCCGGACGCGGTGGACATCCACTCACCGGCCATCCGGGCGTGCGCACACGTGCAGAGCGAGCGCTCCTGAGAACGGGTGAGCCGCCGTTTCCGGGCCCGGGTGTTTGCATGCATGATCGCCGGAGTGGCGCACGCAGGCGGCTCGGAGAGTGCCCCGGTGACTACGGGGACTTCGTCGCGGTCGGGGGCGCCATGAACGCCGCGCCTGCCGAGAGGCCGGCCGTGTCGGACTTACCGCTGACGACGGTGCCGGTCGCTCCGGGGTCGTTCGACCCGAACGCATCTCCGGAACTGCTGGTGCATCCGGTGGCCGAGCCGCCAAGCCCGAGGAACAGTAGGAACGGGATGGTTCGGCGGCGCGTGGCACGCACGTGGCGCGCGGGGTCTTCCATGCTTTCCACCTTCCGTAATCAGCGACACCGGTTGCCTGTCCGAACCGGACGACCCATCCGATGCCTCTCACCTGGCACGCTAGCACGCCTCCCGACGCGAGTCAATGGCCAGATTGAACCATGTCGGCACCCGTCAGATTTATGGGGGAATTCCCGCTACGGGGTGGTACGTGCCGTAGCGGGCCTTGTCTTGCCCCACCCCCGGCCCCACCGCCGCTGCGCGGGAGAGGGGAGAAGTGGTCCTCGAGTGCCTCCGGGCCCCGTCAGGCCCCTCCGAGCTGGACGGACCGCCCCTCCCGGTCGCTCTCGTAGATCGCGTCGACGATCCGCGCCACCATCAGCGCCTCGCGCGGGTGGACGAGCGGGTCCGTCCCCTCGCGGATCGCCTTTGCGAAGGCCCGGATTTCCACGGTATGCGGTCGGTCCGCCGGAGCATCCTGCCCTTCCGTCACGCCCTGCGGGACCACCGTGTCCAGGATCGTGCCATGGCGCTCCTGGTAGATCTTCAGCGGGTCGATCTCGGCGCCCCCCTCGGTGCCGCACAGGATCGTCTTGGAGACGCTCCGTTCGATGTTCAGGATCCAGCTGCATTCGAGCTGGAGGCACGCACCGTTCGAGAACCGGATCAAAGCGAAGGCCGCGTCCTCCACGTCGAACCCCTTGTGGTCCCAGGGTCCCCAAGGGTTGAACATACCCGGGCGGTTGCCGAACTTGTTGAAGGTCACGGCCATGACCGACACCGGTTCCGGGTGCCCCATCAGCCACAGGGCGCGGTCGAGCGCATGCACGCCGATGTCGATGACCGGCCCGCCGCCATTCAAGCGCTTGTCCGTGAATACTCCCCACCCCGGCAGACCGCGTCGGCGAGTGGCGAGCGCACGTCCGTAGTAGATGTCGCCGAGTTCGCCGGCGTCGATGAACCGCTTTAGGAGCTGGGCGCTGGGGGTCCACCGTCCCTGATAGCCGATGGTGAACAGGTTCCCGTAACGGGGGCGCGCGTGCTCCCACGCGTCAACCATGGCCTCGGCCTCGACCGCCGTCAGCGCCATGGGTTTCTCGCACAGCACGTGCTTGCCGGCCTCGAGGGCGGCGATGACAGGGTCTTTGTGCGCGAACGGTGGCGTGCAGACGCTCACGAGATCGATCTCAGGGCAGGCGACCAGTGCCTCGAAATCCTTGAACACGTGCGGGATGGAATGCTTCGAGGCTGCCGCCACGGCACGTTCCTCGACGACGTCGCACACGCCATGAATCTCGACGCCCTCAGTGGCAAGGTATCCGGCGATGTGCGATCCCGATATCCGTCCGGTTCCGATGATCCCGACCCGCAACTGCCTCATTCCCTGCTCCTCCGACGGGGCGCAGCATACTGCGCGCACGGTTGAGCCCGCAACAACCGTCCCGAGGCACCACGATAGGTCTCCGTCAGGGGTTGTGTCGCCTCGCCGGCGGTTCTGTTGCAGAACCCTGCGCGTCCCTCACCTTCAGGAAGCCGGAATAGACAATCCCCGCGCCCCGCGCCATTGTCCCGAGCGGAGATG
>SXGR01294530.1_pt1 | contig 10214 bp, 10 predicted proteins | sample 3174711 | NCBI WGS metagenome assembly SXGR01 (sample SAMN11356860, study PRJNA531348) | freshwater metagenome | isolation source: freshwater sample F1-60 | place: China: Fuxian Lake, Yuxi | collected 2017-12-25 | reverse complement strand
GGCCCGATCACCATTGAAGGCAGGAGAGAAACTGCAATGCCGTGTCGACGAACAACTGCAATGCATCGCCGCCGATACCGTCCTGATTCGATCCTTCTTTCGGCATCCTTCTGTCTCCTATATTACTGACTTATGAGTAAGAGCGTGCTGCAAGGTGCTGGCGTTGTCAAGGCTTGAAAAGTCAGGGGCAAACACCGCATCAAACGCGAGCGCATGTCGATGGCTGGCATGATGATTCACCAGGACGCCAGCACCCACCGCCGGGTGCCCCAAGCCGTGTGGGATCTGGTGGTCACGATGGACGACGCCACCAGCGAGCACGCCAGTATGTTCTTTTGTGCCCGGGAGGGCACGGCATCGAGCTTTCATGGACTTGGCCAGACCATTGCCCGCTACGGCCTGTTCGCCTCTTTGTACTCGGATCGGGGTAGCCACTACTTCACCACGCCAGAGGCGGGCGGCAAGGTCGACAAAGTGAACTTGACCGAAGTAGGTCGTGCCCCCATTCATCGATAACCAGTTGATTTTTTTCGACTTTTAACCGAACAGTAGTGATACTGTAAGGGTAACTACTGATGGTAAATGTTCGTTGCAACAATACACTAACTCAATCCTTTGAATATATGAAAGAATGGTTTGCGTTTAGTCGTACATCTTGGTAATTACCTGTTGACGGATGCGCCGCTTGACGCACGAGAACAGGACTACCAGCCGCAGACCTTAGAGGTTACTGTGCTCTACCCGCAGGGCGGCAGTTTAGGGTCGATCGCGCGGCCGGATCGTTGCTCATCAATGCAATGGTGATACCTACTCTTCCCTGCGTGCCGCCCAAGGTCTGCGGGCTGATCGCAGTTGGCGGCAACTCGCTGCCTTTTTTTTCTAAACCATTCGTCGCGCGAAAAGCATATCTTCAATTTTGGCATATCGCGTTCTCTGGAGTTCTGCCTGAATTGGCTGCAGCCCGACGACACGCCACAGCCTTTTCGGGTAGTCTGTGACACTTCTCTTTCTTCAAAACGGCCCCCGCCGTAACACGGTTTCTAAGATCGAGCAGCGATTCGCAGGTGCCGGCTTCGCTGTCGATTTCAAATGGGCTTATGGCGGCGAGTTCCCTGACTCGCTTGACGGCTATGACGCCTGCTTCCTGTCGGGCAGTCCGCATGGCGCCTACGAGGATATCCCCTGGATCAATCGCGAACATGGGCTGATCGAGGAACTGGCAGAGCGCGGCGTGCCAACTTTGGGGATCTGTTTTGGCAGCCAGATTCTCGGCTCGGCGTTGTGCGGTCGCGATCAGGTGTTTCGGCGTCAGAGCTGTGAGGTCGGCTGGAAGTCACTCGATCTCGCTCCCGGGTCAGTGCATGATTCCTTGACCAGCGGCCTCGATCGCCGAGTGCAAATGTTCGTCTGGCACAACGACGAGGTCCGTCACGAGCATCACGACATGCACATCCTAGCGGCTTCGTCGGATTGCCCGAACCATGTTTGGCGCTATCGTGACCTCCCGATCTGGGGCATCCAAGGCCACCCAGAAGTCAACGCCGCGCAAGCACGCGATTGGTTTGAGGCGAGCCGTGAGCGTCTCGAAGCTGATGGCGCGGATGTCGATTCGCTTAAGCGTGATGCATCCGACTGCCTCGAGGCAAAAATCCTTATCAGTAATTTCATCGACTATGCAACAACTGCGCGCGGACGCGCGCAAACTGAGGAGAAAATTTCATGAAGATCGATCGGCGGAAATTTACGTTAGGAATTCTCAGCGCGTCTGCGCTGGCTGGCACGGGCCGCGTTGCTACGGCGCAGACTCAGGAACTCGTCTTTTCGAGTTTCGGCGGCGCCTATCAGAACGCCATCCGCAAGGCCTGGATCGAGCCCTTCACCAAGGCGACAGGCATTCGAGTGCGCGAGGACACCAACCCGCAGATCGCACGTATCAAGGCTATGGTCGATACCAATACGGTCACTTGGGACGTCGTCACTGGCGGCGGCACGTCGCTGATGCAGGGCGTCGATGCTGGATTGTTCGAGTCGATTCCCGTGGACAAGGTCGATCTCAGCCAAACCTATCCGGAGGCGCGCCATCCCTTCGGCGTGCCCTCGGAGATCTTTTCGACCGTGTTCGCCTTCTCGAAAAAGGCCTTCCCCGACGGCAGGCCGCAGCCGACCAACTGGGCCGATTTCTTCGACGTCGTCAAATTTCCTGGCAAGCGCTCGGTCTATGACCGGCCGCAGACTGTGCTCGAGGCCGCGCTGATCGCCGACGGCGTCGCGCCGGGCAACGTCTACAAGACTCTCTCTACCAAGGAGGGTCAGGATCGTGCCTTCGCCAAGCTCGCCAAGCTCAAGCCACATGTCGTTCAATGGTGGAATTCCGGTGCGCAGCCGGTACAGGTCCTCGGTTCCGGCGATGCCGTGATGTCGCTAGGGTGGAACGGCCGCTTCCAGGCAGGAATCGACGAGGGCCTCGCGATCAAAATGATCTTCGCGGGGCAAGTCGCGCAGCTTGGCTTCTTCATGGTCGTGAAGGGCGCGAAGAACAAGGAAGCAGCATTCCGTTTTCTCAACTCGATGGTCCAGAATGACGCTCAATCCGAGTTTCACAAATACATCGCTTATGGCCCGACCACGCCTAAGGCCTATGAGACGATTCCTAAAGATAAGTGGGATACGCTGCCTGGATCGCCGACAGCGAAGATAGACCTCTTTCTCGATATCGCGTGGTGGGCGAAGAACAGCCAGGCAATGATCGAGCGCTACCAGGCGTTCATTCAGTCCTGATGACCGCAGCAGCACCTTGGTTCGAGCGCGAGGAGTTCATCGCGCGGGTGATATCTGTTCAGACCGCGATGCGGGCACGTGGTCTCGACGCCGTGCTTGCCTTCCAGCCTGAATCGGTGACCTGGCTCACTGGTTTTTTCACGCGTGGCTATTCGACGTTCCAGTTCACGCTCGTACCGGCGAGCGGCGATCCCGCGATCCTCTGTCGCGACGTGGCGCAGTACTATCTTGATCGCACCTGTGTATTCGGCGACACGCAGACATGGGCAGACGGCACGGATCGTAATTCCGCAGCAGCAGATTTCCTGCGCCAACGACTGGGCGGCTCGGCGCGCATCGGCGTCGAACTGGGCGCGTGGCAACTCAATGCCGCACGCTGGGAAGCGCTCAAAGCAGCGCTCGCCGGCTTCGGCCTCGAAGATTGCGGCGATCTGATCCAGCGCATGCGCTATGTGAAATCCCCGGCAGAAATCGCTTATCAGCGTCGGGCCGCTGCGGCGGCGGAAGCTGGAATGAATGCCGGACGCGCAGCCGCGCGCGTGGGGGTTCGCGAGCGGGACGTAGCCGCCGAAATCAGCGCGGCGATGATGCGCGCAGGGTCCGATGTTCCTGGCCCCGGACCGCTCTCGTCGGGTGAGCGTGCGCGCCATCTTCATGGTGGTTTTTCCGACCGCGTGCTCGAACATGGCGACACGCTGCAGGTCGAATGCACACCGGCGGTGCGCTACTACCACGCGCGATTCATGCGCACGATCAAGATTGGGGCGGCGGATGACGAGGACCGACGACGTGCGAAAACGCTGATCGCGATCCAAGATGCGGCGCTGCGCGAAGTCCGCCCAGGAGGACGGGCCGCAATTCCCGATCGTATCTATCGCGAGGGCATCATTAGTGCCGGCTACGCGAAGAGCTATACAAACAAGACGTTCTACTCTATCGGTCTGATGCTGCCGCCGACCGGGGGCGAGGCCCTCGAGGCGACGCCCGATTGCGCCTGGGTTTTCGAGCCAGGGATGGTGTTCCACACTTATCTGCTGGCTGACAGCTTCGGCTTCTCGGAAACGATCGCCGTTACCAACGAAGGCTTCGAACGCCTGACACACTATCCCCGAGATCTTTTTGTGGCATGACCTCGCACCGCACGCGTAGCCACACTCTGCTGCTCGCGCCAGCGATTGCTCTGGTCGCTATCCTGCTGATCGGGCCGTTGCTGCATCTCTTCGTAGTCAGCTTCGTTAAGGACGGCCTGTCGCTCGATCTCTATGGACGCATCTTTACCAGCCCTGCCTATCGTGTCCCGCTACTCAACACGTTCCTGATCGCGGCTTTGGTCACAGCCGGCACGATCATTCTCGGCTACCCTGTCGCCTACGTCATGGCTACTGTCGGTCCGACGACGGCGCGCCTTGTCGCCTTCGTCGTGCTGTTGCCGTTCTGGACGTCGGCGCTTGTGCGCACGACAGCATGGATCATCCTCTTGCAACGCAATGGCATACTCAATTCGCTGCTCACCACGACGGGCCTGATCGATGAGCCGATCGCCTTCGTCTACAATTTTTCGGGTGTGCTTATAGGCATGATCCATGTGCTGATGCCCTTCGTCGTGCTGCCGCTATATGCCGCGTTCCGCTCAATCGATCGCAATTTGCTGATGGCGGCCGAGGGGCTGGGCGCCGGACCGATGCGGATCTTCCGCCGCGTCATCGCACCTCTGACGATGCCCGGCGTGCTCGCTGGCGGGCTGATTGTGTTCATGAGTGCTCTAGGCTACTACATTACGCCGGCGATTCTCGGCGGGCCAGGCCAGCGGATGATCGCGATGATGGTCCAGTTCCATCTGCAGGAGCAGCTTGACTGGGGTATGGCGGCGGCGCTAGCGATCGTGTTGCTAGCGATGACGCTGTTGATATTCTGGTTGTTCCAGCGCCGCTTTGGACTCGACCGCCTCTGGGGCGGCGTCGCTGGTGGCGGCAGTCTGGTCGATACTATTGGCTCGGGCGGCGCCTATCGCCGCTCGCATAGTGGTCGCCTGACCCTGGTGGCGGGCGCTGTGGTCGGCGTGTTCCTGTTGGCGCCGATCGTGATGGTGTTTCCGTTGAGCCTCAGCCACTCGCCATTCCTGGTCTTTCCATCGCCCTCCTACAGCCTTCGCTGGTATGAAAGCCTAATGAGCGATCCGAAGTGGATCGAATCCGTGATCAACTCGCTGGTAGTCGCATCACTCGCGGTGCCGCTCGCGACCATTGCTGGCACCCTTGCAGCGCTAGGCTGTCGGCGGCTCGCGCCAACACTGCGCATAGTGATCGAATCGACAATGCTGCTGCCAATGATCGTGCCGCACATCACGGTGGCAGTGGCGCTTTACTATCTCTACGCTACGCTCGGCCTCGTCGGCGGGCGCTTCGGCCTTGCGCTCGGGCACGCGATGCTGGCGCTGCCCTTTGCCTTCCTGACAGTCCGGGCGAGCCTGCGCAGCTTCGATCCCAATCTCGAGCTCGCAGCTGCTAGCCTCGGGGCATCCTCCACGATGACATTCCGGCGCGTTGTCCTGCCGCAGATCGCGCCTGGCATCATGGCCGGTGCAGTTTTCGCCTTCGTCTCGTCCTTCGACGAGGTGATTCTTGCGATCTTCCTCACGGATATCTCCTCCCGCACTCTGCCAAAGCTGATGTACGAAGGCGTAGCCCATGAGATCGATCCGACTGTATCGGCCGCCGCAGTCGTGCTTATCCTCGCTTCGGCGATCCCGCTTATCATTTCAATGTTCAGACCTCGCAGGAGAATGGCATGACTGGAGGACGCGAAGTTCGGCTTGAGGGCGTCGTGAAAAACTACGGCGCGACCCAGGCAGTTGCGGGCGTCGACGCGGTCATCGCGCCGGGCGAGTTCTGTACGCTGCTCGGGCCATCGGGGTCGGGCAAGACGACAATGCTCAAGTTAATTGCTGGCTTCGAAAGCCCGAGCATAGGTCGCGTGCTAATCGGCGGGCGGGACATGGCAGCTGTGCCCGTCGCCAAACGGGATATCGGTATGGTATTCCAGAACTACGCGCTATTTCCCAACATGACTGTGGAGGAGAACATCGCCTTCCCGCTCGAGGCAAGAGGGCTTCCGCGCAGCGAGAACGGTCGGCGCATCCTTGACGCGCTAGCGATGGTCGATATGGACGGGTTCGCCGCACGTTATCCCCGCGAGCTATCGGGCGGACAGCAGCAGCGCGTAGCTCTGGCGCGCGCGCTGGTCTTCGATCCTGTGATCCTGTTGATGGACGAACCCCTGGGAGCGCTCGACAAGAATCTGCGCGAGGCGATCCAGCTCGAACTCAAGCTCTTGCATCGCCGCCTCGGTGTGACAATCGTTTACGTAACCCACGACCAGGACGAAGCCCTTTTCCTCTCTGACCGCATCATCGTGCTCGAACGCGGACTGGTCGCGCAGGCCGGCGCGCCGCAGGAGCTGTATCGCCGGCCTGCTAATCGTTTCGTCGCAACCTTCCTCGGCGATTGCAATCTGTTACCCGGAAGCCTGCGAAGCGGCTCCGGAGTCGCGCTGGAAGCCGGTCCGGTCTTGCTCCTCGCTGAGCTTCCGGCGCTTCCCGATGGCGCGGCGGTCGTGGTGGCGACTCGGCCAGAGCATCTGCTGCTGACGACATCGCCCGCACAAGGCAGCGTCGAAGCCACTATCCGCGAGAAGATCTTTCTCGGCAACGCATGGAAATTCGTGCTCGAAGTTGGCAAGACGCGCTGCTTCGCACTCCTCCCGGACGCGCCAAGCTCGGATGCGATCAACCCTAGAAATATCGTCCACATGACGATCGACACTGCCCGCTCCAGCGTGTTTTCCGCGGCTTGAATCGCCCTGCTTTGCATGGAGGCTGATTAGTTAAAGTGAAACCGAGGTTTCGGTCTTCTCGGCAAGTTGCCAAAAGTAGTTTGCTTAAGCCTCTCCCAGTGGAATGTACCCAATCGGCTCCAACAGTCGGTGGTGGTTGGACCTGTCCTACAGCCTGATGTAGCAAGCTGGCCAGGCTTTTGCCGAGAGTAATTGGAACACGCTCATTGTGGACGTGGCGCAGGCGGTGAAGAATGCACTGGTGTTCAATCAGTTCGTTGACTGTTTAAGCCTGCTGCGAGTGCCGCTGGATGAAGCTTGCATCATTCACCAGCATCTTGATGGCGCGACCCCGGCCGCCTACCGGACCCGTCGCGTGGCCGCATTTCAGGCCGGCGTTGGCGATCTTTTTTTGATCAGCCTGAAAGCTGGCGGCTTCCGCCTGAGCCTGAGGGCGGCCGACCATGTGGTGATCGCCGACCCCTGGTGGAACCCGGCGGCAGAAGACCATGCTATAGGCCGCGCCTACCGAATGGGCCAGTTGCGTCCGGTGACGGTGTTCCGGATGGTCAGCAAAGGTACGAGCGCATCATCGAATTGCAACATGACAAGCGCGCGCTGGCCGAGGGGATTTTTGCCGAGGGTGGTGAAGCCGCCAGCCTGCCATCTAACGCTGAACTGATTGACCTGATGCGAGGCTGACTTGGCGGTTTAGCCCCGCCCCAACCCGGACAGCACATGCTCGGCAGCAATCAGGTCCAGCGCTGCAAACCCCACCGACTTGAACGCCGTGATATCCGACTCAGCGCGGCGGCCGTCGACTAGCGCAGGCGAAGCTACCAACTGCGAGAGTTCGGCCAGCACATCTCGCTCCGAAATCAAGCCGGCGCGCAGCGCCTGCACGACTTCACCGCCTTTTTCTAGGACCGCGGTACGGTTGTCCGCGAACAGCCGAGCCCGAGGTAACAGTTGGAGTTCCGCCTCGGCCATATTCGCCGTAAAGGCGCCGATCAGACCCAGGTGGGTTCCAGCTTTGACCCAGGCGCTGGGGATAAACGGCGTACTTGCCGTCGTCGCTGCTGCCACGATATCTGCATTCGCCAGCGCAAACTGAAGGTCACTTGTGGCGTGGGCGGCGATGCCCACCTGGGCTAGGCTGGCAACGACACGGTAGGCATTGTCCAGATTGCGTCCCCAGATCGTGACCTCCGACAGGCCAAACACGCCGTGGTGTGCCATGGCCATGTGCGCCGACAGTGCGCCTGTGCCCAGAACCAGAAGGCGTTGGCTGTCGGGGCGGGCCAAAGTGCGTGCCGCCAGTGCTGCTGTAGCGGCAGTGCGGCGTAGCGTCAGTTCGGTGCCGTCGATCACCGCCAGGGGTGTACCGTCCTTACAAGAGGTGACGACATAAGTTGCTGACACCGCTGATTGACCACATGAATTATTCTCGGGCCAGATCGAAACGATTTTGGTGCCCATGATCTGGTGGGGCCTCCAGGCTGGCATGATAAGGACCGCGCTGGCATCGTGGTTGGGGTTGAATTGGCTGCGCGGTGGCGACTCTATCGGCTCGCGTAAACCCTTGGCCAGCGCCTCAACCAAGGGACCATACGAGGCGAGTCGTTCGACATCTTCTTTGGCAATGAACTGCATGGTGGATCGATGAAATATGTGGATGTGGTGATTGTCGGTGGTGCGGTGGTCGGTAGTGCGGCAGCGTACTTCTTGAGCGCTCAGACCGGTTTCAAGGGCTCGGTGCTGGTGGTTGAGAAGGATTTCACCTATGAACAGTCGGCAACCGCACGCTCGGCGGCGTCCATACGCCACCAGTTTTCCACCCCTGAAAACATCCGCATGTCACAGTTCGGGACCCATTTCATCCAGAACATCAGTGACTACTTGACGGTGGGCGGTGAGGTGCCTGATGTGGGTTTCCATGATGGCGGCTATTTGTTCCTGGCCACGCCGGCCGGGCGCGATGTCCTGGAAGCTAACCACCGCGTGCAACGTCGTCTGGGGGTTGATGTGGCTTTGCTGGCTCCTGTGCAATTGCAGGCGCGTTTCCCCTGGTTGGCAACACAGGACCTGGGTGCCGGCTCTCTGGGGCTGTCGGGTGAAGGCTGGCTCGATGCATACGGCCTGATGCAGGCTTTTCGGCGTAAGGCCGTGACTCTGGGCGTTGAGTATCAACAGGCGCAGGTGACGGCGATTCAACGCGCCGGCCGGGCGGTTACAGCGGTAACTTTGTCGGACGGCGCCACGGTGAACTGTGGCCTGGTGATCAATGCGGCAGGCACTGGTGCGCCAGCACTGGCGCAAAGCGCCGGTATATTCTTGCCCGTGCAGTCACGCAAACGCTGCGTGTTTTTCTTCTCGACGCCGGCGGAAGTCAGCCAATGTCCGCTGGTGATCGATCCGAGTGGCGCCTATTTCAGGCCTGAAGGCAGTGGGTTCATTTGCGGCATTTCGCCGACTGAGAACCAGGACCCTGAATGCTTTGATTTCGAGGTAGACCACACCCTGTTCGATAACGTGTTGTGGCCGACGCTGGCCGCCCGTGTGCCCGGGTTCGAGGCCGCCCGGGTGCAAAACGCATGGGCTGGCCACTATGACGTGAATACGCTGGACCACAACGTAATTCTGGGGGCGCACCCTGAAGTGGATAACCTGCTTTTCGCCAATGGGTTCAGCGGTCATGGTATGCAGCAGTCTGCCGCCGTGGGGCGGGCCCTGTCTGAACTGGTCACCTTTGGTTCCTACCGAACGCTGGACCTCTCGGCGATGGGTTGGGCGCGAGTGGTTGAGAGGCGGCCCTTGTTGGAGGTGAATGTGGTGTGAGAGGTCAACCCAAAGTCCCTGTACGGCGGGCGCCCAGGCTCGTCAGCGGATCTCGGCGATGGGCGTAGTTCTGATTCAACACCCTGATCCTATGGTCAAAATATCAATCCGAGCGAATTCCGATAAAAACCGACCTTTTAACAACAGGAGCCAACCCGGCGCCAAGCCGCTGGACCAAAACCCGCAACTTACACCCATAAAACCACCGGTCCAGCCAGCGCAGGTAACCGCAGCGCCCGGTGAACACCACCCAAGAGCCTTGCCCTGGACCGTGTTAGACTAAGCAGAGACCGTGGGCAGGCGTTTTTAATTTTTTAACCATGCGGCATCGCACCTCATAGCCTGAGCCTGCGCACATCAAAAATCCAATCTGGGCAAATTGCGGGAAGTGCTGACGCTGGAATGGCCGAATTCTGCTTAGCCGCAATTGATGGGCAATGACCCTGCCGACAACCCATTAAACCCGTTTATGCAGCGTGTAGATGGCCGCGAACAGGACGAAGGCGATGTCCCGAACTCAGTTGCAGGTTTGAGTCGGTGATCACTGTGATTATGCTGCCTTCTTGAGTGAATGGGAGTTGGGACGAAGACCGTTGACCAGGATTTTCAGATCGGCATGGCCTCGGAGTTTCTTGAACGATTTCTCCGCCTCGATGAAGCCCGCAGCGGTCCAGCGCAGCGCCATCTCGGCATCCTTGTAGTTGGTTACCCGGCCACTGACCCGGCGCACCACCGAGTTGGGTGACTCGATCACATTGGTGGTGGCC
>SXGR01201821.1_pt1 | contig 10215 bp, 16 predicted proteins | sample 3174711 | NCBI WGS metagenome assembly SXGR01 (sample SAMN11356860, study PRJNA531348) | freshwater metagenome | isolation source: freshwater sample F1-60 | place: China: Fuxian Lake, Yuxi | collected 2017-12-25 | reverse complement strand
TCGAGGGTTCGAGTCCCTCCCCTGCTATTCGCGTAACGCTCCACAACGCAACGAGTTGTGGAGCGTTCTGCGTTTTCCCACCGTTTGCGCCCGCTCATTTGGCACCAGCCACGGCACTAATCCGACTGTTTTCGTACTCCTCGAACCGCCGTGCGTATCCATCGATGTCAGCACCGGAGGGAATGAACTGTCCGTAGGTATTCAGGGTCAGCGTCGGAGTGGAGTGGCCAAGCTGGCGCTGCACGGCGTGGATGCCCCAACCCGCCCGAAGGTGCGTGGCCGCCCAGTGGTGGCGCGCGTTTTTTAGGGGATACTGCACTTCGAAGGCAAGCTGAAGGACGGTTTCATGGTGCCAGTCACTGACCGTGTGACGGTTCCATATCGGGAACACGTGGGTCATGCCGATGGCGTTGCGCGCTACAGCCCAGAACGCTGGCCAAGCTCGATCATCGACCCTCACCACTCGGTCGCGGGTTAGTGCCTTTGTGCCCGGTGCGCGAACCTGTCGGTCCTTTTCGATGATGTCCGTGCGGCGAATCCGCAGCGCCACCGAAACTTCGATGCCGCTCCCGTACAGCAGCGCGAAGTACGCCGCACGTTCGGGCGTGGGCTGCGCCTGAATGATCTGCTCCACATACGGCCACTCGTAGAACATCGGGGGATGCTTGCGCTGCGAAGGCCGGTCAACCTCCTGCATGAGGTTTCCGCCGAGCGCAGCGCGAACGGGCTTGGAGTCGAAGAATCCCGACCAGAGCGAGTGGACTTTGCGCCGCGTCGATGCGCTCGCTGGATATTGCGCCAGTCGGTGCTCCAGCGACTCGCTGGTGACCTGGGAGGCATGAACCGCAGTGCCCTTCGGGAAAAGCCTGTAAAGAACCGTCGCCGCATGTGCAACTGTGTCCGGAGAGACTCCCGACGCCGCGTACCGGTCGAGGTACTCGGGAACCATCGCTGCTATGTCGATGTCGTTCAGGCGCTTCCTGAGGATGACCGCGTCGCCGTGAGAGTCGCGCCACGCATCGTACAGCGTCCCAATCGCGATCTGCTGATCCCCAACCATCGCCCATAGGTCCCACTCACGCTGCTGTGCGAGTAACTCCCACATCCGGTCAATCTCTCTTGCCAGGCGCTTGTCGGAAGTCCCTGTGGAGAGCTGACGCCAGGTACCGGTTCGCGTACGCGCCTGAAAGTAGAAGGTGGGGCGTCCGTCCCGAGCGAATACACTCACGCCGCCTTCCTCGCCTCGGCCCAGCGGTTCAACTCGACGATGCTCCAACGGGGCATCCGTTTTCGCTTTCCAGTCGGTGCAAGGTCGAGACATGGGACTTGGGGTGCGACGTGCGCCCGGAAATGGCTGGTGCTAATTCCGAGGAACGCCGCCGCAACTTTCGCGGAGAGGTAGGCCGGGGATATGTCAGAGATTCTCGTCATATTCGCCTCTTGGCGCGGTTGCGCTCGCACTGGTTGGTGGTCATACTAGTAAAGCCATAGTGTACTAAGGTAACGTTTTTCGTTACCGTGTCAAGTCGGATCCCCAGCCCAACTCATTATGAGCACTGATCTAGGCAATCGGATCGCTTTGGCCCGGATCATCTGGCGTGTGCGGACTCAGTCGCCGCTGAACCAGATGTGGATGGGCGAGATCGTTGCGCGCCGGTTGGGCAGGACCAAACCGTTTAGCAAGATGACTGTGTCGCACTGGGAATCCGGCGCATCGGAACCGGACACGGCCGCGCTAGCCGCAATCGCGAGGCTGGCGGGCGTTGACCCAGGCTGGCTCGCATTTGGTGCGGCAAGCAGTGCACCAGATCCGTTTCAGGCGATGGATGTAGTGACGCGCGGAATGGTCGAAAGCGAGATGAGCCTCGATAAACTCGGCGGACTGAGCGGTTTCCGTTCGCCCGAACTTGATGCCGTCGACCAGTCAATGGAGAGACTGAGGCGAGGCCGTCGCCGGTTATCCAACCATAAGCGGCGCATGAAAGAGATAGATGCGATGCCAGATGGTTTGGCAAAGATCAGGGCGATGGAGCGTCATCTTCGTGGCGGGCAGCGAAAGGACGAGCGCGAGTGAGGCGCCAGTAACGCCCACCTCGTTCTTGTCGCGAACTCCCGTCCTGAGGTCGGTGCGCCGACCCTGTCCTTCTACCCGCTCGCGCTATTCCCGCTTCGGATTCGCCGCGAGCCAGTCGTTCATCAGATCGTCGAGCAGATTACCGACGTATTGTTCGAGTGCGGCATCGGCACCTGTAGTTGGAGAAATGGTAAGGTTGTCCAACGCCCAAAGTTCTTGCGGGGCGACGGCACCAGTTGTCGCCAACCTCGCGAACAGCGTCATGCGCACCCTCGCGCTCATCGCGTAGCCTGTCAAAATGCCTCCGCCCGCGCCAATCCTCGTTCCGATCACAGTAACGTCGAGGTAGACGCACGGATTGAGCTGTGTATCGGCCCGGTCCTCGTCCACCGAAAGGACGCGGATACCTGCCGAACGGAGGCGCAACTGCAGAAACGTGTCGAGGCGGTCCTCCGTTATTCCGACGGGCGCTGGCACGCGGTTGGACACAGTGAGGCGCACTGCAACGGTAACCTTGCTGACACCTTTGAGGGGGCTCACATTTTGTTGCCCCAACAGCGGTGTCGCGAATGTGCACAACACCATCGTCAGCCGGACGAATCGCCGCATCGCACCCTCTGTGTTGTAAAGATCAAGCATAGTGACCTCGGGCGACAAGGTAGGGTTTCGACGTCGAGCCACCAGCCAGAACCAGATTATGCTGGGGGTTAGCAGCCAGAGAAGCAAGCCGATGCCGATTGGGCCGAAACGGTACGGCGGATTCTGAGGCTCCAGCCGCCACCCTCCGTGCATCAGTCGGTCGAGGAGTCTCACCCTAAGCGCGCCCCGGTGTTTACGCTCGAAGGTTGGGGGGTCAGGCGGGTGGCTACCCTGGCTCGATGCGTGCGACCGCCTCGATGCGCGGCAGATGTCGGAGTGCGTCAAGGTGGAGCTGGGCGATGCGCACCATGCCACTTCCGCCTTCCGGTGCATCCTTCGGGGCTAGGCGGCTCCAGCGCTGAAAGAAGGCGGTCGGGTTGGCCTTGCCCCACTCAACGAGCGCCGTGAAGAGTGAAACCGGCAGTCGGCGGCGGCGAAATCTCCGCGAGCCTCTCTGGGCAGGCGAAGCGACCATTCACGCTGAGGCGCTAGTAGTGACGCTGCAGTGACGCCCGAGCGATACCATCTCGGAATGACTCCGCCCGCGATGTCCGCAACCAAACTCGGGCTCTTCCTTCGGCGTATCCGCGCCACACGCTCCGTCCCTGCGCTGCACTCACTGGCCGACGAGATCGAGCGTGAGTTCCCGAGCGATGAGGCGACGCCCCGGCTGCTCGCGGTCATTGCCGTGAGGGTCACGCGGCCGGCGGGGCGAGCTAGCCCCACGCGGCGCCGCTGTCGATCATCCGGTTGACGCGCGTCTCCCGAAGCAGGATGCTTCTACGAGGCCCAGCGCTCGCTGGCACCGCATAGGCGGCCCACAACCTGAACTGCGATGCTTCTGTTCAAAACCTCCGGACGCACGCTCGGCAGCGTAGTCGCCAATCAGTGCCATGCCTTTCGAGGGCAGCCGAAGGACTGGGCTCGCGGCGAGGTCGTTCTGGTAAGCAAGAATCGCGGCGACTGCGCACCTGGCGAGAAACAGATTCAGCACGTTATGCGCCTTGTAACCGTTCGTCCGCTACGCCCTGGGGAGTCGGAGCGGCTGTGGCCCGGAACCGAGGGTCGCTGGCGCTTTCTCGTACCCTGTCGTGACAACTGACCCCTCAGAACGCCTTTCAACCTCTACGATGCCATTGGTGCCGAGGCTGACAAATACCGGGCAGTGATGACCTTCAAGAAGTTCCCAATCGCCGATGAACGTGCCGTAACCGCGTTTCTATTGACCACCGAACCGGATCTGCCCCTTTGACAATTACACGAGACCTGCAAGCGCGGCAGTGCCGATTCAGCGCTGCGAGGGATTGGCACCAGTTCCATATGAGGATTCCATGATCGAGTCGTTGACCAATCTCATCACGGAGATCGTGGCGTTCCGCGATGCCCGCGACTGGTCACAGTTTCATACGCCCCGCAATCTCGCGGCGGCACTTTCGATTGAGGCAGCCGAACTGCAAGAAAGCATGTTGTGGAAGACCGACGCCGAGGTGGCCGAACTCACCCGCGACGCCGCGTCAATGACGCCCCTCAGGCACGAAGCGGCGGATGTCCTGATCTACGCACTGCTGTTCTGCGAACGCCTCGGGATCGATCCGGCACAGGCGATTCGCGACAAACTTGCTCTCAACGCGCAGAAATATCCTATGGACCAAGCCAAGGGGCGGGCCGACAAGTACACGGCTTACGAGAAGTGATCGACAACCGACCATCACACGCGAAACACAGATGACCAAGGTCATTGTTCAACCCGCTGGGAGCGAGCACGCACAAGCGCATTTCGCGGATACCATTACCACTCGGGTGCCATTGTCCCGATTGGTGCCGTTACTCACACCTGCGCAACGCACGGCCCTTCACACCACCTTCGCAGGACCGGATGTGCCGGTGTGGGGGGTCACGCGGGGCAACAGGGACCGCAACAAGAAGTTGTTCGACAAGATCATTCCGAATGACACGTTGCTCTTCGCGCAACGAAAGAGAGTCGTTGCCACTGCGCCCGTGCTGCTCACGTTGCACAATGCTGATGTCGCCAGAGACCTCTGGGGTTCGGACCCAGAGGGCAATACGTGGGAGTATCTCATGTTGCTCGGCGACGTCACTCCGCACGACGTCACCTACGAGGCGTTCAACGCAGCCGTCGGCTACCAACGCCACGCGTTACTCCAAGACTTTCGCATTCTTGACGCCGATAAGAGCGAAAAAGCACTGGCGCTGCTCGGGCAATCATCGGCTTCAGGCGCGACTGAATCGCAAAGCACATCGCGCGTCCTGCTGCTGACGTGGAACCCTGAGGCGTGGCCATGGATTGAGCGCGACGTGGAAGCAGCTCGCGTTGCCTCTGGAGAGTCCATGACGCTGCGTTGGAGTTCCGGCAATACGCGCAACATTCCAGTCGGTACTCGGGCGTTCATCCTGAAGCAAGGAAAAGAGCCGCGTGGGTTGGTGGCCAGTGGCTGGACAACGCGGGAACCGTTTGAGCAACCGCATTGGGATCCACCTCGCGCCGCAGCCGGGGAGACCGCCTTCTACGTCGAGATCGCACCAGACGTCGTGGCCTCAGTTGCGACAGCGCCGATTGACCCACGAACGGCGGCGGGTCCGCTTGCAACCGTGAACTGGGCGATTCCGGCGTCAGGTACAAGTCTGGTTGGACCGGTCGCTGAAGCCGTCGAGGCGCTATGGCAAGCGACGACCGGTGCCGCCACTTCGTCGCCTGAAGCTCTTGATGCTGGAATGTCTGCGCTGGAGGGTCAGATCAAGCATCGCATGGTTGCGCACCGTCGTCGCGAGCGCGCACTCAGAGACGAGAAGATCCGACAGTCGCGCGCAGCTCACCCGAATGGTCAGCTTGTCTGCGAAGTACCGCACTGCGATTTCGACTTTCGCGAACGCTATGGCGAACTCGGCGATGGATATGCCCAGGTGCATCACCTGCGGCTCTTAGCCGACGCAGATAAGCCTGTGCGAACTCGACTTGAAGATTTGGCGGTTGTGTGTGCGAACTGTCATGCAATGATCCACCGTGGTGGCGCCAATCGCCCGCTCGTGGGTTTAGTCGATGCTTAGACCGTTCCTCTACTGCGGTCAGAACAGGAGCTGCTCGGTATGGCAAGCCTCAGCATAGCTGCGGCGGTCGCTTCGTTTCTCGGACTCGTGAAGAGTGCAGCGAAACTGACTGCTGAGGATCGACAGTTCATTGGCCTTGAACTGTCCGAAGCGCGTCTGTCAGACGAGAAGCGCGCATTGGCTCTCTGGGTCATTACGTGGTCGCTTCGGCACACCTCGCCGCAGAGCTGGAGGAATCACGCGGAGGCGATTTCGAGTGAGGTGACATCGAGAGCCCCTGCTGACGGTGAGGTTGCCGATGACGCTTGGATTGCCAGCCGATTCCACGCTTACCAGCAGTGTCATCAGTTCACGGCCGCCGAGTTCTCGCTGGCAACATTGAGCCAGCGGCTCGGCGCGGCATTTGCATCGCTCTGCGGTGCGGATGGGAACCGGGAACTCGGCGCATATGGTGCCAAGATTTATGAAACGATGCTCCCCTTGATGCATGATTTCATGGCGTCACTGGAGCTTCAGGCGCCATCGCCGTGAGGGTCACGCGGCTCGCTGGGCTGAACTAGCGGGAACGGCCGGATTCGGGAACGATCGAAGGGTGGCGGTGCTCGGTCGAGGGCGTAGATTCGCTACTAACCGCCCGCCGACGCGGCCACGCCCCGGCGTATCCGGCTCACGCGATCCGTCTCGGCGCTCAATGCCCTGGCCGATGAAATCACGCGAGATCTTCCAACTGATGAGGCAACCCCGCGACTATTCGCAATCATTGCCGTGAAGGCCGTCCGGCTGGCGAGCAAGAACTAGGCGAGTGGCGTTGCACCCGCTTGCCGACTCAGTTGGACCGTTCGTGGCGCTCAAAGCACCAGCTTCGCCCCCACGGCTTTGTCGATGCCATCGACCTGCATCTTGTAGACGCCGCCGGTCGGGCACTCAGTGACCTTCGGTCAATAGGCGTGGCGGTACGAGACCGACCCGAGGATCATTCACTTGCATTTGAAGGCTTCGGCAGTGGCGACCAGCAGCGATATGCGGCCGCTCTGGTGCAATGTTTCAGGGTTGGCCCGGAGGTATTTCACCACGATGCGCGCCGCCTGATCGTTCGTGACGCCGCCGGTAGGAAGGCACACCTTCGTCGCACCGCCCTTCCAGTTCATCACTGAGAGGCCGTCGAGAAATCCTCCGACGTAGCCGATACACCACATCGATCGCACCGTCTCCTCTGGGTTTAGGTCTGCGCCGTCGGACAGCCGGACCGTAGCCGAACAACTGCGCAGTAACTCGTTTCCGTCAGGCCCAAGAAGGTTTCTCGGTGCGGAACCTGCGACCAAGACAGCGGTCAGAACAAGCGCGGCGAACGGCATTGGCGAGACCTCGCGACAAGAAGGGGTACCCGAAGCATAGGGCATTCAGCGCGCCCGGCGCAAAGCGATCCGGCTCGCGCAAGCGCGTGGCCGGATTCTGGCCAGTGCGCTGGCGGGATGAGCGGGATGAAGGCACGTTAGAGTCATCCTTATCTGAGAGGTAGACATGCGCCTCGCAATTCGGCTGCTCCTGCTTGCCCTCGTCAGCGCTGGTATCCCAGTCAGCGCCCACGCGCAGAAGAACTGCAAGAAGGGCATCCCGTGCGGCAACTCCTGCATCGCGGCGAATAAGACCTGCCGCATCGGGACAACTCCGGCTCCGTCAAAGGCCGACACGATGCGGGTAGTTGAGGGCAGCATTCGGACGGCTCGGACCGGCGACTGGATCGCATCGAGCCGTGGTACCACCTACTACAAGGCCGGATGCTCGGGCGCGAACAAGCTCTCACCGGCCAACAAGATTCACTTCAAGTCCGAGGACGAAGCACGCAAGGCTGGATACCACCGTTCCGCGACGCGAGGGTGCTAGTCGTATGGGAGCTACGGTACCAGATGGTGGAACCACCGCCCAAGTACGGGCGCGATGGGGTGCGTTGCCCCGCCGAACCCGCGCCGCTTTGGTTTTCGGCGGACTCGTCGGATTGCTTACCGTATGGTTGGGAGTCATCTACGCGGCCGACTTGATTGCCCAATCCCGCGTCCCGGTCGCGCTCTCGACGCATTCGGCCGTGCGCGACTATTCGAGTTCGGGATTCGCCTTTGCCGAGGGAACGTGGGTTATTGACGGCGAGGCGCAGGCGTTTCCTCTGCAGACGACAAAAATAATGTGTCGCAAAGACAGTGCTGAGTGCGTGATTGCCACTGCCGAGGTGTCGTTTGGCAAGATCCTGCAGGTTAATGTTTCTACGCTGCCTATCTCGCAATGGACAACAACACAAGTTGTCTTTGCTGACGATTCACCTGGTAGCTGTGCCGACTACGTGTATACGCTCGATCTCGCGACCAAGACGGCCAACGGGGTGCGCCACGCGAAGCGCGGGAAAGACGTAGCCGGGATAGACTGCGGTGGACCCGCCAGCGAACTCCGGCTCAACCTCACTGACGGATTCAAGGTTGCCTACAAACTCAGGCAAGACGCGCTTCCGTGGTTCGGGAGGCTCGCCGTGGCACCTCTTCGATTGTTCGCAGGTGACTGACTTGCGGAGCCGACTCGCGCTGATACCTCGCACTGCCGTGCCAATATTTGCAGTGCTCGCATGCATCGGATCGTGTGCCAAGTCGCCGACGCTCAAGTCAGAGAATTCCTTCACTGCAGAGGTCGTCGAGGGTACGGACACCGTAACCGTTATCCTCCTCGTCAAGGTCGACACAGTGCAGTCAACCGTGAAGATGGTGCGCCGGGGTTCTGTGACGGTATTGCCAGAATAAAGAGGAGCGAGGCGACGGTTACTTGAAATCGTCTTCGTGCCGGGTGTATTCCGTCCTTCGCTGGGAATGCGAGGTGCGTTCCACCAGGTCCTATGGTGCGGGGCACACCGCAGACGACCACGAATGGACTGCGAACGACACGTTTCTTTCGCACCGGCGCGGCCGTGTCATTGATGGAGAATGGACAGAGACATTTGAATCGTATGCACTCGTCGTTGAAGCTCGTGAGTCGATCCTCGAGCGCATCCGGGGCAAGCTGTTCGGCGCGAAGAGTAGATAGCACGCACCGCGCAGTGAAATCGAGACCGAGACTCAGGGCCCCATCTCGATAGGCCCGACCGCACCCCGTCCTCCCCCTAGGGGTACTCCTCGCGCACGCGTAGCGACTCGCGGAAGCCTGAACCGGGCGCGCTTAGCTTAAACGAACGCGCACGCGCGTACACGGCACGGTTGCGCCGCCTCCGGTGTTTTCAGTTCCCGCTATAGTGGCGGGCTCGGAGTTAACCCGCTGAGTCAACAGTGGTCTGGAACCAAGTCCAGGGTGTTTTCTCCCCGCTAGCCTGTCATGCCGCTACACCTTTCTCGTCCACTACACCACTAGGGGGTCTTAATAGACCCCCCCCGTGTGGGGTGGAATCGTACCGGAGTTTTCCGCTGTCCAGAGCGGTGGAAGCGTCTTTGATACATCCCAGTTGAAGTCCGGCAGCCCGGCTTCCTTCGCCAGATACGTCGCTCCGTTCAGAAACGGATCGTAGACCTCCACCCTGGCTCGGCCGTGCCGCCATACCTCAGCCAGTTGAGCGCAGGGGATAGCCTCTGTCCCGTGAAGCAGAGCGTGGATGTGCGGGTTGCTGCCACTGCCACCCAACTCGACGGCAAAGACGTAGGGCACCCGCTGCTGGGCCAGCTTGGTGCACTGCCGGACGTACTGCTGCTCAAAGGCCTTCGCGATTCCTTCCACAGTGCGAGGGCACGGGCCTGCCCGGCCAACCCGGCGCTTCACACGGTCCACCATCCGTAACGTCACCACTCGTTCGGTGCCTACTGCTGTGGTCCGTACTAGCAGTCTCTTCACCCGCTGCTCAACCTTCGGATCTAGAGTCAGGTGAACGATGTGGGTCCATCGGTGCGCTCTCACCCACGCGCCATACTCCTTCGGATAGTCGGTCATCTGTGCGGTGCTCCTCGCATTCGGGTAAGGCAGGGCCTACAAGGCGTGTAGGGCCTCGCGCTTTGATCGGGGGTAGGGTAGGGCCACCGCGCGTGGATATGCTCCTTGGGGCGCGGACTCCGGCCAGCCTTCTGTCGTGCGCACTGTGTCGGAGGTGCGCCGCGTCAAACCGACGCGTCACGTCGCTCGATGCGCAGGCGGGCTACGTGGCTGGAAGAGCGAGCGGACCGTTTGCTTCCCGCAGCTGGCACTACCCACGGCACTAAACATCGCGTATCGTCGTGGTGCATCGTGGCGCGTCGTGGTGTGCTGTAGCCAGAGTTTCGGTTTCTGTTCGCTCAGGCCACCCGAACTCATAATGCCGGGGTCGTGGGTTCGAGTCCCACCCCTGCTATTCTCGAAGTCGTCCGACTCCAGTGAGTTGGGCGACTTCGGCGTTTCAGCGTCTCCAACGGCTTGGGCTGGTGGTACAGGAAGTGGTA
>SXGR01376193.1_pt1 | contig 10217 bp, 9 predicted proteins | sample 3174711 | NCBI WGS metagenome assembly SXGR01 (sample SAMN11356860, study PRJNA531348) | freshwater metagenome | isolation source: freshwater sample F1-60 | place: China: Fuxian Lake, Yuxi | collected 2017-12-25 | reverse complement strand
GATGGGTTGCTCCATTGGGGGAAGAATCGCGCTGCATCTGGCACTAGAATACCCGGAGCGTTTTCGCGCCATCATCGGTTTGCAGGCCGGCGCACATGTTGAGCCTTACTACGATTTGAACTGGCTGCACCGGCCGGCCGTGCATGGCGGCGAGGTGGCGGCAGGCATCGTGTCGGGGCTTATCGGCCCGCGCAGTCCGGAAGCCGATCGCTGGGAAACGTTATGGCATTACATGCAGGGCGGTCCTGGCGTGTTCAAGGGTGATTTGCATTTTTATACCAAAGATGGCGACGTGCGCTCGCGCGCGGCCGAGATCGATACGTCACGGTGCCCGCTTTATCTGCTGTCGGGCGAATACGATTACTCGTGCGCGCCGGACGACACGCGTGATCTTGCCCGGCGAATCAAAGGCACGCAGGCCGTCATCGTGGAAGGGCTGGGGCACTTCCCAATGAGCGAAGACCCGGCAACGTTTCTGACCTACCTACTGCCGGTGCTGGACGACATACGCGGCGCGCGCACCGGATAACAACAGGCGGCGCGCACGGCAGGTTTTCCGGTTAAGCCGCCGCAGCACCCAATACGTCGTTCGAGACGTACTTTGCCAGCCAGCGTTTGTTGACAATCAGATTTTCCTGCCATACGGCCTCAATGTTGGCGACCGTTGAGGATCTCACCGCCTGCGAGGCCAGCAGCGCGTCACGCCAGGCTTTGAGATGTGGGAATTTTTCGATAATGCCAAGCGGCCGCAGCGCGTTCATGAAGGTGTAGCGCTGCAGGAACGGCGCGTAAGCAGCATCCACCAGCGACAGTTTCGGACCATTGAAAAACGGCCCGTCGTTGCCACGCTTGGCCAGCGCGTCGTTGAGTTTGCCAAACACTTCGGCAATCTTTTCCGATTTTTTGGTGAATTCTTCCTCAGAATCCGAATACATGGTTTGCGAAATCGCGCTAGCGAACGTGGACACGTAGTCCGTCCATGCGCGATTGCGCGCGCGCGTTACCGCGTCGGCGGGATGCAATTGCGGCGCCGCGGTTTCGTCGAGATATTCAGCGATGGCATTGGATTCAAACAGCGCATCGTTTTCGCCGATGCGCAGCACCGGCACCTTCGCGTGCGGAGAAATTTTCAGAAACCAGTCGGGCCGGTTGTTGCGATCGATGTAGGTGATGTCGTATTCAATATTTTTTGCGCGCAATACAATGGCGGCGCGTTGTACCCAAAGACAAGTCTTGAAGCTGCATAGCATGGGTTTGGCAGACATGGTTTTCTCCTTGGTGATGGTCAATTGGTCGAGTGGGTAGCTCAATAGCCGCAGTTTACTTCAGTTGGCCGGCATGCCGTTGCGCAATAAATCGCGCGCGATAAACCAGCGGTGCACTTCGCTGGGGCCTTCGTAAATGCGCCATACGCGGCTGGCGCGCGACATGTACTCCAGCGGCATGTCTTTGGTCATACCCATGCCGCCGAACATCTGCATGGCGCGGTCAGTGATGCGCTGGATCATTTCGGTACCTTGCAGCTTGACCATGGCCGCGTCGCGCCGCCAGTTGCCTTCGCCGGCGTCGATTTTGCAGGCCAGACGCCAAGTGATGAGGCGCACCATTTCCATTTCCTGAAAACTGTCGGCAAGCCACCACTGGATTGCCTGCCGGTCGGCCAGCGGCTTGCCGAAAGTGATGCGTTCGTGCGCGTATGGCAGCATCAAATCCATGCAGCGGCGCGCGAATCCCAGCGCGCGTGCGGCGATTTCCATGCGGCGCACGCCGAGACGGTTTTGCATCGGACCGAACCCGTTGCCCACGGTACCTAGCACCTGGTCATCGGACAACTCGACGTTATCCAAAAACACGCCATAGGGCGTGTATTCACCGATGGTGTTGAGCACCGTGGGTATCGATACCCCTTTCGTGCCCTTGTCTATCAGGAACGCCGTTATGCCGCCGCGCGAGCCCTTGGCCTGGTCGGTCATCGCCATCAGGATCATGAAGTCGGCTTTGCGCGCGTTGCTGATGAAAATTTTCTGGCCGTTGATCACCCACTTGCCATTTTTGTATTCGGCACGCGTTTTCATGCCCGCAGGGTCGGAACCCGCGCCCGGTTCAGTGATCGCGATGGCACTTTTTTTCTCGCCGTTGGCATAGGGGATAAAGTATTTTTTGATCTGATCGCCTTTGCAGGTTTCTTTGAGCATGAAAAGATTCGGGCTGTCGGGGGGCAGCGTCCAAGGCGTAATGCTCAGCTTCAGTTCCTCCGCGACCACGGCCTTGGCCAGCATGCCGAGGTTTTGCCCGCCGTATTCTTCGGGCACGTCGATGCCGTAGAGTCCGATTTCTTTCGCCTTGGCATCGAGCGCTTTTTCAGCATCCGGGTCAATCAGCGGCGCGTCGGTTAGGCCGCGTTCGGCTTCGCGGCGGATCACGTCTTTTTCCAGCGGCAGCAGTTCTTCGCGCGTGAAACGCGCCACGGTGTCGCGCAGCATGCGCAGTTCATCGGGCAGGGTGAAATCCATTCAGGGGCTCCAGAAAGGCGGCGGCGAATCACGCTGCCGGTTTAATAAATCGTTGCACGCCGGTAAACAGCAGGTAATGTTTATTTACGGCGCGGCCTATCATCGTAATGCCGGTTTTGACCGCGATATCGTGTCCCATTTGCGTGAGGCCCGAGCGCGACACCAGAAACGGAATCTGCATTTGCGCGGCTTTGATGACCATTTCAGAGGTGAGCCGGCCGGTGGTGTAAAAAATCTTGTCGGATCCGCCAATGTCATTTAGCCACATTTGGCCGGCGATGGCGTCCACGGCATTGTGACGGCCCACGTCTTCGATGAACAACAGGATTTCGCCGCTGCCGTTGGCGAGTGCGCAGCCGTGAACGGCACCGGCGCTTTTGTAGATGGTCTCGTGGCGCCGTACGTTGTCTAGCAGGGTGTGGAGTGTCGCTTCGCTTAACGTGATGTCGTCGCGCAATCGGATGGCGTCGATTTCATCCATCAAGTTGCCGAATACCGTGCCTTGCCCGCAGCCGGTGGTGACGGTGCGCTTCTGCATTTTCTCGTCAAGGTTCAGCAGGGCGGTACGTGTGGTGATGGCCACGGCATCCGTGTCCCAATCCACTTGAACCTCGGCGATTTCGTCGATACTGCGCACCAGCCGCTGGTTGCGCAGATAGCCCAGCGCCAGCGCTTCGGGCGCCTGACCGAGTGTCATCAGCGTGACGATTTCGCGTTTGTCGATGTACAGCGTCAACGGGTGTTCGCCGGCAATGGGCGTGGGTACGCGTTCGCCGCGCTCGTTGATGGCTTCGACTTCGATGGTCAGGGGGCGGGTGGCGTTGGTGATTTTGACTGGGCGAGACGCGAGGCGTGAAGCGTGAGGTGCGCCAGCCGCAATGTCCTGCTCCTTACGCCTCACGGACAAAGTCTTAACCCCCGATGTACGACATCTCGATCTTATCCAGCTTGACCGTTTTCTCGGAACGAATCTCTGAATAACGGTCCGCCCGCTTGGTCCACACGCCCCGTATAAAGGTATCGAGATCGGCATCGCTGGCGCCGTTGCGCAGCAAACCGCGCAGGTCGTGCCCGCTGGTGGCGAACAAACAAGTGTAGAGTTTGCCTTCGGTGGAAATGCGTGCGCGCGTGCAGTCGCGGCAGAAAGCCTGCGTCACCGAGGCAATGACGCCGATTTCGCCCTGGCCGTCTTTGTAGCGCCAGCGCTCGGCGACTTCGCCGGTGTAGTTCGGGTTGGCGGGTTCAAGCGGCATTTCTTTGCTAATCATCGCGACGATTTCGCGCGCGGTGACCACATCGTCCATGCGCCAGCCATTGGTGTGTCCCACATCCATGAATTCGATTAAGCGCAGGATGTGCCCTTGCTGTTTGAAGTAGCGCGCCATCGGCACGACGCTGTGTTCGTTGACGCCACGCTTGACGACCATGTTGATTTTGATGGGTGCTAAGCCCGCCGCTGCCGCCGCGTCGATGCCTTCCAGCACTTTCGCCACCGGAAAATCCACGTCGTTCATCGCCATGAATACCTTGTCGTCCAGCGAATCCAGGCTCACGGTGATGCGCTGCAGGCCGGCGGCTTTGAGGCCGCGCGCTTTCTTGGCGAGTGACGAGCCGTTGGTGGTGAGCGTTAAATCCAGGCCGGGAATTTCCGCCAACATGCCGATCAACTGTTCGATGTTGCGGCGGATCAGCGGCTCGCCGCCGGTCAAACGGATTTTTTCCACACCGTGCTGCGTGAAGGCGCGCGCGAGCCGGGTGATTTCTTCAAACGACAACAAGGCACTGCGTTCGAGGAACTGATAGTCCTTGCCGAACACTTCCTTCGGCATGCAGTAGGTGCAGCGAAAATTGCAGCGGTCGGTGATGGAGATACGCAAGTCGCGCAACGGCCGGCCGAGGCGGTCGCGGGTGGGCGTTTGCGTGGTGGCGGAAGCAGTCATGGTTACGCTGGCTGACGGGGGTGCTGATTATGGCAAAAGTGGCGCATGAGCAGCAACTAAAAATAGTGTTCTAAATCATATACTTGCGTGATGCCTGATTTGGCGCCGGTGTAAACCTGTGGTTCGTGTGAGCCGCACGCGGAACGCGACCCTGAGCCCATCGACGCGACAAACGAAGCGGCAGCGAAATTTGCGGAGCTATTAACGATATTCAAGGCTGCGATCAGCGTATCAATGGCCACGCATATGATGACGATACAACTCCCGTGCGGCCTCTTTTTTTTCTTCCGGCGTGGCGTTGGCAGCGGTTGCTGCGGGTGCGCCATGTGAGTGGCCGTCCATACGATGGTGTCTGTATTCCAGCAACGCCAAACCCAGCAACGCCATGATCAACAAGTATTTCATGCGCAATGTCCGTCATGCGGGCGCGGGTTTTGCCGCTTCCGCGAGTAGTGTTGAGTGCTACTATACCTTGAAGCTGCGGGATATTCTCCGTGTACTCCTCTGACTCCTAATTCCGAAAGCGGTCTTCCTCGTGGTTCATGTCAAAAAGTACGGATTTCACTACGCTTGGGTGGTTCTGGGTGCTTCCTGCATTCTGAATATCGTCAGCCGCGCTGATCAGGGTTCGTTCGGCGTATTTATCGATCCGCTGGTGCAGAAGTTCGGCTGGAGCCGCGGCGATATTTCGTTTGCCTATTCGCTAGCGTTTATTGTCGGCTTGCCGGCGGTGATGATCATGGGCTGGTTGGGCGACCGCTTCGGCGCGCGCACGCTGATGCTCGGCTCGTCGCTCATGATAGGCACCGGCACAGTGTTGTTGGGCACTATCAGCGAGTTGTGGCATTTCTATGTGTTTTACGCGGTGTTCGTCGGCTCGCTCGGTCACGCGGCGTTTAGCGTGCTGCTGCCAGTGATTGTGACCAAATGGTTTTACCGCCATATGGGTGTTGCGCTCGGCATTTACTGGGCTGCGCAGGGTCTGGGACCGGTGATTTTTGCGCCGCTGTTTCGCTGGATGATCGAGACGCGCGGCTGGTCCAACACCTTTATGGTGATCGGCATCGGGGTGGGCGTGCTTTTGGCCATCAGTTCTCTGTTTATATTCAATTCGCCCGAAACGCGGGGGCTGACCGCCTACGGCGCCGAAGATGCTGCCGGCAAACCCCATGCCGCCAACAACGTCACCAAGGCACCGCCCGCGACGCTGGGCGAGGTGCTGCGCAACCGCACGGTGTGGCAATTGATGAGCATTCACCATATCGGCTGTGTCGCGCATGCGATTATTCTGGCGCACGTGGTGTCGATGGCCACCTTCAAAGGCGTGCCGGGCGTGGAAGCCGCCGGCGTGCTGGCTACCATCGCGGGCACTTCCATCATTAGCCGTTTTGCCTTCTCGGTGCTGGCGGAAAAACTTGGCGGGCGCACGGTGTTGTCGATCGCGCTGCTGGGGCAGAGCCTGCCGGTGCTGATTCTGTTTTTCGCCACCGAGGCGTGGGTGTTTTATCTGTTCGCGGTGATGTTCGGCCTGTGTTATGGCGGCGAGATGGTGGGCTTCCCCATCATCAACAAACAATTGTTCGGTGCGAAGGCGCCGCTCGGCACGATTTATTCCGTCGAAATGGTGGCCGCGACCACCGGCATGGCGCTGGGTGGCTGGCTGGGCGGCGGGTTGTTCGATATGTCCGGCAGCTACACATGGTCGCTGATCGCCTCGGTGGGGATCGGCATCGTGGGCCTGCCGCTGGCGCTGGCGTTGCCGAAGCACAAAAAAGAAGCCAGCGCAGGATTGGCAAAAAATAATCAATAAAAACAATTAGTTACATCGTTCGTTAGCAGGGAGTTTCAAGAGCATGTTACTTGACCTTAAAGGCCGCAACGCGGTTGTTACTGGTGGTTCGCGTGGTATTGGGCGATCGATAGCGTTGGCGTTTGCCCGCGCGGGTGCCAACATATCCATCTGCGCGCGCGGAGAAACCACTTTGCGCGAGACGGAAAAGGACATCAGCGCTTGTGGCGGGGTGGCTCAAAAGGTGCACGCGGCAGCGTGCGATCTGGCGGACGCCGCAGCGGTGGAGAAATACATTGCGGCAGCCGCCGCAGCGCTCGGCGGCATCGACATACTGGTCAATAATGCGTCCGGCTTTGGTCTGTCGGACGACGAGGCAGGCTGGGCGGCGAGCCTCAACGTGGATTTGCTGGCGCCGGTACGTGCTTCGCGTGCGGCGGTGCCGCATCTGGCGAAAGCCGGCGGCTCGATTATTCACATCTCGTCGATTTCAGGCCTGATGCACAGTGCCCGCACGCCGCCGTACGGCGCGGTGAAGGCCGCGCTGATTCAGTTGACACTGTCGCAGGCTGCGTCCCTGGCCGTCAAACGCATCCGCGTAAACTGCATCGCGCCGGGCTCGATTGAATTCCCCGGCGGCAGTTGGGAGCGCCGCAAAACCAGCGACCCGGCGCTCTATAACGGCATCCTGCGCAGCATCCGTTTCGGGCGGTATGGGAAGCCGGAGGAGATCGCCAATGTCGCATTGTTCCTGGCGAGTGATGCCGCCAGCTGGGTGACCGGGCAGACGATTGCGGTGGACGGCGGGCAGATGCTGGGGTAACCCGTCAACGCTGAAAATTCGCAGGAGTCCCGAATGGATTTGCAGGTCTACGGCATGCGTAACGTGATGGAGCAGGCCCCGACACACATTGCGGTGGACGCGATGTCGGGCGGCAAAGCGGTGGTGCAGCATGGCAATGTCGCGCATCTGGTGGGGGCGGATGCGTTGATGAACTCGGCATCCGTGGTGCATACGGCCGAGGCCCGCGCCATTTCAGCTGAGGCCGCGCAGCCGGTTGCCGACGTGGCAACCAACTACGACACACAGTTCATGCGCTTCTCGGCCAAACGGCCGGACATGCGCATTCTGTGCACGGTAACACGCGGGCTGTATCACATCGTTGCGCGCCGCTCGGCGGGCATTGGTTCGGTGGCGGATTTGCGCGGCAAACGCGTCGGCACCTTTCCGCGTACCTCATCGCACTATTACCTGACTGGCGAACTCAAGGCGCATGGTCTGGCTGAACGCGACGTCGAAGTGGTGGGCCTCGCACCGATTTTCGAAATCTCAAAAGCCATGATCGAGCGGCGCGTGGATGCCATCTGTATCTGGGAGCCCGCCTCACAGGCAGCGCGCGACGGCCTCGGCGCAGACGCGATTGAGCTGAAGACGCCCGGCGTGCTCACACCCTTGTTCAACCTCAACACGACGACAGCCAAGCTCGCCGATGCCGGCAAGCGCAAACAAATGGTCGAGTTGATTCGTCACCTGATTCGCGCGTCAGCGCTGTTAAAAACACAACCGCACATCGGTTGCGACTGGCTGGCAAAATCCTCCGGCTTTGATCGCGGTCAGATCGAACGCGCCTTTCGTTACCACGATTACACGACCGCTATCTTGCCGAATCAACTGGACATCATCGCCGGTCAGGAACCGTGGATCGCTGCTGAGCAGGGCCGCGCCCCACGCACGCGCGAGCAACTCGCCACGTTGCTCGACTACAGCGTGTATCACGAGGCTGTCGCCGGGATGTAACGTTGCTCCGGCCTGAGCCGGCATCGCGGGCGAATTGCCACCCGCGCGGGATGCCGGTGGCGCTGACTTGGTTCAATTAACTGTTCGCGCCGATCATGCGCGCTGCAGGTGAACAAATGTCGATTGTCATGGGCTTGGCCGGGCAGGGTTAGGCTTGAGTAGTTAAAAATGGACGTAAAAATATCAATAAAAACAGATACTTATAGAAAATTTCCCTGTGCGGGTGTTTCCATGGCAAATCGCTATGTCCGTTTCGCGAGCTTGTCCAGCAAAGGCAGGACCCCTGGCAAATTCTCGATACCCTGCAACATCTGCGCCGTCTGTTTCGCCGCATCTGAGCCTATGACTTCAGTCGCGTTGGTGATGTATTTTTCAATGACTTGCGACGGCGGCACAGGCCGGCGGCAATCGCCCAGCGGTATTTCGATGGGTTGATGAATCGTCTGGCCTTTGGCCACAATGACCAGCACGCCCAGCGGACCGTGCTTCTCCGACGCGGGATCTTCGAGCGTTTTGAACTTGGCGAGATGGGATTGCAGGTCCACTCGCTTGAACGCCGTATCCGAGAAGGTGCTTTTGACAACATAGCCGTCGAGGATCGCGGAGGCGACGGGGTATTCGTAGCCGAACTTGCCGGAGAATTCGCCCGCAGCCTTGACGCGAAAGTACGGTTGCAGGTGGGGCACGCGAATTTCGACGGACGTCAGGTCTTGCAGTGTCATGCCGGTCTGCTCGCGAAAGCGCAAGGCGGCATCAATCGCCCCTTGTGCGATGTAGCCGCAGGGATATTTTTTCAGCCGCCAGGTATCGGCAATGTGCCATTGCGCGAGTCCGTTGGTGGCCTTGTTGACATCAACACCTTCCATGTTGCTGGCCGCGACAACGCTGTAGATGTAGCCCAGCGGTGCGTCGAGCGCATCGAGATTGGCCTCAAAGCCGCTGGCCGCAAGCTCCGCAGCCATCACGCCCGCCTGCGATGCGGTGCCGCCATGCAGTGGCTTGGTGTGGGTGCCAAAGTTGCCGGTGATGCCCCCCGCGTGGGAGGCGGCGATGCCCCAGGCGTGGCGCTGTTGCGTGGCGTTGAGCCCCAACAATTTACCAGACACCGTGGCGGAGGTCAGCGAGCCGAACATGGCCGTGCTGTGCAGGCCGTGAAATTGATCCGCGCGGCGGGGCACGATGCGCGACAGCGCTTCGCCCACTTCGTAGCCCGCGATATAGGCTTCGAGCAGGTCGCGGCCGCTGCGATTTTGCGTTTCACCGGTGGCCAGCATGGCCGGTACCAGAACCACGCTGGGGTGTCCGAAGCTCGAGCAGTCATCGAAATCGAGCGTGTGGCCGAGCGTGCCATTGACCAGCGCAGCGAGCCACGTCGATGTTTTGCGCGGGTTGCCGAGCACGGTGGCTTCGCTGGCTGTGCAACGATCCACCATCGCCTGCACCTTGACACCGGGGTCTTCGCCCACACCTGCAAGCGCCACGCCGATCTGATCGAGTATCGCAAGCTTGGCGACGTCAATATCGCGTTGTGGCACTTTGCTGAGGTTGATGCCCGCTACGTAGTCCGCCAGCGTTTGTCCGAATGACATGGTGTTTTCCTTTGAACGGTTTAGTTAGCGGGGCTACTGCACGCGTGCGCCCAGAGCCGTGAAAATTTTGCCCCAGCGATCGGATTCCAGCTTGATGTAGGCCGCGAATTCGCCGGCGTCCTTGTCGAGCATCGCCGTGCCGCCCTGGCTGGCGAATTGTTCAGACACATCGGCGCGTCGTACAATTTTCCCGGCCTCGGTGCGCAGCCGGGTGATGATGTCTTCCGGCGTGCCGCTGGGTGTCATCAGCCCGAACCAGGTGACAGTTTCAAAATTCGGGTAGCCCGATTCCGCCACGGTGGGCACTTTGGGTGTTACCGGCGAACGCTGTGCGCTGCTTACCGCCAATGCGCGCAACCGGTTGCTGCTGACGTGGGGCGTAGCCGACAGCATATTGCAAAAGAAAATGCTCACATGGCCACCAAGTAAATCAGTCAACGCTGGCGCGCTGCCCTTGTAGGGCACATGCACCATGTTGATTTTTGCCGCGCGCATGAACAACTCGGTGGTCAGATGCGGGGTGGTCCAGTTGCCGGTGGAGGCATAGTTGATCGCACCGGGCTTGGTGCGCGCCAACGCCACCAGTTC
>SXGR01269720.1_pt1 | contig 10217 bp, 6 predicted proteins | sample 3174711 | NCBI WGS metagenome assembly SXGR01 (sample SAMN11356860, study PRJNA531348) | freshwater metagenome | isolation source: freshwater sample F1-60 | place: China: Fuxian Lake, Yuxi | collected 2017-12-25 | reverse complement strand
CAAGGCTGGGGGTTTGTCCCTTGGTTCCATGAGCCGATCGCCAAGTTTCGTTATGAGTACCCAGTGGTATCCAGCATCATTCCGATACTAGGTCCGGCTTTCGATGCAGCGGACAGTGTGATCACGGTGGCGGAAGGTCGTAATGGCCAAGGCGAGGAAGCCAGCCGCTTGGCAGCCAGCGGTCGATTCGCGTTCTTTTTTGCCGCTGCTGTTTTTGACGCTTTTACGGTGAAGGCTGTCGCCGGCCAGGCGAAGGACTTAGTCGCGAATGTCGTATCGAGAACGCGTGGACTTGAGGCATCGACGGATGGATTAAAAACCTTTCAGGCGGTGGTCAAGGATGAAGCCATGCGGGCGGATTCCATGGCGCGGCCATTCATCGGACGCAATCTGGATCCTTGTCAGATTTTTGGGGCATTGGATTGGTTCTCGCTCACGGGAACGGCCTATGCCGCGGGCGTGCCCTGTTTCAAGGGCATCGAGCAGTCTGGTCAACTTCACCGCAACATCAACAATGCAGAGCGGATTGGCGTCATCAAAGACATCCGCGTCGCAGATGTGATGTCGGCACCGGGCCATCAGTATTTACGGGATCCTAATAAAGTTTTGTCCCTAGCCGAGCACATCACGGCGACGGGCGGCGCTGGGTTTGCTGATGAACCGATTATGATCAATGTTTTCACCAACACCCTCAATGACGGTTCTGTCGCGGTGCGATCGATCGAAGTCACGGATGGAAACCACCGTCTTGCGGCCGGGCTATTAAGTGGAAAATGGAAAAATATAAGCGACATTCCCCCCGAATTTTTAAATATAAAAGTGAATGGCTGGGCCGCTGGTGGGGGATTCAGCGAGCCGCGCTGGATTCCGCTGGAAGTTGCCCAGCAGTCATCGATTCCAAGGCAAAGCTGGTTTGAGGTTCCGTCAAACTGGAAAAATGTGCGTGGGCCGACGGCTCAAATCCCGGGCGATATTGCCAGCATCGATGCGGTCATCCCGATTCAGTTTCAGGGCGTCAATATGCAACAGGTATTGAAAACAAGTTTGGAACGGATCAACGCACCGCTTCCGGAATGGCTGCGCTAGTAGGCCGAGGCCGAAGGGCTGCGACGATTTCACGGGTATAATTTTCGATTTCTTTCATGAACCCGGCGGCATCGGCATCGCCCTTCTGGACTTTTGACAGCTGAAATTCGAGTTCGGCGGTCAATGCAGGCGAGGTCAAACGCTGGGCATTCAGAGAATCCAGGCACCGGATCAGGGCTTGGCCTTTTGGCGTAGGCTCGAGGGTTGCAGTCACATAACGTCGGTGTTTCAGATTTTCGATGATCTCGGCGCGGGTCGCCGGAGTGCCAAGGCCATCTGCTGCTGTCAGGGCCGCCGCCAATTCCGGATCGTCCACCTGGCGACCGGCAAACTGCATGAGACGCAACAGGGAGGCCTCGTCTATGGCCGGCGGTGGTTTGGTGGCCCCTGTTTCTGATTTTGCCCCGAGCACAGGGAGGGTCTCATCACCACTGGTGGCAACCTTGCTTGCCTCTGGATCGGCTTGCTTGCCATAGGTTGCGAGCCAACCCGGTTGGGCCAAGATTTCTTTCAGGGTTGCGCGGATGTGGTGGCTCCCGATTTTGCCCTTCCGCTCGATCTTGATGTGGCGGGCGGCTTGCTGAAATGCGGCCAGAAAACGCCGGGCCACGACATCGAACAGGAGCGCATCGTCGTCGCGTTTTAGATTTCCACCGTGGGTGACACCAGGGCGCAATTTTCCAGTGGGGATAATGGCAAAGTGATCTGAAACCTTGCTGTCGTCAAAACGTTCGGACTTGTATTTGAGCCCGTCTTTTTGAAGGCGGGCGGCATGTTCGTGAAAGGCATCAAGTGAACTCAGATTATCGATTATGTCGTTCACTTTTGGTTCATAGTCGGACGGCAAACATGGCGAATCCGTGCGAGGATAAGTCAAGACCTTGTGCTCCTCGTAACAGCGCTGCGCCGACTCTAGAGTTCGTTTGGCGGTCCACCCGTGGCGCTGTGCCATCGTTTGTTGTAAGCCCGTCAAATGAAAAAGTGCGGGAGGCGCTTGATCGCGATTGGAAACCTTGCGTTTTAATTCAGCGGGCACGTTGGCGGCGGCGAGGGCTTCAATTTCAGCCACAATTTTCGCAGCGGCTTGTGGATCAAAGAACCTGTCGTCTTTATGCTCTGGGTGCAGGTCAGATTTTTTGAATTTTGGATCATAGACAGTGGCCTTGGTTCCAGTGGCGCCTGGAGTCATAGCTGGAGAAATTCCTGCAGTGCCTAAAGTCACTTCCACCCGCTGAAAAGACATCGGTTTGAAATCCGTGATTTCCTGCCAGCGCCTGACAATAAGGGCCAAGGTCGGAGTCTGAACGCGACCTGCCGGATATACCTCGCGGGCTTGGGCGCTGGCTGGGTCACGGCGCATGTGCAGGGTCAGGGCGCGGGTGGCGTTGAGTCCGATCAACCAGTCGGCCTTGGCGCGACATGATGCGGCGTTGCCAAGGCCCTCAAAGGCACTGGCCGGTTTGACGCGGGCAAATCCGTCGCGAATCGATTCAGGCGTCAGCGATTGTAACCAGACTCGCTCAACGGATTTTGGAGTCCGGCAATAAGCTAAAATCTCGCGGAAAATTAATTCACCCTCGCGGGCGGCATCACAGGCATTGATAATACCGGTGACGTCAGCACGATCAACCAGAGAGCGGATGCGCTCCAGCAATGGGATCACGTCGGGTTTCGGTTTAATGCGGAAGCGTTCGGGAATGATGGGCAAAAGATAAAACGCCCATTGCTTGAACCTGGGGTCGAACTCGTGCGGCTCGCACAATTCGAGCAAGTGCCCGCGGGCCGCAGTGCAAACGTAGCGCTCGCTTTCCCAGACATTTTGCGCGGTCTGGCGAAATCCACCCAGCGCGGCACAGATATCCCGTGCCACGCTGGGTTTTTCAGCAATGATGAGCTTCAGGCTTCGGTACCGGCTTCAGCAGGCTTGGCCTTAGCTGTCGGAGCCTTGACGAGGCCCTTGGCGACCAGAATTTTGAGTTTTTCAGCGCCATTGATGAACTTGCGGGTGGCACGGTCCAGGACCGACCAGCGGCCAGAGCGCTTCTCGATGATCTTGAAGGATTCGCGGACGCCTGGCGTTTTCTTGGCGGCCGATTTTTTGGCTGTGGTTTTAGCTGGTGTTTTAGTAGTCACTAGTTGCTCCTTTTGTTGATGCATAACACAATGGTTTACCGCAAGAACGTCATGGAGTCCACGGGTGAGTCCACTTCTTAGTTTGATCATCAATGTTCTGGTTCCTTCCTTGATCCTTTCCAAGGGTGGACAGTATGTTTCCCTGGAACCACGTAATTTATTATTTTTAGCGTTGGCCCTTCCGCTGGTGGCTGGGGTTTACGAGTTTGTCCGGTTCAAAAAAACGGATTTCATTTCAATTTTTGGATTTGTCAGCATATTGCTGACTGGCGGCCTGTCGCTCATGCAGTTGACTGGATTTTGGTTTGCCGTGAAAGAAGCTGCAATTCCAGGGGTCATCGGAATTTTTGTGATCGCGACCGCCGGCAGCCCAAAACCAATCGTGCATCAGCTCGTCTACAATGAAAAACTGATCGACCTTCCACGAGTTCAAGAAGCCTTGAGCAAAGGCAACAATTCCGCCGAATTTTCGTTGTTGATGAGATCCACGACGATGATCCTTGCGGGATCATTTTTTCTCAGCGCCGCGCTCAATTTCATATTGGCTTCCATCGTGCTCAAAAGCCCGACTGGAACACCTGCATTCAACGAGGAACTAGGACGCCTGACGGCGCTAAGTTATCCCGTGATCGCCCTGCCCTCGATGGCCGTCATGATTTACGCTGTCCTGCGTTTGGTCCGCGAACTTCGCAATCTGACCGGCCTTTCCATCGAAGAGATTCTCAAAACCGATCAGAAAAAGTAGTTGGATACCCAGCCCGGCCAGATCGCCAGAATTCGATCGTGCTCCACGAGGCGTTTCAAACGCTCCACACCGGTTGCGGCTTTGGCCGCTGGTGCCATTGGAAACGATGCGGCAATAGCGCCTGCGGCTGCATGCGTCCCGCCGTATTGAAGGCATTCGATCATGTTGAACGGGTTCGACAGACAATCAGAGAGGGATGGGCGATCGGGTTCATAACGCAACACCGGATATAATTTTTCGACATCCAGCCCCGCAAGTTCCTTGGCTGTGCGGAAGGCATCAGGCAAGCCACCCAGTTCATCGACGAGTCCCAGTTGATCTGCTTGAATTCCTGTATAGACGCGCCCTTGTGCCAGTTTATCGACATCTTCGATTTTCATCTCCCTGCCTTCGGCGACTTTGGTCAGGAAGGTTTGGTAAACGTCATCGATGGTTCGGGCAAGAACCGCCTTGTCTTCCGTGCTGGACGGAGTCCCTGGATTCAAGAACTTGGCCCGGTCGCTTGAAGTGATCGTATGGAAACTGACGCCATATTTTTTTTCAAATTGATCCAGCTTGATCTGCATGCCGATCACACCGATGGATCCAGTGATGGTGGTGGGTTCAGCCACGATCCAGCTGGCGGGTGCCGCAATGTAGTAACCACCAGAGGCCGCATAGGCGCCCATGGAAACGATGACAGGTTTTTCTTCAGCAAGTGCGTGAACCTCTTGCCAAATAATGTCGGAGGCGGTGGCAGACCCTCCTGGGCTAGAAATCCGCAATACCACAGCCTTTGCCTTTTCTTCGGACGCGGCCCAGCGCAATTCCTTCGCAAGGTCATCGGCAGTGATGGCATCCTGTGATGAACCGCCCGAAGCGGTCATGTGAATTTCGCCTACGGCCTCGATTAGGGCGATGGAATCCGCCTCGGATCCGGCAGATGATTTTTCCTTTTTATCCGATGTGCTTTTAGGTGATTTTTTCTCAGGTGTTGGCGCTTCGGACGCAGCCAGCATGTAATCGGCAAAATCCATTTCGGATTCTGTTTCAACGGCTTCTTCAATACGATCCACGGCATCGCGGGTGTATCCAAGGGAATCGACAATTCCTGCGGTCAGAGCCTCGCCCGGGGTAAAAATGCTCTTTTTGAACCAACCAGATACCTGTGTTTGGGGAAGTTTCCGGCCCTCGGCAATGGCGGCAGTCAGGTGCGCCGACACGCTCGATTCCATGCTCTTATACATTTCCAGCGTCTCTGGACTGGGGCGATTGCTGACGAATGGTTCAAAAGCAGATTTATACTTTCCGTGACGCGTGACCTCGACCGTGACACCAAGTTTGCGCAAGGCATCGCCAAAATACGCCAAGGTAAAGACTGGGCCAGTCAGTGCAACTTCGCCTGCCGGCACCAATGTGATCGAGTCTGCGGCCGAAGTCAGGTGCAATAACTTGTCATCAAGTGAAGAAACATGCGCATGAAGCGGCTTGTTGCTTTTTCGAAAATCGACAAAGGCGCGACGCAGTTCGTCGAATTCTGCCTGGGAGCCTTGTAGGTCATAGATGTTCAGGACAAGACTTTTTACTTTTGCATCGGCCGCGGCTGCCCTCAGGGCGCGGCGGACATCGGGCAGGTAAAAGCCAGTTTGATGGCGGAAGAACTGTTCAAAAAAACGGGATGAAAAATCCGGGGAACGCTCCAGCAGGTCGCCATCCAAGGCCCATTCAAGTCTGGTATCTTTTGACGGCAAGGGCGGGGCTGAGACTTGCCCCGAAAGCATTCCCAAAGATCCCGAGCGGGCGGCAACCCAGGCAAAAATCAGCGGCAACACACTCACCAGAATTCCGATGGTCATGAAATAACCGCGAAGAAACTTGACCACGATGCCGAAAGCTTTCTTAATTCCAGAGATCATTTTTTACCCTGTTCAGTGAAGTCGCGAATGATGGCGACTGTATTCGAACTTCCGACGCGGTGTGCGCCAGCAGCAATCATTGCCAGAGCCTGATCCAAGGTTCGGATGCCCCCAGAAGCTTTGATGCGGGTCGCCTGGGTTTTTGAATTTTGAGAAGCTCTAATTCCCGCAGAAATTGCTGCAATGTCTTCCAAGGAAGCACCGCGAGACGAAAATCCAGTCGATGTTTTGACAAATGCGGCACCAGAATCGGCGCAGATCCGCGCAGCAATTATGGTGGACTCGGGCGAGAGCAATGCAGTTTCAATAATGACCTTTACCGGGATATCCCGGGCGGCCGAGACCACGGCAGCAAATTCTTCCGCCACTCCACGCCAGCCGTCAGAACCTGAAAGAAAAAGGCCAACGTTCATCACCATGTCGATTTCGCGGGCACCCATGTCGATTGCGCGTCGTGTTTCTTCGGCCTTCCAAGACGCCGGTACGGCGCCCAACGGGAATCCGATGACAGTGATGGGCAACACGGATGTTCCATCAAGGTCTCGGACTGCCACAGGAAGGTTCACCGGGTTAACACAAACGGCAGCACATTCGAGTTGAATTGCTTCTGCACATAACGCCGAAATCATCTGCGGGGTCGCATCTGCCTTCAGTAGGGTGTGATCGAAGTGCTTTGCCAACGTCTTGGGATTGAATTTGTCTGCTATATCCATAAGTTGGAATGTGCGATTGCCGACGGAATTTAGCAACAAAATAAATTAAACGACTGTGATGGTTATGGTTAGTCAGTTCCATTTATTTCTACAATTACCGAATTTAACCTAAAGAACCTCCCCTAATCCTCCGAAGTACCAACAATGCGCGTCGTCCATCAAAACTTTTTCTTTAAATTCATCACCCTGGCTGGTTTCTGGGCTGTTGGTCTGACCTATGGATGCGCTAGAAATCAAGACGCAACAGCCCGAACCGCCGCCGGAAGTTCCCCGGTTCAATCCCCGCCCACGGGCAGCGACTCAGAGGATGGTCGCGCGTTCGTTGGCATGAGCGTGGCGTCTGTTGATGCCCTGCCCGCCTGCAACGAAGCCCTCGTCGGCAGAATCGTCTATGTTGTGTCCGAACAAGGGTTCAGGATTTGCGACGCCATCGGGCTCGCTTCCGAAGGTCGCCAATGGCGCTTGGCTGCCGTCTCAGCGGAAGACAGTTGGCAAAAAGGGTTTAGCCTACATCAAAAATATCACAACGGGATCATCCGAATTGCCGTGCAGTGCGAGGATGCCGCAGGCTCGCGGACAACGTCTCTTGGAAGCGGCTTTCATTGCAGCCAGGGGGTCATCTGCACGAGTGGCCACGTTCTCAACTGCCCCACTGATTCCGGCATTGCCCGAATCAACCTGCACCGGATCACCGGTTCGGGGGACAGTATCGCGGATTCGGCCCACGATATGCCCCTGCCATTTTATTCTGTTCAGGATAATGCCTCCGCGGTCGCTCAGATCACGCGCCATCCAAATCGTGATTTGGCCAAATTAAGGCTGGTCTCTGATGACCCTAAAGTTTTAGCGATGCCCGTGCTGACGCTGTCAGTCAAAACGTTCTCGGAGAACATCAAAACCCTGTCCTATGTCCTCAGCATGAGTTTTCCGCTGGGATTCACCGACCTCTACACGCACCTTGGGGCGGTCAACGCCAGCAGCATTGGAGAGTGCGACAATTCAACCAATGGTTGCCTGCGCGGAAAATACGATTTCTCGACAACGAACGACACAGATCACGGCAGCAGCGGATCGCCCCTGTTGAATCTTGAGGGGAAGGTGGTCGGAATTGTCAGCGGAGGGACCAGTGAAAACAATGCAAACTTTACTTGGGCTATTGACGCATCACTGCTTTCTGCGTTCTAAATAAGCATGCAAATCAGCTCGGGAATTCATTTTTTAAACGCCGAAGACTGTCTGATCACTTGGCTCCGTGATCAACTCGATCCATTGCACCATGCTGACCTTGCCAGCACATGGATCGTACTGCCGACACGGCGCCTTTCGGGACATCTGACGGCCAGTCTGGCGGCCATGCGCGGGCATTCCGATTCGTCGGGGGCAATCGGGTCGTCAGGATCATCTGGCTCTTTGATCGCCCCCCGTTCGATGAATCTTGATGGGTTTCTCGCGGCAGCTGCGGCCTCGGCACCCGATCAGCCACCAGGCAACATCGTGCCTCGTGTCTTGTCGCCCGAAATGCCCGAACTTCTGATCCACAGCTTAATTGCAGCGGCAAGTTCCCAGCAACGACGCAAGCATATCGACCCAGGCCATGCCCACGAACTGGCGCACTTGATAAGCAGCGCAGTGGACAACATGCTGCCACCAAGCGCCATTGGTCCCGCCACGACAAAAATTCTGAACGAAGAAATTTACCGTTCTGAAAATCAATTGTGCGCCATGGCAGAACGAATCCATTCAATTCAGGAAACCATTCAAGACTTTCAGTCCCTGCTCAAAAAAAATTCCCTTGAAACCATGGAAATGCGGCGGGCTCGTCTTGCTGCTCAAATCGCAGCACTCCCGCACGACGCCGCCGTGCCCTGGAATCGCCTTATCATTGCTGGTTTCACCAGCATGGTTCCCGCGCATGTCGAAATGCTGCGAAATCTTTCCCGACGCCCTGATGTGACGATTGCCCTGACGGAGCCTCCGGGCTCCCTTTCTGGACAGCGCCTGTCAAAGCTTGAAACGCCGCTGGCCCGGCTTGCAAACCAAATGAGGCCGGCCACGAAACCTGTTGCGGGGTCTTTACAAGCGACGAGCGCCCGACAGGAATCTTCATCAAAAAACCCGGCTGTGGTAACGAGTTGGATTGCCGCAACGCGCGAGGAAGAAATCGCATTGGCTATCAAGCTGGCAAGTGAACTGCTTGAAAAAGATCCGGGCACGCATCAGGCTGCCTCCGTTGCGATTCTGATTCCTGACGAGACTACTTATGAGCCAGTGATCCGCAAGGCACTGCTCGGACACGCGCCATATAACCTTGCCGCCCCAATGCCGTTGGCCAGGACGATTTTGGGATCATGGTTTCTGCATATGGCTCAGTTTGCTCGCTTGCGTCATGACGAGTGCGATGAGGGCACGCGCCAAGCGGCCGCCGCGTTTTTGACACATCCCTTGATGAACCATGGCGACAATGGCGCACCTGTGATCGCATGCCTGGCCCACTCCGTCGCCGCCAGCCCAGACATCAGGTCCGTTCGTGCCCAGTTGCATCGCCTGAAAAATACCGGAATTGAAACCATCGAGGCCGCTGGGGCTGTTATGGACAGGGCCACAGAAATAGCCCGTAAATTGCGCACAAAGTCCGTGCTGGAGACACTCTCATACGAGCTGGAACTGGCTGCCTCATCGAGCGATGATGACAGCCACGATGCCATTGAGCGCATTTTGCATGATCTGAATTTTTTGGCCGATCAGATACCCTGCACGCCGTCCACACTGCTGGATCTTTTTGTCCAAAGAATACAATCTGCATCGGTCCGCGATCGGGGCGAGCCCCTTACCGGTTTACAGATTTTAACTCTGGCAGAGGCACGCCATGTCCCCTTTCGCGCGGCAGTTATCGTCGGTTGCAATGAGGGGGTTTTCCCACGTGGGTTACCTAAGGACCGCCTCCTTGACCAGTTCTTGCTGCGTCGCCTTGGCCTGCCAACATGGGAAGACTTGGAGGCCATTGAAGACACTACGTTTCATTTATTGCGGGCCCGCCTTTCAAAAATAATCATGACCTGCTCGCAGCGCGATGCATCAAAGCACTTGGTCCCCTCGCGTTACATTGAATTGATGAAAAACTTGCATGGCATCCAGCCGCACACTGCTCCGAAAAAACCTGATGAGGCGTTGACTGCCCTGCCAATTGGATTTGAATTTCCTGATTTTCCCGTCGAGGGCCGCATCGTAACCCCAGCCGCTCACGCCGCCGATCAGGCGGCACCATTGTCGGCTTCGGCCCTGGCAAACCTGATTGCATGCCCGTTTAAATATGCCCTAGACCGCCAAGGTGCCAAACCCTCTTCCGACTATGAATCAGAAATAAAGATGCGTCAGGGCACGTGGCTCCATCGTTCCATCAAAGAGGCCCTCGATGGATTTGTCCAGGATTCTGACATCATCACATCAATAGCACGATTAACAGCGCGATTAACGGCTGCAAGCCTCAAGGGCCTTCCTCCAGAATTGCGCGAGACAGACATCCAGGCTCATTTGGAATGTTGGTCTTGGCCGCGGCTGGCAGAGTTCACAGTGAGAAATTGGACCTTGGCTCCAAATTCAGTCCCGATTGCCGCCGACAGTGAACTGCCTTTTAACGCAACTTTT